>JGI20214J51088_10003238_pt1 | contig 10770 bp, 8 predicted proteins | sample WetSurMetagenome_FD_51088 | JGI IMG/M metagenome (IMG submission 51088) | reverse complement strand
CCCCTGCGCATCCTTCTCGAGGCAGCGCCCGTATGCCGCGGTCAGCTGCCGGTTTCGCTCCCCAATCGAGAATTTACCTCCCGCCTCGAAATCCTTCACTGCCTCGTCAGACATCCGCTTCAGGATGTTTCGGTTTGCACAGAGATAATCCAGCTTCTCAATCAGCTCCCCGACCAGAAGCGGGTCGACGTCCCGAGTTACGAATGCCCGGGTGGCTGCCCTGTCCGGCATGCAGACCTCCTCCAGGAGCAGGCGTCCGGATCGAACCAGCAGCCCGTTTTCTCCATCCCGGACCAGTTCAGGGGAAGCGAACTGATCCGTCGTCACGACGGGCTTCCCGCAGGACAGGGCGCACAGGATTGCCATTCCGAAGGTGTCGCAGTGCGTCGGCAGGACCAGGACGTCGCACGCAAAATAGAACCTCTCGATCATCTGGTCGAACGGGTAGACCGGGTCAAAATGCCTTATTCTCGGAGACAGATGCGCTTTTTTCAGCGGCTCCGGCGCGTCGGACACGATGCAGAGCTCGATATCGTCGTATCGCTTTTCCAGTTCTCTGAACGCCGCCATCAGTTCGTGCAGGCCTTTTCGGTATACATCATTTCCCACAAACAGGAATTTCAGTTTATCGTTTTCCCGGCACGGAAAAGAACCGTCGGCTCTTTTCCGGCAGAGTCTTGAATAGTCGGGAAGAGCGGGGTAGATCACCTCCACTTTTGCCGCCGTCTCGGGGTCCAGGTCGGGAAAGAGTTTGTGGAGGGATTCGCGTGCCGCCCCGGTCAGGGGGATAATCCGCCGGCAGTGATCATCCTTCAGGAAGCGGAGAATCCGATTCTTTGACCTTTCATCGGGGTGGACGAAATTCGCGAGCGCCGCAGCATGTTCAAAGTCGATCACGTAGGGTTTCGAAGGAACGTTGCCCGGGATCATCTGAATGTAATGTATCGCATCGGCCTGTCCATCGCCCCCCGCCCTGCCGAAAAGGAGGTGCTGCGCCAGGTGCATCAGGGATCGGGCGGGAGCCCAATCGCCGAACACCAGGTAAAGCGGGTAGAAATGCCGGGCGAACCGCAGCGTCCTGGGGAGCACGTAGGACACCTGCGGGGGCGGCTCTATCAGCAAGGATCGATAGAGGTCGTGAAGGGGCTTGTAATTTCTGTAAGCCAGCTGAATGTTCATTTCTCGCAGATCACCAGATATCCCTCCGACCAATCCCTGCCGTTGAACAGCGAGGAAATCAGGCACAGGGGGTACACCGTGACAGGGTTGATCAGCAGTCCGATGGACCGGGCGAGCGGTCCCGCCTGTCCCGAACCGCTTTCCTTCGTCTTCCGTTCGCTGCTCCAACCGATCTTTTCTGCGTACTGCCACTTTGCAAGGATGATCCGGGCCAATCTCAGGGCGTTGATGAAAGGATACCCATAGGCAACAATATCGATTCGCTTGAAATTCTGTCTCGACAGCAGATCGGTGATTTCCTGCCTCTCGTACCGCCGGAAATGTCCGGCGATCTCGTCGTGATCGGACCATAATATTTTTCGCGCCGGGACTGATAGAATCAATTGTCCCCCCGGATTCAGCAACCCGCACATCTTGCCGAGGAATGCCGATTCATCCCCTATGTGCTCGAGCACTTCACAGGCGATCACCGCATCATAGGATGCTTCGAAAGGGTACTCCATGAAATCGGCTACGATGAGGTTCAACCGGTCCCTGTCCGCTTTTCCCATGGCCGTAAAGAATGCCCCGGAACCGGGGCTGAAATCAATCAGAGTCCCGCGCCTGAAATGCCGGAGCAGTTCTGCGGACAGCATGAGGCGGCCGGGGCCGATCTCCAGGAAATGATCCCCTCCCGTCACCCGTTGGAGCAACTCGTATCGGCGGAAAAGGTATCTCGGCGGATAGTATCTCATGACTGAAAAATAGGCTGCAGCCGCCTTGCGACGCACTCCGCCGAAAAGAGCCTGTCATAGAGAAGGCGTCCGTTTCGCCCGATATCCTCCAGCCGGTCGCGATTTTCGATACACCAGAGGATGGTCCTGGCCAGTTCCTCCGCGCTGCCCTGAGGGACCAGGAGGCAGTTGTGCCTGTCTATGAATCCGGAGTCGTCCAGGATCCGGCCGACGACGACGGGCTTTCCCATCGCCAGGAATTGAAACGTCTTGCCGGTGATGACGCGCCTGGCCTGACCCGTGTTCCCGAAGGGACCGCCGAGACAAAGATCGGCCCGGGCGGCCATATCAGGAAGCTCCTCGTAAGGAACCCAGCCCCGGTGCGTCACATTGGCGAGCGATGGGCGATCACCCTGCAACGGGTCTTCCCCCGGCAGCTTCCCCCCTGCGATGATGAAATGCACGGGTTTGCCGTGAAGCAGGCGCGCCGCTTCCAGGATGACCGGAATACCGTGGAGCGGCAGGAAAGAGCCATAGAAAAAAACATGAAATAGGCCGTTCCCGTCCGATCCGGCTTTTGGAAGGGGCCGGAACATTTCCTCGTCCGTACCGACGGGGACCGCAATGATTTTTTCAGGCGGTATCCCGAACAGCTCAGCAAAGTACTGCCGGTGGCTTTCCGTGTCGGTCAGGACGATGTTCGAGGACCGGAGAATTCCCCTTTCATAACTGTATACGAACTTTTCCAGCAGGCCCCCCTTCCTGAACGCCTTTCGCTCGTTGAGGAGGCTGTCGTACGGTGACATCATGTGGTCGAGGACAAGAACGCTGCCCGCAGTGAGAAGACGGACGATCCAGAAGATTTCGTAACCGCGGAATCCGAGGACATAAAAGGCCGGCCGCTCTCCCATCCGGCATCGGATCAGCCTGGCCAACGTCTCGACGTAGCGTCTCCAGCCCCTGCTGGAATTGACCGCCTCCAGAAGGACGGTGCCGCTCATCCTGCGCAGTGCTTTGACGAGGGACTTCGATCGCACGTAATCAGGAAGGCGGTAGGAGAGGATGTAGCATATCTTCCGGGGGCCAACGCTTTTCACTGTCTGCATAGGGGTACGCCGCTGCTATCCGGTCATTCTCCGCGATGGGGGCCCCGAAGGGTTTCACTCCGGTCGAACCTCATCTGCGCCACCTGCTCGGAAACCAGTCCGACCATGAAGACCACGACGGACATGGTAATCAGCATGGCCGACGTGGGGCCGTACCGGGTGTCGAAAAAGAAGATCCTGATAAATCCGTACCCCACACCCGTCAGAAACATGAGCGCGCTCACCGGCAGAAACACCTTCATCGGCGAAAAGAGGGTGGCGATTTTCAGGATGATGAAGAAAAACCGGGTGCCGTCCCGAAGGAGACGGATCTTGCTTCTGCCGACCCGTCGTGCCGTCTTCACGGGCACATACTTCAGGCTCCGGCCTGAGCGGACGATGGCCAGGGTCAGCGTCGTCGGGTAGGAATACGTGTTCGGCAGCAGGTAGAGAAAAGCCCGTGCCGCATCGGCCTTGATTGCCCGGAAGCCTGACGTGAGGTCTTCAATCTTGCGATTGCAGATGTAGGAGGCAAGCCAGTTATACACCCTGTTGGCCAGGTCACGGTGGAGACTGGTCTCGGATTCCTTCGAGCGGGCCCCCACGACCATGTCGTACGGTCCGATCCGCTCCAGAAGCCGGGGAATGTCGGCGGGATCATGCTGGCCGTCGGCATCCATCATCAAAATGATCTTGCCCCGGGCCTCGCGGATGCCCGTTTTCACGGCAGCCCCGTTTCCGATGTTGTAGGGATGAGAGATCACCCTGGCCCCTGCCTCGCGGGCCCTTGCCGCCGTCCCGTCGGTGGATCCATCGTCGATAACGAGGATCTCGTAGGGCCGCCTCATCTTTGCCATGACGGCCCCTATCTGCATCAGCAGTGGCGGGATCCCCTGCTCCTCCTGGAAGGCGGGCAGAATAATGCTGATTTCGATGGGCGATTCTGAAGCTGCTGACACCGATTAGGGTTCCATCCTTGTAAAAAGTGCCGACAGGTTGTTCGATACCCCGCGCTTGCTGACGGCCGACCTTGTTCAATATTCAACTAATATGCCAAAACTATTAAAAAATCTCTATAATGAGCCCAATGAAAAAGCAAGGGGAAGGTTTGCCATAAAAAGCTTTCCTCCATGGCCATAATCGACTAAAAAGGCAGAGAGGCTCTGCTGCTTGTCATGGAAGATGCATAAAATGATGTGACTTTTTGCCGGTCCGATTTGTATATGAAGCAGATCGACGAAGGAGAGATCATAGGCCGCGTCCTCGGGGGAGACCGAGAGGCCTTTGCTGTTCTCGTCGATGCCTATAAGGGGCCGGTCTTCAGCCTGGCCTTCCGCATGACGGGAAGCGCCCAGGATGCCGATGACCTGACCCAGGAGAGTTTCCTGCGGGCCTTTCAGTCCCTGGGGCGCTTCAGGGCAGGGGAGCGATTCTTTCCCTGGCTGTACACGGTGAGCCTGAATGTGATCCGGAATCATCTCCGCAAGGTGAAGGCCCTGCCGGAGGAGGCGGACGGAAAGGGCGTACCGGACGCGGCGGACCCCTGCGGCGATGCGGCCGATGCGGCCATCGGCCGGGAGCGGGGCCGGCGGCTCCAGGGTTACCTGTTGAGGCTGCCCGTGCCGATCCGGGAGGCCTTGGTCCTGCGCTTCTACGAGGGGCTCGGCTTTGAGGACATCGCCTCTGTGACGGGGGATAAACTGAGCAGCGCCAAGATGAAGGTCTACCGGGGCCTCGAGAAGATCCGGATGATGATGGAAGAAGACGGATTCGTCGACGACGAAACGCGGAGTTGAGAAGGTGTGAGGGTAAGAGGGTAAGAGGGTAAGAAACTTGGACTCTGATCGGAATATAGAAAAAATAATCGGGGAGATTCATGGGCAGAGACCTCTTCCGGAGGCCGGTGAACCGGATTCCCGATGGAGGGAGCTCGGTGCAATCGCCCGGATGATGAGCGAAGAGCCTGCACCCGAGCCGCCGGCGGGCCTCGGGGAGCGCATCATGATCCTCGTTCGGGCTCATCGGCCTTCCCTATGGGTAGCTCTCGGCGAAGCTCTCCTGAAGCCGCACAAAGTCAGTTTCCATCCGCTGAATGCACTTCGCTCCCCGGTGTCGGGGCAGGAGTGCTCCTTTTACTTCATCATGGTGGGTGTTTTCTACGCCATCCTGGGCGTGGTACTTATGATCGGGCTGCACAAGCTGGGCGCGTCCCTGGTCACTCCGGGCTTGGTCCGCTGGCAGCCGCAGATCGCGCTTGTCACGGCCGGGTGCATGGTGGCGATAGGCTTCTATCTGATGAAGGACGGGAAGCTGGCCTTGCGCGTGGCCCGCATCGGGGCCCTTGTCTACCTGGGGTTTTCCCTTCTCAACGGGATATTTGTATCCCTGGAGTGGGAAATCCCGGTTTCAGCCTTTATGTCACTGCTCTCTGCGGTCATCGGGCTGCCGACGGGNTTTTTCCTGATCCGGACCATTCAGAACTGCGGGAAACAGTATGCATAGAGCGATTCAAAGAAGAAGACGATTCGGCGGGCAGCGCGGGTTCACCCTCTTCGAGGTCGTCATGGTGCTCTTGATCCTGGGGGTCATCTCCTATTTCGCAGCCACGAGGCTGTTTTCCGAGGACGTGCCCACACAGGCTGCCGAGAGGGAACTCGTCAAGAATCACCTGCGGTATGCCCAGTCGCGGGCCATGAATTCAGAAAGCAGCTGGGGGGTCAAGTTCGGGTCGTCGACGCGGTACTGGCTTTTCAAGGGCACTGACGAAAATACGGTCATCCGCCTTCCCGATATCGAGTCGGCGGACGGGGCCATGCAGCTCGGCAGCATCCAGGTCACCCCGCCCTCGGGAAACAAGATCACCTTCGATCATTTCGGCAGCCCCGGCACAGCGACGATCACCCTGTCCACGACCGCCGGCAGTATCATCGTAACGCAAAACACGGGCTTCATCCCCTGATCATCCCGGAGGTCCAGGCGATATCATGAAGAAGCGGACTCACCATTTCAGAAAGCCGAGGCCCGGCCTCGGAAGGGGCGGGTTCACGCTGCTGGAGGTCATTGTCACGATCGTGATCGCCGCCATCATGGGGGTTTTCTTCGCCCAGTTCGTCGGCACGAGCGTCATCCACAGCACCGACCCCGTTTATCGGCTGCANAACCTCTCCGGCGCCACCCACGTCATGGAGTACATGACGGCGGACTACAAGAGGCTCGCTGCCACCCAGTCGAACTTCCTGGCCATATTCAANGACTATGTGGCCTACGGCAATACCACGACGAAACCCGAAGGCTACGAGGGCTTTCCCTACTATGGCTCTTACGCGATTCTCAGCAACAAGTATGTCCGGTTCAACGCTTCCCGGGTGGAGGAGGATGACCCGGACCAGTTGACGGGCCGGGTGCTCAAGGTGACGATCCGCAGGGGCGACCAGACCGTGACCGCCCTGTTCACTCGATAGCGAAATGGGGGCACAATCCATGAAGAACAGGGCAGGCTTCACCCTCATCGAGATCATGGTTTCACTCGTCCTCGTGGGACTGATCGCGTCGATCGCCGGCACATCGGTTCTCACGGCGACGAGGGGCTATGTCTTTGCCAGGGAGAATAATGCCATCACCCAGAAGGCCCAGCTTGCCCTGAACCGGCTCAACCGGGAATTCATCGAACTTTCCGACATCAGGGACGCAAACAGCACGTGCGTGGTTTACGAAAGTCCCTATGGCAGGCGAGCCGTCGCCAGCGTGGGCGGCGCAATCCGGTATTTCCCTGATTATGCAAGCGCGACCTGCCCGACTTCCGGGGGCGATATCCTCGTCGACGGAGTACAGAGCTTCTCGATCCTTTACAACCCCAACCCGAACGGGACAGCGAGTCTGTGGAGCCTGGGACAGGACATCCGGAATCTGTTCGCCCTGAACGTGCAGCTCGCGCTGGCCCGCCCCGACACGGGAGGGACCGTCCCCTTCTTCACGACCGTCTCGCCGAGGAACAACAACAACTCCGGCGGCGCCTCTCTACCCACGGCCGCGAACCCGCCCCCGGAATACAGCGGCAAGCAGTGCTTTGTGACCACGGCCGCATATGGTGATTCGGACCATCCCGTTGTCGAGATGTTGAGACAATTCAGGGACCGGGTCCTGCTTCCGACAGACCCGGGGAAGGCCTTTGTCCGTTTCTACTACGAGGTGGGACCGTCGCTTGCCGCGGCGATTGAAGACAAACCGATCGCCTGCCTGTTCGTCCGGCTTTTATTGACGCCGGTGGCCGGGTTTGCCTTCCTGGCCCTCTCCTGGCCGGTCCTGATCCCCGTGATCCTGCTTTTGTCCTGGGGGCTTGCCCGCGTGGCCCTCGAGGCGCTTCGGCGGCGATCGTCACGCTGGACTGCCCAACTGCAGGGTCAGCGCGGGGCCATACTGGTGACCCTGATTGCCGCCATGGTGGTCTTCGCGGCACTCGGCGCTGTGATGATCGGAATGTTCGGCACTTCGGCCCTGAGCCAGGTGGCTGGAAACAACACGTTGAAGGCCTACTATCTGGCCGAATCGGGATTCCGGTATGCCGCAAGCGAATATATAAACGCATCAGGCGATACGGCGCGCGAAACCCAGATGGCGGCCATGCACAACAAAACTAATACTCTCGCCGGCGGTGACGGAAAATTCGATCTCGCAATATACCCCTATTACTATAACGTGAAGCGTGCACCGTCAGGCATACATCTCGACACATCGGTTTCCGGCGGCCTGTTATTCAACTCGGGAGACTTTATGAACGGGAGCTGGGTCCAGCTCCAGAGGTTCGACGGTACGGTTTCTTACGAAAAGATCTGGGGCGCCAGCGTGATCACAGACACTGATGGGAAACCAATCGTTCAGTTTACCCGCATGTCAGGTACGGGCACAGCGGACTGGGATTCAGCGATTCCGGTCGGCACCAAGGTCACGCCGATGTGCGTGCCGAACCGCANTGCCGGTCTTNCCTTGGCTGACAACGGGGATCTGACTTTTGTTCTGAATTCGGGTGCACGGATCTTTCCGGCGCAGAACGGCACATTTTCCGTGAGAATTGTTGGCGAACCGAATCCCCGTTTCCTGAGGTACCGTCAACTCGATTTGGCAAACAACAAGCTCAAGGGTATCCACGATCCCGAAGGAGTGTCCTTAACAGGGAAAACGCTAGAGGACCCGGGAACGGTGGAACCTTACTCCAACCGTTTCATATCCTTGACCAAGTTCGCAAAAGTGGAATCCACGGGCACCTTCGGGACCGGCTCGGCGGCCGTCAGCCGGAAGGTCACCTACTACATGCCTATCGGTTACGCCGGACTTCAACCTGAGTTGAAGAAAGAATTCAAGGACCAGATGGCGAACCTGACGAACTGGCAGGCAAGCGATCACATCGGCCGTATCGGCACCTTTACGGCCGGGACGAGCTACGGCTCGACCATGAGGGTCAGCACCGATCAGGCCGTAAACACGCTCCCCGGGGGGAGCTGCCTGAAGTTCAGGGAGTTCCAGGTTGGAATCAACTCGTCCGTTGCGCGCGTTCAGTCCGGTGAGTTCCTTCACACCGCCGTGCAACAGGAATGGCTCCGTGCCGGCAATTACCTGGGCTACGACCTGGAGATGAAGACATTCTACACGCTGATCAACCCGATGGCCAGGCATGCCCTCGGCCTGACCTTCCGTCTCGATGAGTCAGGCAATGCCCTCGGCTTCACCTACGCCCGGGGGATTCCGGGATTCGATCAATATGGCTGCGACAATGACGGCATTCCCTTCGGCTTTTTGGCGAACATCCCGGGCTACACGAACTACACGCCGGTGCTCCTGTTCTGGATGAAGCAATATGCCAAGCAGGAGCCAGGCCTGGACATCGATCTGAGCCCTCACTCCGTTGCGCCTGTCACAATCAACGACCCGCCGCCCGCCGGCAGAGGGACCTATGCGATACACTCCTACAATCCGGAGTACTTCTGGACAACCGGCGAAAGGGTGCGGTTCACGAATACAGGCGGAGCGCTTCCCCCGGGGATCATACCGGGAAGAGATTACTATATCCGCAAGGTGGTCTACAATTTCAACACGTATCTCTATCTCTTTGTCAATGAAACGGCCGCCCTGAATTTTGACCCCCTCTGGCCGGGGCTTGTGGATATCACGGACTACGGCACGGGCACGACGACGATCATCGCCCAGGACCCCACGTTCACGAAGCTTGCCCACCAGGTGCTGACCTCGGGCAACGAGTACCTGGGACTGATCGCTTCCCTGTCCTACCTGAAGAGCTGGGCGACCTTCATGGCCCGGGTCATCGAGGCGCCTTCCGTCTCCTTCGTGAGCGGCGGCGGCTCCGCGGGCCGGGAGATCCTCAGCGGCGAGACCGTGTACCAGACTTCGAACAATCTGCCGGGCGGCACGGTCACCGCGGTCTATCGCGTGATGCGCAGCCCCGTCTACCGGGCGGCCAAGTCGGGCAACCGTCTCTGGTCTTCCGGTTCGGAGCAGGGGGTGCTCCTCCTGGAGCGGATCAGCGGCAACGCCCTCTCGAACCCGTCGACGGCGCCCTTCACGGGGGGCTCAACGATCTTCGTCGGCGAGCACCCCGGCGGCACCAATGCCGGCACCGTCGGCGTGGGCGGAGTCAGCGACGCGGTCTTCCGCCAGCGGGACAACTGGCTCATGTTCTCCGTGGGCGATCCGACCGGCAAAGACCCTGCCGACACCAACCCCTTCAACAATTACCGGGGGCCCGTTCTCCGGAACTCGATCCTCTGGCCGTCCGACAACCCGGAAGAGACGGTGATCAACACGGACGCCTTCACTCTCCTGCGGTTCAGCGATTATTTGAATGCGTCACTGTCCTGCAGGGTCAATGGCGTGGGTCAAACCGGAAGTTATTGCCTGACGCGCTTCTTCACGAAGAATAACGATGGGTCTGCCGGCGATGTGCTCCGCTTCGCGAGCCCCGACGGGAGCATGTTCTACAGCCCCCAGAGCGGCACCGTGTTCCCGACGGGACGGGCCGAGTTCGGGCTGCATGCCTACGGGATGGACGGCCACTTTACCGAGTTCGACGATTTCGCCCTCCAGTTCGGTCCCGGCTACAGCATTACCCGCAAGGGCTTCCTCATGCCGATTCAGCAGTAGCGAGAAGACGATATGCGTGAACGAAAACCCGGCCCCGGCCGGGTTTTCTGTTTCCGGGGTGGCAACGTGAAAAGAAGTGACAACAGTGACAACAGTGGCAAGAGTGGCAAGAGTGACAGAAGCGGGAGACGAAATGGACGAAATAAACGAAATAGACGGAATAGACTGAATAGACGGGACAGACCTTCTTTTACGCTTTGGGCCGTCCGAAGTTGCTGATCTGCGCAATCAACTCGTCGATGGAGGCCGTCTCGTCGATGATCAGAGGAGAGCCTCCCCGCTCGGCATCATCGATGGACTGGCTGTAGAGATGATCGAAAGCACCCTCCCTGGCATCCGGGGCAGGTTTCTCGCCGTTGCCTCTGCCTGGCTCGGCCGGCTGCTGCCTGCGGACGGGCTCTGCGCTGATTCCGTTTCGGGTGTCCTGGAGGCCGTAACCCATCCCGGTGCTGAAATCCAGGTTTGCCTGGGTCCCGAAGACGGAGCCGCCTCTGGCCGGTTCCGACTTNCNGGATTGGACAGGGCGCGGCCCTGCGGGCTCCCCGTCGAACAGCGGCGAGTGGTAGACCTCTTCCTGGGATGATTCCGCAGAGGGCTTGAAGATCTCCTGGGGGGATGCAAAAGAGCTGACCTTGCTCAGG
>JGI20214J51088_10003235_pt1 | contig 10773 bp, 6 predicted proteins | sample WetSurMetagenome_FD_51088 | JGI IMG/M metagenome (IMG submission 51088) | reverse complement strand
GATGCTGAGCACCAGCGAGTGGCCCTGCACCGTGGCTTTTTCCATTTTTCCCCGGAAGGACTGTCTGCGCGCGTCGACATCGAAGGAGATCAGGCCTTCGGTTCCTTTCAGTTCATTGTCATACTGCATCTCGAGACCGGCGCTGCCATCGCCGTTCATGTTTACAAATCCCAGGGTCTGTGATGCCAGTTGGCGGTTGGGATAGACCCGCATGTTTTCATCAATGATATAGACGCCGGCACGGCCGAGGGCTTCTATGCGGGCTTCAGCTTCAGGATCTATACGTCTTTGCACGACCAGGAAGGTCTGATGCGAGGGGGACTTCATTCTTCCCAAAAGTTCAGCCGGATCCAATTCCAGGATCGAAGCCAGAGTCCGGGCAGTGCCATCAACATCCTGGATCCGTCTGGGTTCAGCGATCACTGTGCCTACGGTCATGGTGGTGGCCAGTTCATCCATGTGAGCGTCATAGATTACGCCGCGCGGCGCGATAATGGCCTTGGTTACCTGCTGGCGCTGCAGGGCGATCTGCGCAAACATCGGATGTTGGAAGATCTGAAGTTGAACCAGCCGGGCCAGGATCAGGATAGTCCACAAAGTGACAGCGGCTATTATCGAAACCAGCCTAATAGGATGGGACAGTTTCCTGCGATCAGACATTGTCAGTTAGAAGCTGCGGATTTCCCCGGTTCTCCGGATGAGATATCCGATGCGCCGGAAGGAGTCGCCATCGCCAATATGCCGGCGCCCTCCAAGCTCAGATCCCGGAATTCCGCTGGAATCAGCTGATTTGGGTGCAACGGTGTGAGACCAAGCTGGTTTCGGGCAATACTGTCGATGCGTTCGGGATTCTTGAGAGTTTCTTCCTCGAGAATGAGGCTTTTCTGATTGCGCAACAGCGATTCCTCGACGGCCAGGAGTTTTTGACTCTCATAGCCAACGCTTATGATCTGGCTTCGTACCCAGGAGCAGAACAACAGAGCCACAGAAACCGCGACCAGCGATAGTATGATTTTGAGCAACTCCGATACGCAATGTCGATCCGTCTTGCGCCCAATCCCGTAATTGCGATCCGCTGTTTGCCTGGCCCAATCTGTCATTGTCGTCTCCAATTTCAGGAGCGCCTGTCGGCCCAACGGCCGGCCGGCTAAATCTTTTCTATCGACCGGAGGCGAGCGCTGCGAGCTCGGGGGTTCGCGGCCAGTTCTTCCGGTCCCGGTGTCAGTGGTCTCTGCGTCAGGGGGCGGACCAGCACCTTTCTGGGACAGGTGCAGAGTTCCGGTGGACGATCACAGACGCACTGACCGGCCAATTTGCGAAATGCTCTTTTTGCGATTTTGTCTTCCAGTGAATGAAAAGATATGACCACAATTCTGCCTCCCGGCTTCAGGAAACAGAGAATTGAATCGAACAGTGCTTCCAGCCCCTCCAGCTCCTGATTGACTGCGATGCGCAAAGCCTGGAACGTTTTGGTCGCGGGGTGGGTGTGATGATGTCCGCGCACTTTCATTGCGCGTATTATCAGGTCGGCCAGCTGATTGCATTTGGTAATCGGCGCGATTTCACGTTCGGAAACGATGGCTGCCGCGATCCTGCGCGCCAACCGTTCCTCTCCGTATTGAAAGATGATGTCGGCCAATTGCTTTTGGGAAAGGCTGTTCACCAGGTCGGCGGCAGTCCAGCTCTGAGTTCTGTCCATACGCATGTCCAGCATTCCCTCGCCCTGAAAACTGAAACCTCTTTCCGGGGATAGAAGTTGGTGCGAGGAAACTCCCAGATCGAGCAGAAACCCATCGATGGGACCCAGGGCCAGATTGTTAAGGATGAGGGGCAGGTTTTTAAAATTGTCGTGCAGGTATCGGATGCTGGAAGAATAATCCATCAGCCTGACTCTGGCTTTGTCCAGGGATTCCCGATCGCGGTCGACTCCGATCAGCAGGCCGCCCGGCTGGATTCTTTCGAGGATGGCCTGACTGTGCCCGCCCATACCAAGCGTGGCATCGACATAGGTGCCACCCGGTTTACATTGCAGGAGTTCCAGCACCTTCGCCATCATTACCGGCAGATGCTCGATATTCATTGGTTCCAAGGGGTTTTCCATGACCCTCTGCTGCAATGCGGCTCTCACCATGCCTCCAAAATCCAAGTCCGTTCACTAAAAGCCCTGTTCTGCCAGTCTCTCGCGGTCCTCTTTGGTGAGAGGCTCATCCTTCAAGCTCCTACGAATCACCTCATTGTTCCAGACTTCCAGGTGATCACTCTTTCCGATTACCGTCACGTCTCCCGCTATCTGGGCATCCTCCCGGAGCGCCTGGGGAATGAGGATTCGGCCCTGGGGGTCCATCTGGGTAAGGACTCCATAATAGTTGGTGAATTTTTGGAGTTTTACCTTCGCGGGCTCGAACCGAGGAGGCTCCTGGAACTTTTGCGCTATCCGCTCCCATACAGAGAGCGGGTAGATCTGGGCGCAATGCCCGTCATCGCTGGTCACAAAATACGTGTTATCATCAGTCTCGGGTAGATCACGGCGGAATTTCGCGGGAATTTTTAGGCGAAACTTTTCGTCAATTTTCGCCGGATAACTGCCCCATAACATATGAAGCCTGTGCTGAAGAACTACTTTGTTAATAAAAGAACCACGATTAACGAGAGTAGAAGCTTGACNTGGCCCAGGTAAGCCACTTTAGACCACTTTGGACCACAGGGCGAGGATAAGTCCGAGTGCAGTGGGTGTCAAGTAAATTGTGAAATAATTTATGTGTAATTTGGCTTAATAATCAGGCCTATGGGACTATCATNGCAAAACATTGAATCTAAATAAATTCCCTGGTATTTGTCGTATTATTGCGATCCATTGAGCGGATCCAGACCGAAAGAAGGATGACGTGCCGAGGTCAAACCGACAAGCGGGGCCACTTTTTAGGAAAATCCCACTCAAAAACAAAAAGATCTCCAAGAAGATACCGTCTGATATTTTCATTGTGGCGATCCTGGCCCACATTTTGTGCCAGATATCTGTTGCGCATTTCTCCTGATGCCCAACGCTCCGATGCCTTTCCAATTGTGTTAACATAATAATTTTTATCCTCGGAGGCGTTCGCGTGAAAGTTGGGATTGTTGGACTGCCGCAGGTGGGAAAGACCACGATTTTCAATCTCCTCACTCACGGGCATGTGGACACATCTTCGTGGGGGGGAGGAAAGACGGAGGCTCATATCGGGGTTGCACGCGTGCCGGACGCGCGTGTGGATCAGTTAGGAGCAGTGGTCAAGCCCGAGAAACTGACCTATGCCACCGTTGAATACGTCGATTTGCCAGGGCTTTCTCGAGGTGAGGGGAAGGCGGCTCTCGAAGGCCAGGCCAAGGACATGGCTGCCTACCTAAATAATCTGAAAAACATTGATGCCCTGGTTCATGTCGTGCGCGCCTTCGACGATCCAAATCTGCCCCACGTCGAAGGGACCGTCGATCCTGCGCGCGACATCGCCGTTTTCGAACTGGAAATGATCTTTTCCGATCTGGCCATTGTGGAAAAGCGGATCGAGCGGTTGTCCAAAGACCTGAAAAAAGCGAAGTCCGCAGAACTTGAAATGGAAAACGCAATCCTCGAACGATTCAAAGCCGCTTTGGAATCCGAACAGCCCTTGCGGGAAATCGAGTTGTCCGCAGAAGAAACCAAGAGAATCAAGGGTTTTACCTTTCTGTCGGCGAAGCCGATTCTGCTGGTTCTCAATCTGAGCGAGAAAGACAGCGCCAAAATTTCCACCATCGTCGAGGAGTTCGGCCTGCAACAACACGCCTCCAGGCACAACGTCGGCGTTACGGCTGTTTGCGGCAAGATTGAGGCTGAGATATCCGCGTTGGCGCCGGAAGATGCGCGGCTCTTTATGGAAGATCTTGGACTGAAGTCCAGTGGACTGGCTCGGATTATACAAAAGTCTTACGATCTTCTGGGGCTGTTCTCCTTTTATACTGCCGGAGAACCCGAGGTCCGCGCCTGGACAATTCCCAAAAACACAACTGCTCAACAGGCAGCCGGCGCAATCCATACCGACATTGAAAAGGGATTCATAAAGGCTGAGGTAGTTGCCTTCGAAGACCTCTTGGAGTTGGGTACGTTTCAGGCGGCGAAGAGCGAGGGCGTGCTTCGACTTGAGGGCAAAGACTACCTTGTTCGTGAGGGAGACGTCATCCTCTTCCGATTCAACGTTTGAGATTGGGGGCATCCCCGGATCCGCCACCGCAGTAGGAATCTGGTGAGAAATGCGGGCTGGCTCTCAAATGTTCTCCCGAAGACGAGTGGGGATTTTCTATATGGCATTCTTTGTGAGCGGCCCATAATGTATTGGGGGATGACCCGGCTACAGGGAACCACAAAGCCCATGCGCATATTCGCGAATCTCATGACCGCATGCCTCTGCCTGTTTGGCCTGTCTTCTCTCCCCTCCATTGCGGAGGCTTCCGATGCCGAGCTTTTCGGCAGGATCATCCAGGGCATTGACTATGCCGCTTCCCGCCCCTTGGATCGTTCCCACTACGATCCGTATCTGGGAATAAAACCGGGAGATCCCCTTACGCGCTCAGGAATAAAAAAGGCCATCCAGTCCTTATATGATTCGGGACAGTTTTTCGACATCGTTGCGGCCGCTCTCCCGGACGGTGAGGGCGTCCGCATTCGTTTTGACCTGCAGCACAACTCCTATTTCAACCGGTTCTCCATCGACGGGAAGCTAAACCTCGGCGGCAGATCCCTTTGGGAACTCATTTCTCTTCCCGCAGGCCAGCGGTTCACCCCGGAAAAACTGGAGGAGGCGAGGCAGGCAGTTCTGAAATTCATGCGCGACCAGGGATTTTATCAGGCGGATGCGCGCGCACGTTTGATTTACGATGACCAGGAAAATCAGGTCGACACCGTGTTTATCGTGATGCCCGGCAATCTTCCGCTGATAAGCTCGGTCGTGATCAAAGGAATGGCGCCGCAGGAAGTCGGCGATATTCAGAACAGGCTCGGAATTCGAGAGGGACGCAAATTTGATCGTGTGGCTTTAGGACGGCGGCTTGACAAACTCAAAAACTATTTTATCAGCCGCGGCTATCTGGCGGCGACCGTTCAGATCTCGGAATTGTTCCAGACCGAAAGCAATACTATCGCCCTTGAGGTCGGCATTGCCAATTTCGGTAGAATCAGAGTTGCGGTTGAAGGATTCAAGATCGACAAGGATCAGCTCCCCCGTCTGTTGCCCGTCCTGACCGGAGAGGGGGTCGAGGAGAATATCCTCCAGGAAGGGCTTGGCAACATCAGGGATTATCTCGAAGAAAGGGGGTATCCTGATGCCGAGGTCACAATACGTCAGGACACAGACAAGTCTGGCGTGCGTGTGGTCCACTATCAGATCAACTCTGGGCGCGGGGTNGCTGTGGCCTTCGTGCGCTTCTCTGGAAACCACAATCTAACGGACGAAAANCTGCTAAATGCGGTGCAGATTCAACCGGCACACTTTCTTCAGAAATCCGTATACAGCGCCTCGAGACTTGACGGCGATGTGGCGCTGCTCAAATCGCTCTATCAGTCCAAGGGGTACCTGGATGCCAGGATCCTTCCACTGATTCAGCAGATCAAGGACGGCGAGAAACTGGGGATCACCTACCAGGTCGAGGAAGGACCGCTATCAACAACGCTTTCGGTCACGCTCCAGGGTAATCAAGCGCTCACGAGCGCAGCCCTCGTATCCGGGATGCGATTGAAAGCGGGGAGCCCTTATTCGCCAGCATTGGCAGAGCAGAGTCGCCAGGATATCCTCGCCGCTTACAATGATGCCGGCTTTCCTCTAGCCCAGGTGACTTATCGTGTCGGAGATCCGGCCGGAGCAAATTCCTATCCCGTAGAGTTTACCGTTAATGAGGGGATCCAGCATTTCGTGGATCGCGTGATCGTGCTAGGAAATCGGCACACGCGGGATTCCGTCATCAAAAAGCGGATTGACTTGAAGCAAGAGGCTCCCCTCAGTCTGGGCAAGATGCTCCAGACACAACAAAAGCTCTACAACCTTGGGGTTTTCGATCTCGTCCGTGTTGCGCCACAGAATCCGGAGAGTGTAGCTGCCTATCAGGACGTCATGGTCCAACTGGAAGAGGCGAAGCGCTACACCTTGAGATACGGACTTGGATATCAGGCGCAGGAACACCTGCGCGGAACGGTTGAGCTGAGTGACCTCAATTTTCTGGGTTGGGGACGGCGAGCCGACCTCAGGCTCCGCGGAAGCAGCATAGAGCAGGCGGGCGTGCTTAGTTTTCAACAGCCCCAATTTAGGTTCCTGTCGGTGGACTCGTATCTTTCCTTTACCGCTCTCCAGAGACAGGATGTCAGCTTTGACACCAAGCGCTTCAACCTCTCCTACCAGTTCGGGCATTCCATCAACAACCACACCTGGGGCCTGCTGCGTTACAGTTTACAGAACGTCCGAGTGTTTAATCTGAAGGTGTCCATTTCTGAATTGGGGCGTGAAGATACCCCAAGGAACCTCTCGACGATTTCGGCCGTTTATGTTAATGACACGCGCGATAATCAATTGGATCCTGTTAAAGGATTCTTCACATCAACAGACTTTAGCTTCACCTCCATGCTGCGGGAAAGTAACGATTACTGCTCTCTCTATACGCAAAACAGTTATTTCAGGAAACTGCCGGGGTCCTTGCTCCTCGCCGCCTCTTTCCGCTTCGGTTCTGCCCACCCATTTGGCGGGGACACGACTCTGCCCATAAGCGAGAGGTTTTTCGCCGGCGGTAGCTCGAGCCTTCGCGGATTTGCCACTGATTTTGCCGGCCCGCTCGATCCCAACACCCACCATCCCGTGGGCGGAAACGCCCTGATCATAGGAAACCTGGAGATCAAAGTGCCCTTGTTGCGGGCGTTTCAAATTGCCGGTTTTTACGATACGGGAAATGTGTTTCGCAATTTGACCGACATCAGTCTGTCCGGCTTCAGTCACACTGCAGGCATGGGGATCAGGCTCAAGACTCCGTTCGGCTCGCTGCGGGCGGATTACGGGTATAACCTGAATCTTTCTTCGTTTCTGCGCCAGAGCGGGCTGATGAGTCGAGGGCACTTTTTTATCACCATTGGACCTACATTCTGAAATGGACATGACCATTGCGCGCCGCATGAATCCCAGCCTCTGTGAAAATTTAGGATGTTCTATGCGCGCTGGAGTTGTGGCGGTGCCATCGCGCGCGCCTGGCAGGATGGGGCTTATTGCCCTGGCATTTTTGTTTATGCTACTGAGCGAGAGAGTGCATGCGGACGAAATCGACCGCCTCCTGGCCGCCGTAAACGGAAGAATCATTACCAGTGGAGACCTTAACCTGGCACGCAATCTCAATACCTTGGTCTTGTTGGGCAAAGAAACCAAAAATCCTGCGCTCCAGGGGGAGATTGATCGACTGGTGGACCTGGAACTCATGAAACAAGAGCTTGAGAACTTTGCCTCAATCGATGAGGATCCGATGCGGACTGAAGCACGGTTGCTGGAGATGCGGAACGCATATGCAGAAATCGGAGGCTTGCCCGCTCTGCTGCGTTGGCTCGGACTTCAGGAATCCGAGCTCGTTTCCTATCTCCGCCTCCAGGATTCAATTCTGCAGTTTGTCAATTTCAGATTTCGCCCGTTTGCCAGCGTCACTCCGGAAGAAATTCAGAATTATTATCAAACCAAACTGATTCCACAGCTGAAGGTCGCCGGAGCTCCGTTGCCGGCGCTTGATGAGGTATCGTCGAAGATTGAGGAGATTCTCAAGGAAGAGAAGGTCAATGCATTGCTGGATCAGTGGATGACGTCATTGAGAAAGGATTCCCGGATCGAGTACTTTTTGGGTGCCCCTTCCGTATCGGCATTGGAGGAACCATGAAGTTGCGCAAGAAGATCTGGATTATCCTCCCACTGGGTCTGATCTTGGGGCTCTCGGGCTCTCTGCTCTGGTATCTGAAGACCGATCATTTCCAGACTTGGGCTAAAGAAGTAGTGATTGCGCAACTGAGACAGGCGACGGGTCTGGCCTGCTCGGTCAAAGACATCCGCATCGACGTATTCGGCGCGAAATTCGTTGCCACGGGTCTGGATTTGCAGCCCCCTTCCGGAATGCCGGATTCCGTGAATCTCAGTGTGGAAGAGATCCGCGGCAGCCTGAGCATCACCTCGCTATGGCACTTCAAGGTGCGGCTGTCGGAGCTTTATGTCCTGCGCCCGCGGCTGACCATAGTCTCCAATGACAAGGAATCGGCTTGGGATCCTGAAAACTTGTTGCAGACTCTCCGGATGTCGTTCGCAATCGAAACGAGTCAGCTGACGGTTCAGGAGGGGGTAGTAGATTTCAACAACCGGACGGTGCCTTTCGAATTGGCTCTGCGCGATCTGTCGTGCGAGGTTCGCTACGTTCCCGGTCCATCCAGGTACGGCATCCGGCTTGCATACGAGAGCGGCCACATAAATTGGGCGGGGCGCTCCATCTCCTACGGTCTTGAGGCACGGCTGGAACTTTCTCTCGAGGGACTGGAGATCGAGGCCTTCGAGATTCGCCCAGCGCGGAGTCTTTTGCGCGGATCGGCGTCGGTCCGCAATTGGAAATCTCCCGTGCTATCAGTGCACGGATCCGGTGCAGTCGATGGGAGAGATCTGGTTCTGTTTCATTCCTCACTTTTCGATGTGCGGGGCAATTTAAATCTGCTGGCGGACCTGGTATGGGATGAGAGTGGTTTCAAGTGCACAGGAACCGTCTCGACCGCTGATGGAAGCTATCGCGGGACGGCAGTGGAGCAATTCAAGAGTGATATCAGCTTAGAGCACGAGATCCTGACGCTTAGCAATGTGACGGGCAATATTGGCGGCGGCAGAATCGGGGCAGCAGCAGAATTTCAACTGGATGCGGGCGCGCAGGCGGCAAACCATGTGAAGATTTCAGCCTCCGGCCTGGCCCTCAGATATGCCGGGAAGATACTCCGCCTGCAACAGCTCGAATTTGACAATCGGGCGGATGCCCTGATAGAGATGGACTGGCGCCACGGAATCGAAGATATGGAGCTAAGTGGCTCCGCCAATCTGCACGGCATGGAAGAAACCTCCTTCTCAAAAACCGCAACGCCCCTCGGCGGGAACGTTCGGTTCAGGTTATCCGGAGGTGTCTGGTATATCCCCGCCGCGCAGCTTTATTCGCCTCACACTACTGTTTTGCTCTCCACACCAAGTCCGGGTGGACTGCTCCAGACCAAGCTGTCCACTGATCGGATCCGGGAACCTCTGAGTATCCTGAGCAAGATCGTTCCCGCCGTGGATGACTTCCTCCAAAATCAACCCGATGTGATGGAGATGCCGGGAGCCTTCGACCTCGATGGCGATTTTCAGATCAACTCCTCTGCCCAATTTGGATTCTGGGGTGCGATCAGGGTCAAAGATGGGCGCTGGCGTTCATACAAGGCCGATGAGGTTTCAGCTCATGCCGTCTGGACCGGCACCAATATTGAATTTGACTCTTTCCGGGCTCGAAGTGGAGCAGCCTCGGCTCAGGGAAAGGTCGACCTGGGACTCGCCTCCCAGGAGGACGACTCAGCCAGGCTGACGTTTGCAGGGAGCCTCCAAAGGATCTCGATTGATACTTTGAAAGACATAGGCATCCAAATCGACGTTGATGCTTCCGGCCTGCTGAGCGGACAGGGAGTAGTCTCCAACCAAAGCGGAAACTGGGCGGGCGAAGGTCAAATCCTGATAGAAAAGGGCCGTTACAGCCAGGAGGCATTTGACAATATAACGGCCAGAATCAAGCTCGACGGCCGCGTCTTAAGAATTCTCCAGGGAGACGTGTCTCGGGGCAGTGCCCATGCCGTGGTTACGGGAGAGATAAACCTGAACACTTTCCAAATGGACATTTCCACGCGGCTGCGGGGATTGGCTCTGCGGGATGCGCCGGTATTACGTGAGCGGTCGCCGGATCTCGAAGGCCTTCTGGAGGCTGAGGTTTCGATTTACGGTGCCGCCAGTCATCCCGCTCTCAGAGCGAGTTACAACCTCACAGGATTGCGTTATCAGTCCTGGAACCTTGGTAATGCTACGGGGACACTGGAGCTCAAAGACAGGATTATTAGCAGCAAAGCTGAGATTCAGCTGGAGTCGGGAACTCTCAAACTGGAAGGCCGAGTCAGCATGGATCAAGGCCTGCCCGGAAATGCCACTCTGCTGCTTGAGAATTTGAATCTCCAAAAATTGATTGAGGGCCGAGGGCCGGCATTCCTGAGTTCAATGAGCACCGCTCTTCAGGGCCGAGTCGATGTGGAAGGGAAATTCGAGGATCCCGACAACCTCGTATTCCACGGCGAGCTTGATGGAGCGGGGATCGCGATTCGCGGCTACGAGCTTCGCAATTCAGCCAAGATCCGGTTCAGCATTGCGAAAAAAAAGCTCGTTATCGAAAAAACGGCGGTTGCCGGGGAGAGCACCAGCCTGATCTTGGGTGGAACGATCCCGCTGGACGACAGTCCAAACTTGGATCTGAGCTTGAATGGGAGCCTCGACCTCAAACTCCTGAGCCAGATTGAGAGCAAGCTGCAGGTGTCAGGAACCGCCGGGCTGGATGTGAGAATCAGCGGAAGCATGGGAGATCCGCAGGTTATCGGCCAGATGACGCTCAAGGAATCGCGGATGGATTTCAGCGATTCGCCCCTCTATCTTTCCTCTCTGCGGGGCAATATCATCTTCTCTCGAAGTACTATCCGGCTCGAAAGCGTGA
>JGI20214J51088_10003233_pt1 | contig 10776 bp, 9 predicted proteins | sample WetSurMetagenome_FD_51088 | JGI IMG/M metagenome (IMG submission 51088) | reverse complement strand
CCGGTATTGCTTCTATTCTGTTTTGCAATCGGTGCCGTTCTGGCCCCTCTGACCATGCCGATCCTTCCCATCGACAAGTTCGTATCCTATATGCGCATGCTGCCGATCAGTGCGCCGCGCAGCGAGCATAGCCATGAACGTGCCATTCTGCCGCAGCACTATGCAGATCAATTCGGATGGAATGAAATCGTAGCAAAAACCGCGGAAGTCTGGAGAAGCATTCCTGAAGGAGAGCGGAACGACTGCGGCATCGTGGCTCAGGATTACGGGCAGGCCGGATCCGTCGATTTTCTCGGCCCGCGCTATGGGCTTCCGCCAGTGCTCAGCGGCCATCAGACATGGTGGATCTGGGGCCCACGGGGACATTCGGGAAACTGCCTTGTAATAATGGATGATGACCCGGAAAATCTGAATGCTCTGTTTGAACACGTAGTGTACCTCGGCGCCTCCGCGCCAAACCCGTATGCACTGGAAAGCAAGCTTCCATTCTATCTTTGCAGAGGCCCCAAATTTGGAACTCTCACCGATCTCTGGCCTAAATTGAAGCACTGGCGCTAGCAGCCCGTGGTGAAAGTACAACGGGCTGCTAGGCATTTCGTCCGATATGTTTCCAGATGAAGCCTGGTTTGAATACAAAATTGCTTTTTTCACTTTTTTGCTCCCGCCGCATTTTTACTGCATTTTTCCCCTAATATTCGATCCGCCGCTGACGATAAGCAGGTTGAACCAAAAAATAAGAATTAACGCCCTAACGGGTTATCTGAACGCTGAAGCGAATTATTTCGCAGCTCGCGGCTGGATCCTGGGAAGGCTTTACGGATATCAATACTTCGGATTCAAGGAGGAATTCCAAATGGGTGCTTTTAGTGCGGTTAATAATATCTCTGGTTTGAATGCACAAAACAACTTAACTACAAACAGCGTCAACCTGTCTCGTACACTGCAGCGGTTATCTTCAGGCAAACGCATCAATTCCGGTGCGGATGACGCCGCCGGCTTGCAGATTGCAGACAGCTTACGCGCCAACACGTTTGCTCTGAACCAGGCAGTGCGCAATGCGAACGACGGCATTTCAGTGTCCCAGATTGCTGACGGAGCTCTGCAGGAAATTACCAACCTGCTGACCCGTTCCGTAACCCTGGCTGAAGAAGCCGCAACGGAAACGGTTGACTCTGTCGGCCGCGCATCGTTGAACAATGAGTTTACCCAGATCGAGGCCGAAATTGCCCGAATCGCCGGGCAGGCCAATTTCAACGGCACCAGCATCTTCAACGCCAGTGCCACCACAACAATTAATGGAAGCCTTAGCGTATTCGTCGGTGACATGACCGGGGCCAGTTCCATTTCTGTCACCATCACCGCGATCACCACTGCGACTGCCTCCACTGTTAGCAATCTTGGCGGCGCAGACTTGACAAGTGTGGACCTGACGGGCCAGAACGCCGCAGCCGCCTCACTGACCACCATAAAAAATGCCCTGAATGGAGTATCCAATATGCGGGCCAGCATCGGCGCCGGTATGAACAGACTCCAGTCGGCAGTTTCCGTGTTACAGACCATTTCCCAGAACACGCAATCCGCAGAATCGACGATTCGGGATGCCAACTACGCGGAGGAGGTGTCTAACCTCACCAAATTTCAAATCCTGTCGCAGTCAGGTATGGCCGCTCTAGCGCAAGCGAATTCAAGCAGCCAGAACATACTCTCCCTGCTCCGAGGGTAGTATTCAAACCAGCAGAACGGGGGCGCGTTCAATGGATGAACGCGTCCCTTCTTTTTATACGGCAGTAGGAAGTACTGGATACTGACTACTGCCATCTCCACCGCGGTACCCCTCTCTTCTCCGAACTAATTCTTAAGACGAAACTGCACCCGGGACGATATTGAAAGATGGAATCCGCCTGCAAAGGTGTTCCAAGTGCATTTTCCGGTTCGAAAGTGATCCGAGGGTTATTGATTGAGCCATTTCGAATCCAATATAAAGATTCTTAGTACGCGGCAACCGGACCTGGCCGGGCTTCTGCGCCAATCGACTTGCGGAAAGGTGCGCGTGTTCCCGTCTGCCTGTGGTTCGCCGACTGCTACCTGGGAGCATGCGGGATCGTCCCTTGCCCTTCACAGCCGCTACGACCCACTCCGGGAAGCCGGTCAAAGGCTGAAAAGTCAGGATTACGCAGGTAAGGATTATTTCATTTTGCTCGGCTTTGGCCTCGGGTATCTCTTGGATGCCCTGGTTAAAGACTGCCCGAGTGAGTTCAACCATTACTTTATCGTCGAATCAGACCTGGAGATCATACGGGCTGCGTTCGAGGCTCGGGATCTATCGGAAATCCTGTCACTTCCGCAGATACATTTTGCCTGGCCCCCGTCCGGTCCCGCACTGGCAGAACAGTGGCAGAAATTCTTTGACCCGGTACAGGCGCAGCAAAGCACTTATCTGACGCATCTTCCATCGGTTTCGCTTCGGCCGGACCTGTTTAAATCCGCCGCGGAAATAATCCAGAGTCAGACGTTCCAGATATTCACCGACATCAACACCCTGGTAGTCAAATCTCAGGCTTTCCTCGACAATTTTGCACAAAACCTCCCAAAGGCTGTAAATGCTCCTGGAGTTATCAACTTTTCCACAAAGTTTACCGGGAGACCTGCCGTCATCGTTTCCGCAGGTCCTTCCCTGGATAAAAATATCCATGAACTGCGGGGATACGAAGACAGGATTCTGATCATATCCACGGACACAGCCTTGAAACCGCTGCTTTCTGCCGGGATTGAACCTCATTTCGTTTTAACAGGCGATCCGTCTTATGCAAATTACCTGCACCTGAAAGGAGCGGCATCCGGACAATCGCTGCTTGTGGCGGAAGCAACCTGCTATCCGGATTCATTTGGGGAATTTGAAAACAGAACCATTACATGCACCTTTGAAAACTCCTCCCTGTGTTCCCTTTCCGATCTATTGGGTAATAAGGGAACGCTCCGTGCATGGGGCTCCGTAGCCACCATGGCTTTGGATTTCGCGCTGCTGCTCCGATGCGACCCGATCGTCTTCATCGGACAGGATCTTGCACACACGGATGGCCGTATTTATTGTTCAGGGGTCTATTTTGATGCAGAATGGTTTTCAGAAATCACAGATCCGGATGCCTGGGAAAAAAAGATTGCGAGCCTCCGCGCAAGCCGGCGAACTGTGACGGTTGAGGATATCCATCGGAATCCGATCGAATCCACCGATAAACTGACGTCCTATTGGAACTGGATTACGAAGGAACTTCGAAACCATCCCAACGTTCGGTTCATTAACGCAACCGAGGGCGGAATCCTGAAAGATAATGTGGAAATCGCCAGTCTCAAGGAGGTGCTGTACCGGCATTGCGTCAAAGATCTCGATCTTCGCAAACAGGTGCAATCCATCTTTGAAAACTCCAAAGCCGCAAGTCTGTTCTACCACGGAGTGAACATATCGGTGCTGTCTGATGAAATGCTGTCCTTGCAGGGAATTGTCAGGTCCGGTTTGCAGCTTTGCAACGATAGGAATGTCTGCCCGATCAACCAATTGCCTGCAAAGCTTGAATCCATAAAAAACTCGATATACCGGAATTCTCATCTTGCTCCCTTGATGGACTGCCTGAATCAAATGGGAAATATAGGCTTTCTTCGAACACAGAGGTCCTTTTCGCGGCAAGACAAGGGTGAGCCTCCGATTGCCGAGATAAAGTCCTGCTACTCAAGCTATTTCCATTCTGTTCAGGAAGCGTTAAGCAAAATCGAGCGAGCGCTGTGGCAAATTGAAGCAAACCTCAACGAATAATGCATCTGTCCCCTTCCCCGCTTTGCCCCTTGTATCAAGCCCAGAAAGCACTATTCCGATAAGCCTGGAGTGACGATAAGACTAGTGTCCCGAGTCCTGGTTAAGGCGGGACAGAGGGCCTTGTGATCTGGTGAAAGTCATCATCCCCGAGGCCGAATCAACAGGGTGACACCTGAAGCGAAAGGCGTAGCTAAATATCATGGCCACCACATCTTCCGTCAATGTCACAAACAGTGTCCTGGATGTTGCCTCCATTGTAGACAATCTCATCGCTTATGAAAGCGCACCTATCACCAACATGCAGAGCCAGGTGACCAGCCTGCAGTCTAAGGTGACCGCGTATCAGAGCCTGAATACAAAGCTGTCTGCAATGTCCGACAAGCTGAACACCCTGCTCTTTGGAAGCCCCACCGCACCCTTCGTCCAGCCGTATTCGTTTGCGGAGAGACTTTCCGACAGCGTATTTTCGAAATGTATGGTGGCGTCGTCTAATGAGGATACGATCTCGGCCACAGCATCGAGCTCCACGATCAGCGGCTCCTATGCCATCACAGTCACAGATCTGGCACAGGCACAAGCGATGGCCTCATCGGGATTTTCAAGCTCCACCGCCGCTTCCCTCGGGACGGGTACGCTCACGATCACAACCGGCAGCAATGATCCTGTAACAATTTCGATTGGCAGCAGCAACAACACTCTTACGGGCTTGCGGGACGCTATCAACAATTCAGGTGCCGGCATTACCGCGACGATTGTCAACGACGGATCGGCAACACCCTACAGGCTATTGATCAGGGCAGATGATACGGGCGTCGCCAATTCTTTCACCATAACCAATAATCTATCCGGCGGCCAGGCGATGAGCTTAGCCCAAACTCAGGCAGCAAGTGATGCATTGTTTTCGGTGAACGGCCTCAGCATCACCAAAAGCAGCAACACCGTTTCGGATGTCATTGACGGTGTATCCTTCACTCTGAAACAGGAAACCGCCAGCCCTGTCACTCTTAGCGTAGATAAAGACACGGACGCCATCGTCGCCGCTTTCAAGGAATTTGTGACCGCGTATAACGCTGTCAGTTCCTACGTCAGCGGGCAATTTACATACAATGCATCGAAGGATACCGCCGGGGTTCTTGCCGGAGACCCCACGCTCCGCAGCATTCAATCCAAACTGCAGTCGCCGATAACCCAGTCCATTACAAACCGATTCACAGCCTTCGGAGTGGCGGGACGGATCGGGCTGGAATTCAACCGTGATGGCAGTTTGACTCTGAATGAATCAGAGCTGCAGGAAGCGCTCGCGGATAACTTTACGGGGGTGGCAGCGATTTTCCTGGGAGATGGGACTCCGTCCGGCGGGACAACTGCCACGGATTCCAGAGTGAGTTTCGACAGCAAGACTGCGGCCACCCAGAATGGAACCTACTCAATCCAGGTCGATACCCTGGCCCAGCAGGCTTCGCTTGTCGGAGCCCAGATGCTTTCTGCGTTAACCGCGGATGAAACCCTTACCATTACCTCGGGATCGACATCCGCAGTCGTTTCCTTGCTGCAAAACGATTCGCTTTCGGCAGTCCTTTCCAAGATCAACAGTGCACTTTCGGCTCAGGGCATGGCCGTCAATGCCACTGATGATGGGACAGGAAAGATCAAGATCACGACCAATGAGTACGGCAGTTCGCAGAATCTCACGGTGGTTTCAAGTGGGTACGGCACAGAAGGCACAAGCGGCTTCGGACTGACCCCGGCCACATCCACAGGCGTAGATATTGCCGGAACCATCAACGGTCACAATGCGGTAGGCAGCGGGCTGATGCTCACTGGAGCCGCCGGACAGCCCGAAGAAGGGCTCAGCCTCAGGATTGCACAGACAACAATCGGGAACTATGGCTCCGTCACGGTCGCCTCGGACACGCAAGGATCTGAAGGCGCCAGCGTTCTCATGAATCTCTTTAGTACTTTGAAAGGGATTAAGGACCCGCTGTCCGGTCCCATTCAAAGCGCCACGGATGGGTTGAACCGGAATATCACCGCTCTGAAGGACAATATCACCAACTACCAGGAGCGCATGGAAATACGTAGAGGGATATTGACACAGGCATATAACCAGGCAGATCAGGCATTGCGGATGATGTCGGTTTCGCAAGCGCAGCTGAGCAGCCTTATTTCGTCTCTGTCAAGTTAGTATCCTGCAATTAAGAAGGAGCTTTTGATGTCGGGATATCAGTCGCCTGCACACCGGTACAGGGAAGTAGCAGTTAAAACGGCAAGTCCACTGCAGCTTATCGTAATGCTGTATGATGCAGCCATATGCTGTACGCGGGAAGCGCAGCAACAATTGGCCAATAAGGATATCGCTGGCCGATCAAAATCCGTCAACAAGTGCATCACTATCATTACCGAGTTGCAGTCCTGCCTGAACCTGCAGGCCGGAGGCGAAATAGCAAGCTCTCTGAATCGCTTGTACGATTACATGAAAAGAAGGATCTTCAAGGCCAATGTTGACCAGAGCCGCGAACCTCTTCTGGAGGTTGAAGGGCTACTCGACAATCTGCGTTCGGCATGGGTGGAACTGGTAAATCAACCTCCATCCGCACAGGCACCTGCTGTTGGCCAACCGGTGCAAAACCGCAATTTTGCCGGTCCTGCGGACCATGCTCCCAATCAACCCAGACCTTTCAGCGTATCCGCCTAATTTGCCATGGAAAATTTCGAGACAGCGTTCAAAGCCATTTCTCAAGAGTATCGCGAAGTCGCGGATATGCTTGTTCGTCTTGCCGGGATGGACGAATCCCAGTCTTCCGGTCTGGCCAAATCCATCCTGGACAATCGTGACTGCTTCGACCGCATAGATCGGATGCACTCTCAGGTAATCCAGCTGTCCAGCCGCTGGAAAAAAGATCGTGAAAAGAGTGCGGACAGGCGGTGGGATGAAATTGACCGTCTTGCCGATGATGTGCTGAAACAAGCCGTGCGGTTGAATCAGTTGTGCGACACAACGGCAAATAAGCTTCAATCCGCAAGAGAAAAGCTTGGAGCCGAACTGGCGGAATTGGGCAAGGGCGCACGATTCTTGAAAAGCGCCGGTCCCTCAAAGAACAATTACCCCAAATTCATCGACTCGATGTGCTGAGGCACATTCCGCAGTCAACTGTATCTACTTCATTCCGGTCACATGGGTGATCGGCGGACGAGCCCACGCTGACGACGGTTAGGGCCAGCAGCAAAGTGCAGACGCTATTTATTGACAGGCCCTTAGCTATTTTCCAGTGAGTTTGTTTGCAAATACCTGCCAGGCTGTTGAAAAAGCCAGAACGGGAAAATCGCGTTCCACACGCGCACGCGCCGATTTTCCCATTGCAACCGCAGATTCCGGATCATCCAGTACAGACAACACTTTCTCGCGCAATTCCCTGACTGTAGCGCCGACGACACCCTCGCACCCATCCTTTATCGGTGAAGTGGGGCTTTGCAGGGTCGCAACCGGCATACCGGTCGCCATAGCCTCCAATAGGCCAAGGTTGTAGCCATCTTCGTGGGGATATACAGGGGTATACAGATAGAGGCGATACGCGCGCAACTGCTCTTTGAGGTCATCCCAGCCGCTGGTTACGCGGCTGAAAGGCAGATCCGGATTGTCACCTAAAACGAGATTGGGCAGATCCCGGGCAACCTCCTGGTATGTGTCCCAACCCGTCATGACTCCCCGCGCCTTCAAATGGTTGCACACCTGGATAACGCCCCGAATTTCGCCCCGGTAGCCTCCATATTCCTCAACATTCACGGCCGGTCGGATAACATCTCCAGGAATACCCCAATCGTTGCGTTTGAGTTCCGAAATGTAAACGACACCTGCCCCGTAGGCGTGGATAAGAAGATTGAGATTCTGGAGATATTTTTCGCGGCTTATCGTGCTTTGGTCCTGCAGCATCCGGCCGCTCAGCGTGCCGTGCACCAGAAAGGCTTTCGGAAGTACAACATCCTTGGCATCGATCAGATCATGAACGTTATGCGTCAAAATCCAGTCCCACGGACCTTTCCGCAAGGCAGACTGAAGCGAATCGTACATCTGTACGTTGCCAGGCAAAGGACGGATCCTGGGATCCCAGCGTTTCAACCCGCCGTGCTGAACCTGGGGGGCAATTATTCCAAATGTCCACGGAAGCGATGATGCCAGGAGGTGAAGATACGGCTGGTGTGAATTAAACGTAAGGACACGCAAGGATTCCATCAACCCAGAAGCTTTTTAAGTATGTCGACCTTTGGTATCTGAGACTGGGAAGCGGCAAGATTCTCGCGTTTGATCGCCTCGTAAACCTCGTGACGATGGACGGAAATATGGCGCGGCGCGCTGATCCCGACCTTTACAGTGCCACTCCCGATGTTGAGGATCGTGACTTCAATTTCGTTGCCGATGATCAGGCTTTCATCCTTTTTTCTTGTGAAAACTAGCATCCGTGTCACACCTTCAGGGCATCCGGGGCCCTGCGCTACGGGAACCGGCTATGCTCCCTGATCTTTCGCTTCGTTTTGAACGCCATCGCTTACCAGGGGATGTTTGACGGAATACTTGCTGTCGTGCAAAATCACCTGTTTGCCAAAACGATCCTTTAAGTTAATAACGATTGGAGCCATCAAGTTCAATGTTGCGCGTGTGGCGTCATCCGGGATGGTAGCAACGGCGTATACCGTCAGATCGGCGGAGTTTGTGCTGTTGACATCTTCCATATCCGCATCGGCCAACCGGAATTCATAGGTGGGATCTACGATGAATGGATTGATGATGAAAAGCGAAATTGGAGGATCATCCAAGGCTTGAAGGTATTGGAAGGGTTTTAGTTCTTCCACATGCAACACCGCAAACCGATGTATCTTCGAGAAGCCGGGCAGACCTTCCTTAAAGGTTATGACCTGCTCATCCGGGACTTCCAAATCTCCAAAATTGACCGTATGAATTCGCATTGTGCCTCAATCTAAAGCACGGATTGCGCCGTCCGCATACTCCGAAATGCGCAAAGCCGTGGGCAAAATAGTCCTGAGATCGCCAAAATACCGGCGCAACTGGCCGACATTCTAGCGTTTTTAACCAAGAATGTCGAACAAGTTGCGTTGCGCCAAAATTGAACCGCCAGCAGACAAGGCTGCATTCAGCGTTGACTTAACCTGGCCGAGTTGCACAACCGCTTGAGCCATGTCCACNTCCTCAATCTGGCTCCTTCGAGCCGTNAGGTTTGTCTCCTGATCCGTGAGACGCGANTGGACATTTTGAATCGTATTCATATTCGCGCCGATTTTGCCNCTGGCCAAGCCCAAGTCGGAATAGGCGGATTGGAACTGGGTAAGAGCCGACCCAATAGCCGAAGTATCGTTCGAGTCGATTGCCGACAAAAGAGTACCGATTGCCGAAAAAATTGTATTGAACGCCTCGGACCCGGCAACGCCTGTCTTTACCTCTGTTCCGCTTTCAACCTGGACAGAGTTAACATCGCTATCGCCGACATAGCTCACCGTATCGCCACTGAGCGTAAAAGGTTCGGAATCAAAGCTCGACCCCGCAAATATATATCTTCCCTTGATCTGGCTGTTTGCGAGAGACAGTATCTGCTCGCGCAGCGACCGGATTTCCTGCGCCAGCGTGGCTCTCGCGTTATCTCCCGTAACATCCGAAGTTGCCTGGCTTCCCTTGCTATATACGGAAGTGACGAGGTTGTTGACTTCGTTGAGGGCCGAATCAGCCGAGGTCAGGAAATACAAAACCGTTTGGGCGCTCGACTGATACTGATCAATGTTCGCCGCATCATCGGTGAGGGAGAGGAGATCCGCGGATGCAGCCGGCGAATCGCTGAGTTGTGTCAGAGCCTTCCCGCTGGATACCTGACGGTTGATCCTGCTGTAGGTTGAATTCAACTCTCCGAGATTAGAAGTAAAATCCCGGTATATTTCCAATTGTGTAACTCGCATAGTCTGAACCTATCCCAAAAGTTGCAGGATTTCGTCGCTAAGAGTGTCCAGCGTAGTTGCAAACCGGGCGCTCGCCTGATAGGCCTTCTGATACTTGATGATATTGACCGCCTCTTCGTCCAGGTTTACACCGGAAAAAGAATCCCTCTGACTTTTCAGCTGGTCCAAAACGCTGTTCTGCGTCGAGACATTGTCCTGTGCGGATTTCTCATCACTCCCGATGTTATAGACAAGTGACGAATAAAATTCGTTGATGGTAGAAGCACCGAACAGCGCTTCTTCGCTGATGGCGGCAATTGCCTTGGCGTTCTCATTGTTGCCGGTACCCAGTGTTGACGCCGCGGCCGCGATCTGGGTGGGATCCGTGATGGCAACCGCCATCGTCCTGGCAGCGCCTGCTGTAGAGCCAACGGTGGCCGGCGTAAACGGGACGAAGAAATCGCCTCCCGGATCTCCATTGAGATCACTTCCGCTGGCATGCTGAGTATTCACCCTTGAAATGACTGTGGCGGCAAGGTCATCCAATGCCGTAAGATACCCGGCAATTTTGTTGTCCCGCAGATCAAGCAGGCCGCCCAGTTTCCCAGACTCGATCGAACTGGTGATTTCAGTTCCGTCGAGAAAAATGCCTTGAAAGGCGCCGCTTGATGAAGCGGATACCTCAAGCGCATGGCTCTGATTCGCACATACGAGCGTATCCCCCTTGGCGGTTGTCACTGTAATTGCGCCCGATTCTGTCTCAAAATAAGACAGATCAACCAAACCCGACAACTGTTCAATGAACCCCTGCCTTGAGTCTCGAAGGGTAAACTCATCCTCCGAATGCGCAGCCTGCGCCGTACTAACCCTCGCATTGAGAGTTGCAATCTGTGCGGTAATTGAGTTGATCTGTTTTACCGTATCACCCAGAGCTTTGTCCTGAGAGGTTTGAACTTGCTGGATGTTTCCATAAACGCGCTGGAATTCCCCGCAGAGAGCCTCGGCACTGGAAAGTACCTTTTGCCTCA
>JGI20214J51088_10003232_pt1 | contig 10782 bp, 11 predicted proteins | sample WetSurMetagenome_FD_51088 | JGI IMG/M metagenome (IMG submission 51088) | reverse complement strand
GAGCCGCTGATACAGGCGGTCGGCGAAGAAGCCGAGGAAGGCGACCGTCAGCACGGCCGCGAACATCGCGTCGTAGACGCCGCCGTCGCCGAGAAAGCCGATCAGGTGGCCCAGGCCGGAGCGCGAGACGAGCAGTTCGGAGCTGACGAGCAGCACAAACGACAGCGCGAGCGCGGTGCGCACGCCGTTCAGCAGCTCGGGCAGCGCGCTCGGCACGACCACGTCCCACAGCACGCGCAGGCGGCTCGCCCCCATGCTGCGCGCCGACCAGACCAGCACCTGGTCGCTCGAGCGTGCGCCGTTGAACGCGCCGAGCGTGACCGGCAGCATGCAGCCGAGGAAGATGAGCAGGATCTTCGAGCCGTCGCCGAAGCCGAGCCAGACCGCTGTGACCGGGATCAACGCCGACTTCGGCATGGGATACAGCATCTCGACGAGCGGGCTCGCGAGCGCGTTGACCGGGCGGTACCAGGCCATCGCGATGCCGAGTACCGCGCCGACGCCGACCGCTAGCGCGAGCCCCGCGCCGGCGCGGTACAGCGACACGGCGGTGTTCATCCAGAGGTCGCCGCTGTTCATCAGGCCGAACCAGGCTTTGACGACGTCGACCAGCGACGGCAGCACCGACGCGGAGACGAGTCCGAACCGGACCACCGCCTCCCAGGCCGCGGCCAGGATCAGCAGCGGCGCGTAGCGCAGCAGCGCGGCCTTCACGGCGCCCGGCTCCCCTGCACCTTGAGCGCCTCGGCGCGGACCAGGCCCCAGATCTCGTCGACCTTGTCGAGGAAGGGTCGCGACTTTGCGACATCCGGGTCGGCGTGGTCGACGCCGGTCTCGATGATCGCCTTCACGCGGCCCGGCCGCGCCGACATCACGACCACGCGCTGGGCCAGGTAGACAGCCTCGTGCACGTCGTGCGTGACGAAGACGACGGTCTTCGGCGAGCGCCGCCAGATCGTCAGCAGCTCGGTCTGCATCAGGCTGCGCGTCTGAGCGTCCAGGGCGCCGAAGGGCTCATCCATGAGCAGGATCTCGGGGTCGATTGCGAGCGTGCGCGCGATCGCGGCGCGCTGCTTCATCCCGCCCGAGAGCTGCGACGGCAAGCTGTCCTCGAACCCGCTCAGGCCCACCATATCGATGTAGGCCTGCGCGCGCCGTTCGCGCTCCGCGCGCTCGACCCCGAGCTTCTCTAGGCCGTAGAGCACGTTCGCCCGCACGGTCTTCCAGGGGAAGAGCGCAAAGTGCTGAAAGACGATGCCGCGATCGGGGCCCGGTCCGCCGACTGGCTTGCCGTCGACGCGGATCTGGCCGAAACGGGTCGGCATGAATCCCCCCACCAGGTAGAGCAGGGTCGACTTGCCGCAGCCCGACGGGCCGAGCAGCGCGATGAACTCCTGCCCGCGCACCTCGAGCGAAATGTCGTCGAGCGCGAGTACCTCGCGCCCACGCGGCGGACGGTACGTATGGCTCACGCGGTCGATGACGATCTGCGAGGTGGCGGGGTTCGCGGGCGTGGCCATCGGCGCGCCCGCCGCAGAGGCTTGGGCACGCGCGCCGGCGCTGGTGGCCGGCGTGGCGCCGGTCATCGTGGGAAGGATCATGGTCATTCGATTCCAGTGGCCGCAACCGATCGCGCGGATCAGGCTGCGCGTGGCGCGAACAGCGCGGGGTCGTCGCGGATGACTTTCGCGGTGCGCTCGAAATGCGCACGCAGCAGCTCGACCGCCTCGTCGGCGCGGCCCTCGATCGCGGCCTCCATCAGCTGCTGGTGCTCGTTCTTGACGCCGCGCTTGGCAAAGGCGCGCGGCGCCGACAGCCGGCGGTAGCGGTAATGCTGATCGGCGAGCTGGTCGCAGAACGACAGCAGCCAGCGCGAACCGCAGCCGGCGATCAAGGCACGGTGGAAGGAGCGGTGGCGGGGCTCCCACTCAGGGTTGTCCTCGAAGCGGCTGTCCGACAGCGAGCGCGGCGTGCGCGCGAGCCGGTGCTGCGCCAGCACGAGCGCCTCTTCCCATTCGGTTGTTCGCGCCGCGATTGACTCACGCAGCGCGATCGCCTCGAGCCAGCAGCGCGTCTTCGTGATCTCCAGCAGGTCGGCGGCGCTGATGCCGGCCACGAAGAAGCCGCGCTGCTCGCGCCGCTCGACCAGACCGTCGGCGACGAGCCGGTTCAGCGCCTCGCGCAGCGGCGTCGCGCTCGCGCCGTAGCGCTCGCCGAGCGCCTCGATCGCGAGCTTGATGCCGGGCTCCAGCTCGCCGCCGACGATGTCCGCGCGCAGCAAGTCGCAGAGATTGGTCGCCCGGGTCGAAGTGCCGTCGACGCTGACGAGTGCAGGGGTGCGTGCCATCAGCATCGAATATACGATGCACGTTGTGGAGGTCAAGTTGGGATAAACCTCTTGTCGACGGTCGTTTTATATATAAAAATTGGTTCGCACTCGACTTCGATAGATATGACGCCATGCAAGCGCTGACCCTCGCTCAAGCACGCATCGTGATCGACGCTGCCCTCGCCGCCGCGCGACGGCAGGGTTTCAAGGCGATGGCGGTCGTCGTCGTCGACGCCGCGGCGCAAGTCGTTACCTCGGCGCGCGAGGACGGCGCGAGCGCATTGCGCCTGGACATTGCGCTCGGCAAGGCCGCGGCAGGCGTCGGCATGGGCGTGAATACCCGCGTGCTCGCCCAGCGCGCGAAGGACCTGCCGGCGTTCTTCGGCGCGATCGCGTCGGCCGCGCAGCAGAAGTTCGTGCCGCAGACAGGCGCGGTGCTGATCACCGCGGCCGACGGCACGGTGCTCGGCGCGGCCGGCGCGTCCGGCGGCAGCGGCGACGAGGACGAGCAGATCTGCATCGCCGGAATCGCGGCCGCCGGGTTGACCCACGCGTGAGGCTCGCCCCGGCCTGCGCCTGCGGCATTGACGTGCATGCGCATGTCGTTCCCGAGCGCTTTCCTGCCTACCTCGGCCGCACGGCGCCGTCGCCCTGGCCCGAGACCGCGCAGGCGCCCGACGCGCTCGGCCTGTGCCACCGGCACGTGCTCGTCGGCGGCAAGCACTACCGGACGGTGTCCGAGAAGTGCTGGTCCGCGCCGAGGCGACTCGCGGATTTCGACGCGATGGGCCTCGCACATCAGGTGCTGTCGCCGATGCCCGAGCTGCTCTCGTACTGGCTCGAGCTCGCCGACGCGCAGGGCCTCATCCGCTTCCTCAACGAGCAGACCGCGGCACTGTGCGCCGAGTCCGGCGGCCGCCTGCTCGGCCTGGCCGCGGTGCCGCTGCAGGACGTCGAAGCGGCGATCGCCGAGCTGCGCCACGCGGTTGAGTCGCTGGGTCTGGTCGGCGTCGAACTCGGCAGCAACGTCAACGGACGCCCGATCGGCGACCCGTGCTTCGAGCCCTTCTTCGCTGCCTGTGTCGCGCTCGACGTGCCGGTGTTCGTGCACGCGCTCAAGCCGGCCGGGATGGACCGGCTCGTCGGGCCTGCGCCGCTGCAGCAGGTGCTGGCCTACCCGACGGATGTCGGCTTGGCGGCGGCATCGGTGATCACTGGTGGCCTGCTGCTGCGCCAGCCAGCGCTGCGCATCGCGTTCAGCCACGGCGGCGGCACGCTGGCGCTGCTTTTGCCGCGGCTGCAGCAGGGCTGGCGGGTTTTTCCGGCGCTGGCCGAGAGCCTGGCCGATGCGCCGAGCGAGCAGGCGCGGAGAATGTTCTTCGACACGCTGGTGTTCGATGCACCGACGCTGCGCCATCTCGTCGACAGCTTCGGCGCGACGCAGCTGATGCTTGGCACCGATCACCCGTTCAACTTCCACGAGCGCGAACCGGTCGGGCGCCTCGTCGAGGCCGGCTTCGACGCCGCAACGCAGGACGCGCTCGCCTTCGGCAATGCGCGCCGATTCCTTGGCCGGCGCGCGCCTGCCGGTGCGCAGGAGAACGCATGAAATCCCCCTGGATCCGGAATCTGCGCAGCGTCGCCTTCGACGTCCCCGATCTGGCTGCGGCCGAGGCCTTCTACACGCGCATCTGGCGCCTCGAGGTCGAGGCGCGCGAGCCGGGCGTCGTCTACTTTCGCGGCAGCGGCGCCGACCACCACCTGCTCGCGCTGCACCAGCGCGACGGCGCGCCGCGGCTGCGCCAGGTCACGCTACGCGCGCGCGATGCNACGGCGCTTGATGCGATCGAGGCCGCTGCGCCGGCCGCCGGCGGCCGCGTCGAGTCGCGCGGCGCGGCGCGNGACCCGGCAGGTGGCGAGTCGCTCGTCGTCGTAGACGCCGATGGCCGGCGCTTCGAGGTCGTGCACGGCGACCTGCGCCGCGCGGCCCACGAGCCGCCGCCGCCGGACCAGCCGGTCCGTCTCGCGCACGCGGTGCTCAACAGCCATGACCTCGAGGCGGCGCGCGCGTTCCTGGAGCGCGCGCTTGGCTTCGTGCTCGCCGATCGCACCCGGATCATGGCCTTCATGAACTGCGACCTGGACCACCACAGCCTCGCCCTGGGCGACACCGACAACGACGCGCTGAACCATGTCGCCTTCCTGATGCCGACGCTCGACGCGGTGATGCGCGGCGGAGGCCGGATGAAGGACGCCGGCCACGCAATCGAGTGGGGCCCGGGCCGCCATGGCCCGGGCGACAACGCCTTCAACTACTTCATCGACCCGTTCGGCATCGTCGTCGAATACACCGCCGAGGTCGAGCAGATCGACGACGGCTACGTCGTCGGCAGCCCGTCGGACTGGAGCTGGCCGCCCGGCCGCGTCGACCAATGGGGCATCTCCGCCCCGCCCAGCGCGCGCCTCAAGCAGGCGCAGCGGGTCGTCCTGTTCGCCCCTTCGCTCTGAGGAATCCGCCATGCGTTTCACCACCTACCTGCGCAACGGCCAGCCGCGCCTGGCCGTCGTCGACGGCGACGCCGCGATCGACCTCGCAGCCGACCTGCGCGCCGAGCTCNAGGCCGGCCGCGACCCGGTNGCCGCCGGTCGCGCCGCGATCGCCTCGGGCGCACCGCGGCTGCNGCTGGCGTCCTTGACGCTGGCGCCNCTTGTCCCCGAACCCGGCAAGATCGTCTGCCTTGGTTTGAACTACTTCGACCACGCGAAGGAGGGCGGACGCGACAAGCCCGATTACCCCTGGTTCTTCTTCCGCGGCAAGAGCTCGCTCGTCGCGCACGGCGCGCCGGCCTTGCTGCCCAAGGTGTCGGGCAAGTTCGACTACGAAGCCGAGATGGCGGTCGTGATTGGCCGCACCGTGCCGCGCCATGTCGCGCAGGCCGATGCGCTGGCCTATGTCTTCGGCTACACCTGCTTCAACGACATGTCGGTGCGCGACTTCCAGAAGCGCACGCCGCAGTGGACGATCGGCAAGAACTTCGACGCCACCGGCGGCTTCGGCCCGGTGCTGGTCACGGCCGACGAGCTCGCCCCGGGCGCGACCGGCCTGCGCATTCAGAGTCGCCTCAACGGCCAGGTGATGCAGGACGCCGACACCAGCGACATGATCTTCAGCGTCGCCGAGACGATCCATCTGCTGGCGCAGTGCATGACCCTCGAACCGGGCGACGTGCTCGTGATGGGCACGCCGGCCGGTGTCGGCCAGGCGCGCACGCCGCCGGTGTGGATGAAGGTCGGCGACACGATCGAGATCGAGATCGAGAAGATCGGCACGCTGAGCAACCCGGTCGTCGCCGAGGGCGGCTGATGGCGGAGATATACGACGTCGCGATCGTCGGCTTTGGGCCGGCCGGTGTCGTCGCGGCGGCCCTGCTCGGCCAGGCCGGACTGAAGGTGCATGTCTGCGACCGGATGGACGCGGTGCACGAGATCCCGCGCGCGATTGCGCTCGACCACGAGATCATGCGTGTCTTCCAGCAGATCGGCGTTGTCGACGCGGTGTCGAAGCATTGCGAGCCGTTCACGCCGTCGGAGTATTTCGGTGTCGACGGCCAGCTGATCCGGCGCATGACGATGGTCGATCCGCCGTACCCGCAAGGCTACACGCCGTCGATCGTCTTCACCCAACCGCCGGTCGAGCGTGTGCTGCGCGAGCGCGTCGCCGCGCTCGCCAACGTGACGGTGGCGCTCACCACCGAGGTGACGGCTCTGGCGCAGGACGCCGACGACGTGACGCTGACGTTGCGGCGCGCGAACGACACCGGCAAGGGCATCGAGGAAGCGCTGCGTGCGCGCTGGGTGATCGCCTGCGATGGTGGCGCGAGCGCGGTGCGCGGCATGGTCGGCATCGAACTCGAGGACCTGGATTTCGACGAACCCTGGCTCGTTGTCGACGTTATCGTCAACGACCGCGGGCTGGCGAAGCTGCCGAAGACCAGCGTGCAGTACTGCGAGCCCGATCGTCCGTGCACGTTGGTGATCGGTCCGGGCAGGCACCGGCGCTGGGAGATTTCGCTCAAGCCGGGCGAGGACCCGAAGCAGGCCGCCACGCCCGAGGGCACCTGGAGGCTCCTCGCGCGTTGGCTGACGCCCGAGGACGGCGCGCTATGGCGCCAGTCGAGCTACCGCTTCCACGCGCTCGTCGCGCAGCGCTGGCGCGCGGGCCGCGTGTTCCTCGCCGGCGACGCGGCGCACATGCAGCCGCCGTTCCTCGGCCAGGGCATGTGCCAGGGGGTGCGCGACGTGAGCAACCTCGCCTGGAAGCTTACCGCGGTCGTGCAAGACCGCGTCCGTGGCGACGCCGCGCAGCGCCTGCTCGACAGCTACGGCGAGGAGCGCAAGGCGCATGTGCGCGAGCTGACGCGCCGCCTCAAGGCCATCGGTGCAGTAATCTGCGAGCGCGACGTCGCCAAGGCCCGTGCCCGCGATGCGCAACTGCTCGCCAACTGTGGCGGCGTTGTTGTGGACACGCCGCGCCAGGACGTGCTGCCGCGGCTCGAGACCGGACTGCTCGCGCCGGAGGCGACAAGCGGACGCGGCACGCTGTTCCCACAGCCGCGCGGGGCCGACGGCACGCTGATGGATGCGCGCTACGGCTACGGCTGGCGCCTCGTCGTCGACGCGGCGCTGCCGGCACCGGCGGCTCCAACGGACCTGGCCGTGATCGGGTGCGACGTGCGCACCGATCGGGACGGCGTCGTCACCGCATGGATGCAGCGCCACGGCTGCCAAGCGGCGCTGGTCCGGCCCGACCACTATGTCTTCGGCACCGCGGCAAGTGCCGGCGAACTCGAGCAACTGCTCGTGGCGTGGACGGCGTGGCTGCACTGATAACCTCTGCTGCAACGAACACGAGAACTGCATGTCCGAATTCCTCGATGTCGGCGTCATCGGCCTGGGCGTGATGGGCCAGCGCATGCTGGCGCGCCTGGCTGGCCACGAACGGCTGCGCGTGACGCAGGTCTGGGACGCCGACCCACGGGCCGTCGTACGCACGCTGGCGGTATATCCGCAACTGCAGCCGGCCGCCAATGCCGAGGCGTTGATCGCCGCGCCCGGGCTTCAGTCGCTGTACATCGCCACCCCGCCGGCGCCGCACATGGCACTGTCGAACCGTGCCTTCGACGCCGGCCTCGCGGTGTTCTGCGAGAAGCCGCTGACGGTCGACTTCGACGCCGCGCGCCGCACCATCGCGCGCATCGAGGGCGAAGGCCGGCGCGCAGCGGTGAACTTCTCGCTCGCTTCGTCACCCGGTCTGGCGGCGCTGCAGGCCGCGTGGCGGGAGCGCCCGAAGGGGCTGATCGGCGAGGCGCTGGATGTGCGCATCGAGCTCGAGTTCGCCGCCTGGCCGCGCCCTTGGCAGACCGCGGCCGGCACATGGCTGAGCGAACGCGTCGAGGGCGGTTTCACGCGCGAAGTGCTGTCGCACTTCGTGTTCGTGCTGCAGCGTGTGCTCGGTCCGGCGAGGGTGCTCTCGTCGCGGCCGGTCTACCCGGCCGACGGCCGCAGTGCCGAGCGCTCGCTCGGTGCCCGGCTCGAGGCCGGAGGGATCCCGGTCGAGATCGACGCGCGCATCGGCGGTGAGCGCGACGACTTCAACCGCATGACGCTGCGCGGCAGCGCCGGCGAGATCGAGCTGCGCGAATGGTTCGGCGTCTGCCGGCGCCGCCACGGCAGCGAGTGGGACAGCGCTGGGGCCGCCGCCGAACTGCGCGCGCGCGGCCAAGTCGATCAGTTGACGCAGTGGATCGCGCTCATCGAGGGCAGCCCGCACGGCCTGCCTGGCTTCGCCGAGGCGCTCGCGGTGCAGGAGACGATCGAGGCCTTGCTTCACGGCGCCTGATCCGGCCGGCGCCGCTGGCGCGGATCCTCAGCCCTTGCGCGCCGGCTTCAAGAAGGTGACGACCTGCATGTCGGGCGCGTTGCGCGAGCCGCAGCTTGCAGTTTCCACCATCGATTCGGCTTCGTGCAGGATGTTGATGACGTCGACGTAGTCGCGGTCCTTCACCATCATCAGCGCGGTGCGACCGACTTCGTTGCGTGCCATCGGGTCGGCGCCCGCGCGCAGAAGCGCGTCGACGACGCCTGCCTCGCCGTTGCCCGCCGCGTACATAAGCGGGCGCACGCCGAAGCCGATCCGGGCCTCCTTGTCGGCGCCGGCGGCGAGCAGCAGCTCGACCACGTCGGGGTGGCCGCGGTCTTCGTCGGCGTCGTAGCATGCGTGGAACAGCGGCGTGAAGCCGCGCTCGTCGGTCGCGTTCACTGACGCGCCGGCCGCAAGCAGGCGTGTGACGATTGCGCCGTGCCCCAGCAGCGCCGCCAGCATCAGCGGTGTCGTGCCGCCGGGGCCGGCGGCGTTCACCGCCTCCGGGCTGGCCAGCCGGTCGATCGCGGCGGCGTCATCGGACCGGATCGCATCCACAAGTGTTTCGCTCATAGGTTCCCCACCGTTTGGCGTCGAGCAGCATTCTGCCCGCGGCACCGATCTACCAGCGCGGGCCGGGTCTTTGGCCCCGTATCCGGCGCGGCGGTCAGGTGGCCATCGAATACGGCCCGCCGCGCTCGAGCGCGCGCCGATACGCAGGCCGCCGCTGGAATCGGAGCACCCAGGCATCGAGGTTCGCGTAATCGGCGCGCAGGCCGCGCGCGGCCTCGCCGACGAAGCTCATCTGCACGTCGGCGCCGCTAAAGGCGTCGCCGAGCAACCACTCGCGGCCCTGCAGCGAGCGGTCGACGTAGCCCAGGTGGTTGGCCAGTTCGCTGTCGATGCGTGGCTTCAGCGGCGCGCCGGCCTCGCCCAGCCGTCCGACATAGAGCTTGAGCAGCAGCGGCAGCATCGCCGAGCCCTCGGCGTAGTGCAGCCATTGCTGGTAGACCTCGAACGCCGGTGAATCGGCCTCGGGACGCAGCTGTTCGCCGCCGTGGCGGCGCAGCAGATAGTCGACGATGGCGCCGGACTCGATAAGCGTCAGGCCGTCGGCCTCGATCACGGGCGACTTGCCCAGCGGATGGACCGCGCGCAGCTCAGGCGGCGCGAGTCGTGTTGTCGCATCGCGGCTGTAGTGACGGATCTCGTAGGCCGCGCCCAGTTCCTCGAGCAGCCACAGCACGCGCTGCGAGCGCGACTCGTTGAGGTGATGGACAACGATCATCGTAGGGTCGTTCGCTGAATGGCAGATGCGGCCATTGTGCTGGCGATTCGCCGCGCCCGCCGCCGCGGCCTGGGTCGGCACTGGACTAGGATGGTGCACATGAACGTCGCCATCGAACGCCCGCAGACCTGGGGCGAGGAACTCGCCAACGCCGTCAGCCACGGCATCGGGCTGTTGCTCGCGGTGGCCTCGCTGCCGATCTTGGTGCACTTCGCCGACCAGACCGGCACGGCCGCCAACGTCGTCGGCGCGAGCCTGTTCTCGGCCACGATGATCCTGCTGTACCTGGTCTCGACGCTGTACCACGCGCTGCCGGCGGGCGGTGCCAAGCGCTGGTTCAACCGGCTCGATCACGCCGCGATCTACCTCTACATCGCCGGCAGCTACATGCCGTTCCTGTTCGGCGTGCTGCGCGGTGCCTGGGGCTGGACACTGTTCGGCATCGTCTGGGGCGCGGCGGCGTTCGGCGTCGTGATCAAGCTGTTCGACGGGCTGCGCCACCCGCTGTGGTCGACCGGCCTGTACGTCGCGATGGGCTGGCTGGCGTTGATCGCGGCCGCCCCGCTTGTCGAGCACCTGCCTTGGGCAGGCCTGATGTGGCTGGTCGGCGGCGGCGTGGCCTACACCCTGGGCGCGCTGGTGTTTCTGTTCGACTCGAAGTTCCGCTACGCGCATTTCGTCTGGCATCTGTTCGTGATGGTCGGCAGCGGCTGCCACTTCGTCGCCGCGCTTCGCTATGCGAGTGCCACTGCGGGTTGAGTGAAACCATGGCGGCCGGCGCCGCAGGGTCTGCGCGGATGCCGAGCCCCCGAAGCCGCGGGACACTGGGGCCGGCGCTCGTGCCGGCAGCGGTGGACGCGGCCGGGCCCGGCGCGGCCCGGTCGGCCCGAAGGAGACGGAGATGGCGAGGATCGAAGCCCGACTGCACGCCCTCGGCCTGGTGCTACCCGCACCGGTCCAACTGCCGCCCGGCGTGCGGCTGCCATTCGAGTTCGTCCGCGTCGTCGGATCGCGCGCGCTGATCTCGGGTCACGGACCGCAGAACCCAGACGGATCCATCGCTGCGCCGCGCGGCAAGGTCGGTCGCGAGGTCTCGTTCGACGAGGGCTACGCTGCGGCGCGGCTTGCGGCGCTGTCGATGCTTGCGAGCCTGGAGCGCGCCCTCGGCGACCTGGACCGCATCGTCGCCTGGACGCGGCTGTTCGGGATGGTCAACTCCGCCCCCGGCTTCAACCGCCAGCCCGG
>JGI20214J51088_10003231_pt1 | contig 10785 bp, 11 predicted proteins | sample WetSurMetagenome_FD_51088 | JGI IMG/M metagenome (IMG submission 51088) | reverse complement strand
TCAAAACAGATGAAATTCTACCTGGTTATTCCAGGGCTTATATACTTTGACTTTAATGAAATTTCCGTGCAAAAAATATAAATAGTTCCGCCAAAAAATTATCACATCCTGAATCATAAACAGGTGGGGCTTATTTATTGTTTATTTTATTGTTTGCTATTAATTTCTATATTTGAAAAATACAGCTGTCCCGTTGTGATAAGGATGTCGCATCATATCATTGTGATTCCCGATCCCCCGCCAGACAAACCAGTATTTATATTTTGATCAGAACCTGTAATCTATGAAAACACCTGAGCAGAGGAAAGAAATTCTTGACAAGGAAATTCGCAATTATGTAGCAGACGAATGGAGAGTTATGGGAAGAACGGATACAACCTGCCGCTTAATAAAAGAAAAGCAGCCTAACGGTTGCCTGCTCGTATTTCTCTATATGCTTCTGATTCTTCCCGGTATAATATATATGACAACTTATAAAGGATCTAAAAGATTATACCTGGAAGTGAATGAAGAAGGCGGGATCAGGTACCTGACAGACGATATTTCTTCTGTTGAAAAAACGGAAGCAACCATTGAATCCAACCATGAATAGGTATATTTTCATTTTTATATTAGACACAGCATTTTTCCTGAAGTACCTTTCTATAATTTGATGAAGATCTTTTTTCTGTAAAGGATATAGGCAGGTATGAAATTAATTCCAACGAATATCAAAGCGTACAACATGCTTACAAATTTAGGTGCCAGGCCGGCAGATGTGGAAAAGAGATTGAAGAAATGCATGTTCAGGCTGGTGCCTCCGATTTTAAATACATAAAATAATATATAGAGAAAATCTGCCAGTACGTAGATCGTAATTGCATTGGACCCGTATATCACAGCGAACTTTGTCCATTTCTTATATCCGAGCACATCGACAAGAAAGATCATTGAAGCAAGTGTCATCAGAGCTAAACCTGCAGTAAACAATACAAAAGAACTAGTCCAAAGGTTCTTATTCAATGGGAAAGTCCAGCTCCACACCGATCCCAGAATTGTCAGTACGAAACCGGCTGCAAAGAGCCAGATAACTTTCTGTTCCCAGCTTCTTTTTGACAATAGGAATGTTCCAGTAAGCATGCCCGCGATAGTTGTGGCGAAAGCGGGAATCGTACTTAGAAGACCTTCCGGATCCCATGATCCCTGCCACATCTTACCAGGCAGATACTTGCTGTCGAACCAGGCTGCAAGATTTNTGCCAGGCTCAAGCATCACTTTTCCGAATGTCGGGGTTGGAATCAGGGTCATTGCAAGCCAGTAGCCAATAAGNAGTAATGCACCTATGATTGCCTGCGTTTTCCAGTTGGTCTTTAAAAACAGAAATCCGCATACCAGGAATACCACTGCAATCCTTGCCAGCACTCCTGCGATCCTCAGATCATGAATATTTAATGAAGAGAGATAATTCAGAACCAGGCCAAGCATAAATATTTTCACTGCCCTGAAAATCAGCTTGCCATAAGCCCGGCCCATAGGAAGCCCTGATTCAAGTCGTTTTGTATATGAAAAAGCTATGGCCACACCGACAATAAAGAGAAAAAACGGGAAAATTAAATCAGTGGGAGTTATACCGTTCCAGACCGCATGTTCGAGAGGAGCATAAACAGCTTCACCATTGCCGGGAAAATTCACCAAAATCATGGCTGCAATTGTTAATCCTCTGAAAGCATCAAGTGCAATAAGCCGTGAGGATGTTTTTACCTCTGTATCCGGTGAATCCATAGTGTTAAATAATAAGCTGTTGACATACGCCTTCAAAAGTAATCAAGTTTTGTTGAATTTAATGAGAATTCTCATCACTCATATTTAAGCGACGTTGCAGGGTTTAGCATGGCAGCTTTCATGATGCGGTAACTGATTGTCAACATGGCGATCGCAGCTGTAATTAGTAATCCGGCAATANAACTTGATATCCCGGGATTGATTCTGTAGTAAAAATTCTGCAGCCATTTTCCCGCAATAAAATATATAATTGGCCATGCAATAATAGCTGATATACTGACAAGCAGAATTACTTCCTTTGAGATCTCAGTGTAAACACCTGTAACAGAGGATCCCATTGCTTTACGAATTCCGATTTCCTTTGTCCTTTGCTCCACCGTGTATGAAGTAAGCCCGAACAGTCCCAGCGAAGCTATAAATATTGCAAGAATTGAAAAGATCACTGCCATAAGTGCATTTTGCCTGTCACTTTTATACATCTGAATAAAATCATCATCAACAAAGTAATAATCGAGAGGATTGCCTGCCGTAAATTCCTTCCATTTATTTTCAATAGATGAAATAGTCCTGGTGTAATCCTTTGCTGATAATTTTACCGACAAATATCCCCAACCCTGGTTTTCATCTTTTAATCTGAATATGTATGCACTAATCGGATTCCTCAAAGATTCAAAATTGAAATTTTTCACACATCCGATAACCTGCAGATAAGTGCCACTGGTTTCAGGAGGATGTGGCGGCATGAACCTGGCCTTGGCAAGTTCATCAATTTCCTGATTCCTCACTACAATCTCATTTACAAGGCAGGCATTCACATCCGAAGAGAAAGATCTGTTGAAAGTTCTGCCTGAAGCCAGAGTCATTCCGTAAGTTTCCAGATAGTCGTAGTCAATATAATTTGTCTCCATCGAGAACAATTCGTTCTTCTTTCCCTCCATAATATAGCCACTGTTAAGGCTTCCTCTGCCGGGAACTGCCGATGAGCCGGCAATACTGACAACTCCCTGAATCTCCTTAATTGCATCTTTAAACGACTTGATCTTTGTGCCAAGAGCATCTGCCCCTTTAATTACAATCAGTTGGTCCTTATTGAATCCCATGTCTTTACCAAGCATGTAATTAATCTGTCTGTACATGATTATTGTCCCGACAATCAGCAAAATAGATACAGTAAACTGGAAAACAACCAGAACTCTGCGCAAACTTCCTTTCTTCATGCTGTTTTTCAGACGACCCTTCAGCACTTCATAGGGATTGAATGAAGAGAGATAAAAGGCGGGATAACTTCCTGAGATAAAACCGACAATTATTGCAAAAAGGAGCAGGAGCGGAATAAGAAACCAGATCGAGGTCAGATTTGGTATTAGATTGATCCCCAGCAGGTTGTTAAAATACGGAAGTGATGTTTTTATAAATATTACAGCTATGATGAGTGATATCAATGTCAGGATAAATGATTCAGACAGAAACTGTGCTATCAGCATACCCCGTGAAGATCCGCTGAGCTTCTTTATACCTACTTCCTTTGCCCTTCTTGCAGCCTGTGCTGTTGAAAGATTCATGAAATTTACAGAAGCAATTAACAGGATCAGCAACGCCACACTTCCAAGAATCTTCAGAAACCGGGGATCTCCGGTTGGCTTAAATTTTGGCTGAACAGATGGGTCGAGATGGATAGCCTTGAGACTCTGACAGTAGAAAGTAAATTTGTTCCCTTTTGAAAGGAAATCGTTTAGTGACATATTCATATATTTCTGGATTTCCTCCCCGATATGCTTCGCCAGGAGACCCGGAATCTTACTATCGACTCCTGTATACGAAGAATTNGGTTTTAACAGAAGATAAGTACTCAGGTTACAGTCCATCCAGATAGGATCATCCGATACAGGGTCGGTGCAAAGGGAGGTAATAAAATCAGCCTCAAAATGAGTATTCTCAGGAATGTCAGACATAACACCCGAAACTATATAGCTGACGGAATCTGATCCGATTTTTAAGGGTTTATCAATAGGATTTTCGTTACCGAATATTCTCGTAGCAGTTGTCTTTGACAACACAACTTTGTGCGGAGAATTGAGAAGGTTCTTCAGATCTCCGGCTACAACACTTATTGAGAAGAAGTTGAAGAAAGATGAATCAGCTTCTATAATCTTGTCTTCTGCAAAAACCTGGTTATTATATGTGACCTTTGCAGGGTCCATTTTGTTCATCCTCAGATAATCTTCTACTTCAGGAAACTCGCTGAGCATAGCCTGACCCATAAGTGCTGGTGTGTATGGTCCCTTAGATTCATTCCCCGCGATCTTACCGTCGAGAACAAGCCGGAAGATCCTGTCCTTTTTCTTATTATACCTGTCATAACTTATTTCATTTGCTATATATAGAGCAATGAAAAGACTGCATACAAGTCCGATCGTTAAACCGAGAATATTTATTACAAGGTAGGCTCGCTGTCTTTTAAAAGACCTTAAGCTGTGATTTATCAGATTTTTGAACATTGTAAATTGTATAAAATGGTTTTAAAATTTTATTTGGTAAAAGATCTTTTCCTGAAGCTCCGAAGTATTGTATATNGTGTATCAGAAGATCGTAAGTAAATTACAGCCTTCTTTTTACTATATGAAAATCAATTATTTGTATGTGCAAAAGAAGAATATGAAAATGAAATCTGGGTTGACGAATGCAATTCGCATATCAGGGAACCACTTTCGAATAATTAAAAAGTGTTTATCATTTCCATTTGATATATTTGGTGTGTATTTGTTAATCAGCTGAAAATTAATGGCACTGAAAATTAAAGCCAGGAGCTACACCGAACCTGCAATACATATTATCCTGTGGACCTCTCTCTTTCTTGTTCTCTGGTTTAACGTCAGAACAATGGGTGATTTCCGCAGACAGGATGCAAGCATTTTCCCCCCGCTGATATGGAGCGCAATCTCAAATGTTTTACTATTCTACATTAATGCGATATTTCTCGTTCCCCGCTTAATACCCAGACACCGCTATATAGAATACATTGTCTATGCAGTTATCCTCTATCTCTTTATTGTTTTCATAAATACTTTTCTTGACTTTTCATATGCTATATCACTAAGGTCGAGTGAAAAAGAACCATTCTGGAGTGATCTTATCACAAATGCGGGAAGCAAAATACTGATATTAGGGTTGTCGATCGGATACGGACTCACCAAAAACTGGATAAACAGTGAGAAGCTAAGGCAGCAGCTTATCAGAGAGAAACTCGATGCAGAACTAAAGGTGCTGAAAGCTCAGATCAACCCTCATTTTCTGTTTAATACTTTAAACATGGCGTACGCAAGTGCTGTTAAAAGCTCCGATATTGTCACTGCCGATATAATTGAAAAATTATCGGTCCTGATGAGGTATGTTCTTTACGAAAGCAATGAAGACAAAGTGCCGCTTGAGAAAGAGATAAACTATGTTAAGAACTACATTAATCTGCAACTTCAGCGATTATCAGACGAGCTGACAAGCAGTGTTAGATTTGAAGTAAAGGGAGATTGTCAAAACCACACAATAGCGCCAATGATACTTATCCCCTTCATAGAAAATGCATTCAAGCACGGGATCATGCTGAGCATGAAGCCTGATATTTCAATAACTATAACATTGAATCGCGATTCACTTATTCTTGAAACCAGGAATCTTAAAAACAACCTGAATTTAAACGGTGATACAGTAAATTCAGGAATCGGACTCAGGAATGTCAAAGAAAGACTTAATCTCCTCTATCCTGATTCTCATCTATTGGAAATCAGCGATTTAGATAATATCTTTACTGTTAAGTTGGAAATAAAGCTTTAACTCACAGGTTATGAAATGTATCGCCATTGATGATGAACCCTTTGCACTTGAGCTTATTTCAGGATATATAAAAAAAACTCCATCGCTCGAATTTGCGGGTGAGTTTACCAACCCTTTCAGGGCTATGGAATTTCTTTTAAAAACTTCAGTTGACCTGGTATTTCTTGATATCAATATGCCGGAATTATCGGGACTCGAATTATTGAAATCATTACCTGTTCAGCCAAAAGTGATTTTTACCACTGCTTACTCGCAATACGGAGCTGAAAGCTATGATTATAATGCTGTTGATTATCTGCTCAAACCGGTGAGATATGACAGGTTCCTTAAAGCTGTTAACAAAGCGGTTGGGAATGTCCAGGCAAAAAGGGAGGAAGTAATTACGGAAAATAATGCCGATCAGTCGGTACAGTCAGTAATGGTAAAGAGCGGATCGCAGATATTTAAAATTGAAACCGATGATATCCTGTACGTGGAAGGTGCAGGAAATTACATGACTTTTTTCACAAAAAAGGGGAAAATAATGGCACTTCTGCCAATGAATGAGATTCTGAAGTTACTTCCTTCAAACCAGTTTATCAGGATTCATAAATCATATATCATCTCTTTAAAACACATCGATGTTATTGAAAGAGCAAGGGTTATCATCAACAAAATATCGATACCTATCGGAATAACCTACCGCGAGCACTTTTCAAAAATCATTAAAAGGGACTGACTGAAAAGACACGGCCCCCCTTCACGCATCATTTTCAATTGCCGAAAGTCTTTATGTTAAAACTGACATGACGAGGTTCACAGAGAATAATATTGAAAAATTCATCCGTGACAATAAGGATAAATTCGGGATATATTCCCCGAAGGACAGCCATATGGATACATTCTTATCCAAACTGAATTCACGAATAAAGAATATAATCAGTATTGCCCCTTATCTCGTCAGGGTTGCTGTCGCTACTGTTTTAATATTTTCAGCTTCAATTATTGTTTGGAATAATTATATAAGAAGAGACAGACATCAGATATCTCTCGGAAACAAAATATCCGTGGTAATTGAAAAGATAAAAAGTCATTAAACCATTGATCATTGTTGTCGCAAAATAGAATATTGCGACTTCCAAATCATATATTCCTAACTCTTATATTTTTTCAGAGCTGTCCATGCTCCACCATTGTGTACCTCGGTGAAGCCATTGGATTTTAGGATGCTTTTAGCTGAAGCGCTTCTCATGCCTGAAGCACAACATGTAATAATCGGCTTATTCCTGTCAAGTTTTTTGAGATTCTGCGCCAGTTTATCAAGCGGAATATTGACTGAATTTTTAATATGCCCTCCCTGATACTCTCCCTTCGTCCTGACGTCAACTATAACAGCACCGTTACGAAGCAACTCATGTAAATCCACCCTGGTGCCAAAAATTCCCTTTAAAAAGTCTAACATAACTGGTTTGTTATTTATTAAATTTCATGGTGGCAAAGATAACAGACAAAAAATCAATCATCATTAACTTTGCTTATAATGAATAGTTAATTTTATACAAAATTTAAAATCATCAGAATGAAGAAGTGCAGAATTGCTTTTTGTCTTATATCAGCTATCTTAATTTTCTTTTCAATTGAGTCCTTTTCACAGACTGGGAAGCTGCCTCCATTTCAGATGCTGCGTGCTGATGGCCGGCTTTTTAAAGCACAGGAGCTGCCGATGGGAAAACCTATTGTAATCATATATTTTTCTCCCGACTGCGAAGAATGCCAGAAACTGACAGAGGAGCTGGTAAGTAAAATTGAAGAGTACTGGAAAGCATCTGTTGCTATGGTTACCTATTTACCGGTCAATACTTTACCTGATTTTATTTCAAAGTATAAATTGAATATTTATCCGAATATTTTTGTAGGAACTGAAGGGAATACTTTTTTTCTAAGAGGGTATTATAAGATTCAGCGTTTCCCATTTATAGCCTTATATAATAAGGATGGCGATCTTATTAAGGCTTTTTACAATGAGACAAACCTTGGGAATGTCGCCAAAAAGCTGAAAGACCTTTAATCCAAAATTAGGTTTTATCATTGTTTTCCGTCTGTCCGTCGCACTTCACCAGTCCGTCATCAAAAAAGCACGCATTTGACATATCCTAATCTGATGGTTACCGTATAAAAGACAGGAAACTCAGGTTCTGATGCAATTCAAGATTGAAGTTGATTTGCATCACACCGGGAGCGAGGGATTTTTACATATTTAATTTTAATATTTAATTATTGTAACTGACTTATGTGGTTAGCAGGGAAAAAAATTGCACCTACCGAGAGTACTCCGAAGGTTGTACTTGATCCGGATGGAGTAATTACTATAAGGGGAAGGTCATTGAATAAGAATTCGGAAGATATATACCAGCAGATTGACAGTTGGCTCGACATCTACCTTCATGATCCGGCAGATACAACGAAGGTAGAGCTGTATTTTGAATATTTCAGCAATAATAATTTGAATATCTTCAATACCATTCTGAAGAAAATCTCAAGACTTCAGTTAAGTAATAAAAAAGTTGTTATTAACTGGTATTATGAAGAAGATGATGATGACATTCTGTCGCTCGGTGAAAATATCTCATCGGTGCTTGACATTCCTATTAACCTGATAATGATACCTGAAGCTTAGGATCGGCAGAGACAAAGGAATTGACTGTCAATTACCCATAAGATATTCAGAACCTATTGAGAATGCCCTATTTTTCTTCGCCTGATTTAAAGACCGTCCATGGTTGAGCTGGCCGGTCGTAGATCAGACCATTCATCCATTCATATTGCTGATGCTTTTCAAGGAAGTCCTTCGCGCTGAAGGGTGTTCCGCATGCAGAACCCCAGCGGGCTATGAATGACATCTGTTTTGCCATTTTCGAATCCACTACTTTGCCGTCGAGTGTTCCCCAGGGAGAATAAGGTATATCTACTCCATAAGGATCAGGGTCAAGATCAGGATGTGAACACAAAGTTCTCATATCAGGAGTCGGAGTATTCAGATATGTATCATAGTGATCAGCCTCCATCACCATACCCTGTTCGAGGGTAATCTTCCCGGCATTCTGTTTCATCAGCTGTTTCCATCGGACCCTGCGGGCTACTGAGGAAATCTTGATATCCTGCTCAGAGCTTTTGGTTTCAAAACGAAGGATATTTAAGTTCTCTGCAACATTTGATCCGGTGAAATACCCGTCTTTCTTCCTTTCAAAACCAATATACTTCAGCCCAAGCTCAAGCCTGGCAATCTCATTTGTATTAATATCTCCAATCAGCCAGGCGTTGGCATAACCACCGTTGTTACCCTTTTTCATAATTGCACACCATTCATCAATTGTTGATGCATATTGCGTTGCNNGGCGCATTCTGANAAATTCAGGGATCCCTTTCTCATCAAANGGAAAGAATCCTCCGATAGTGGTTTCTGACCCTACCAGACCGGCGCTTGTTATGAAAAAATCNGTTTCACTATGAATTAATCCGGCTACCGACTGCATAAGTATGCGGTACCCTTTTTCAGGAAGAATATCAAGAATAACATTGCAGGAAGGATAATAAAATGAACTCATGGTATTATGCCCCAGCACTATTTTTCCGTCAGCGGTCATACTGCCTGTTGCAATGAATGAACTGCATGATTCTTTTTTAGGTTCCGGTGAATCTGAGGACAATGAATCCTTTACAAGCGGCCACCAGTATTCCGTAAATTCAGTCGAAGCATTGTATGTAACAATTTCATCCCGTGTTGATAATACCCCCGCAGCTTTCATCCCTTCAACGATTCCCTCCATCTCTGCCATATTCTCAGCATCAATTCCCGGATTGAACAATTCCGCACTCTTGTCGACCATCCACTGCCACGACATCGCCGTCTGATAATGCCATACTTCTGCTGTCTGCCGGAGAGCTTCCTTTATCTCTTTTGCCAGCAGGTAGCCATGCTGGAAACCGCGTTCCTGAGGGGTTCCTTCTATATGCAGATATATCCATCCGTTCTTTACATGCCTGTTTGCTTTTGACAGCCAGCTTTTCTGCTCAGATGTAAGACTTCCGGTCTGTCCACTTGCCAGACAAAAGCCTGTAACAAAAGATAAAATGAGAATAATGACACTTTTTTTCATCCTGTTCCTCTTTAAAATAATTGACGATAAATGTATAAATTTTAACTTGATAACATAATTTTTTATCTGACTATACTGTAACAGAACTGCTTCCTGAACTTCCGGGAAAATTCATGAATTCTTGTTTAAAACAGAAATAAAATATATTTTTACAAACCAAACGGTCTGTAAATTTGGATACAAAGACTCATATAATGAAAGAATCTTTAAAGCTGTTTCTCAGGAAGAGCTTTAAGGATGTAACTCTGAGTGAAATCCTCACAAAAACGGGACTATCGAAGGGAGCTTTTTACTCGAAAAAACAGGAAAAGAAATAACTGCGGGTATTGATACAACAAATGCTGTCTGTGTACTGAAACTGAACCAGGGCAAAAAGATCCTGACGACAAACTATTGCTACTTTGCGGCAGCAAAAAACCTCAACCTTCCTAAAGCTGTCATTACAAAGAAGATAACATCTACCAATTCAGGATATACTGTGGAATTATCGAGCGATAAATTTGCGCGATATGTATTCCTGAGTATAGATAAACAGGGTTTTTTCTCGGATAACTATTTTAACCTGATGCCGGGAGAGAAAAAAACAATCACCTTTACAACCTCTCAAAAGCCATCGGACTTTGAAAAAGACCTTAAAGTAATGTCGCTGGTTGATACTTACTAACGTCATTAAAACTATTTAACCCTGGTATTTGGCTGCTTTGCTTTCACAACATAGCCGAAAACCAGGGTTATTTTATATAGAATAACCGTCAAAAAAACCGATGATTATTTCTTTGCAGGAACTATCCCTCCGAGAAATTCAAATTGCTTTTTATAAAGCCCCGGGGTTAATGTCTGCTTGTCTCCAATTTCCATAATACTACCGGAGACTTTGTCATAGGTTGACCACTCAGGCAGACCATCACCGTTTGGATTTCCTGTCTTTACAAAATTAACCCAGTAGCCGTTCATAGCTTTCTCAACCGCGAAATCCACTTCCCGCCATGGCCGGTCCCACATATGCAGGGTATGAAGAGCAAAAGGAACCTCCGATGTATGAAATGCTCCATAATTAGGA
>JGI20214J51088_10003229_pt1 | contig 10785 bp, 10 predicted proteins | sample WetSurMetagenome_FD_51088 | JGI IMG/M metagenome (IMG submission 51088) | reverse complement strand
ACGGGGTAGTAGGGTAGCCTGGTCCATCCTAGAGCGTTTGGGACGCTTTGACGGCGGTTCGAATCCGCCCTACCCCATAGGACCATGAAAAAACAGGATGCCACCCTCATCTACGAAACGCTCCTGAAGCGGTATCCTGACGCACGCGAGACCCCGGAATCCGTTGCACGGGGAACACCCTTTGAAGTTCTCATCCTCACGATCCTTTCCGCCCAGACCACGGACCGGGCAGTCCTCAAGGTAAAAAAGCCGCTCTTTTCCCGGTACCCCACACCCGCTAAACTCGCGAAAGCGGATGTTGAAGAAGTGGAAACGATCATCCACAGCCTCGGCTACTTCCATGCCAAGGCAAAGAATATCATTGCTGCCTCGGCGGCAATCCTGTCGGAGTTCGGGGGGAAAGTCCCTGAGACGATGGAAGACCTCCTCACGATCCCCGGTGTCGGGCGGAAGACAGCAAACATCGTTCTCTACCATGCCCATGGCAGAAACGAGGGGATCGCCGTCGACACGCACGTCCGACGCCTGGCACAGAGGATCGGGTTTTCGGCTACGGACAATGTTGCCGTTATCGAAAAAGACCTGATGGCCCTCTTTCCGCCGGAAACCTGGGGGGATCTCACCGACGTCCTGATCGCCCACGGGCGGGAGACCTGCGATGCCAGGAAACCGAAGTGTGAGATTTGCGTGATCAGCGGGATGTGCCGGTATTACCGGGAAGTCTACCGGTGATTTTGGGGTTAAGCCCTTCTCGAGCGACCGGGAAAAGACTGCAGAAGCATGGTTCCTCAGCCCTCCCGAGGGAGAGAAGGGTGACACTCCTTATTACCTATCGGGCCACCGGATCCCATTGAACGGGAGTTTCATCAGAACCTATTTTTTTACCACATTTGAGTACTGGAAATTGGAAAGGGTCGGGATTGCACTCACATAGACCGTACCGATCTCATCCGGTAAAACAATAGTCACGAGGGTTACTACCCGTCCCCCGGCGGCGACATCTGCCCGTGCCACGCCGGAACCGGACGCAGTCCCGGATCCCAGTTTTCCTCCCCCGTACTGGTAGGGGCAGACCACAACCGCCGTCATAGTCAGATCGTCCTGGCCCGGGTTGGAAAACTGCACGCTCACGAGAATCTGGTTGGATGCCGGCGTTGTATCAACGACTTTTGCCGAAGGTTTTGTATTGGCCGCAAGGTCCGAAAGTTTTGAACTCAGGTCGACGGTTGTCGTTTTCAACGCCGTTACCTGAACCTGCTCGGTATCACACACGGACTCCACACACACGCGGATTACATGACTGCCCTGGGGCAATCGCACGGTAAAGGGAGTGCTCTGGGTCAGGGTCCCCGTATCGTTGCCGTCAAGGTTAAGCGTTGCTTTTCCCGTGAATGCCTGAGCGCTGACCGTAAGGGTACCCAGGAATTCCTGCACGGGCGTTGCCACCGGGGTGAGCGCCGGAGTCGGCGTGACAAGCACGGTTACATACACGATCTCGGGGGTGGGGGTGGGCGCCCGGACCGGGGGTTCATAGGTACATCCCGCTGCCATACCTGCCAGGACGCAGAGTAAAGCCAGGGATACCTGGATTCGTCTTTGCATTGTCTGCCGATTTTCCTTTGTGAGGCAATGAATTTTTTTATTTGGATCGTTATCCCGCACTTGACCCGGACTCCAGCCTGGAACGTATACCCAAACAGTTCATCGTCTGGACTCTTTTGCTCTGCGGGAAATTACGGAGAAGACGGATACGTATCATGGGGAAGAGCGGACTCACCATCACCGCGTTCACCAAGGTATACCGGGTTTACCGTAACCAGGGATTGCTGCCGTGGGCGGAATTTTTCACCCGCCTGCCGCTGGAAATCAGGTTAAAACCGGTCGTATCGGAAAAAATGAATTATTTAATGCGCTTCGAGCCAGTCCCATGCCTCTTCGATCCTGCCCTTTTTGAAGAAGCGGACCGAGAGACCGGTAAAGATCCCGGTGATCTTCACCATCCAGGTCATCCATTCATCCCAGGAATCGTCCGCCACGATCGCTATGCGTTCGACTTTTGAGAACTGGGACCATCCTTTCAGTTCCTCCCATACCCCTTCCGGGGTCCAGCCGCCGAAGTATTCGACCTGGATAAGGAGACGGATCTTCTTGTATTCCCCGAGGGCCCGTTCAAGTTCCGGGATCAGGTTGTTCGTGTAGTCTTCATCCGTGAGCTTTCCCATGAAGCGGAACCACTGGATGTTTCCCCGTGCTGCCATCTTCTCTATCATAATACACAGTCCTGTGCATGGGGGACTGCTTAAACGTTTCCGGGAGTTTCATTACGTGAAGGGATATTTGCACAAATCCTTCACCGCAAGTCTGCAATTCCGGCACGCCCCGTTAAAAAAAACTCATCCGGTAGCACAGCATACGATCCTTTTTGTAAAACCCGCGGGTCTTCCTCACATCCTTCCCCGCTCCCCCGCCCGTGTCATAACCAGGGAGTACGGAATCGTCCTCGCGGCACTTCCCTCACGACAATCCCCTGGAGGGGACTTTGGCATGGCTCTTGGAGTTCCTCGCCAGCCTTCCGAACACGGCACCAGAGTGTACTGCTATTCCCGGGATAGTGCTTACCGGGCATTCTTTACATCCAGCACTACGTTCACGGTGCATCTCGGGCACCGTGTCTTGACCGCTCTCCGCGACCTGTTAAGGCTGGCGAGCCGGGTCCCCATGTAGGTCCATTCGTGCCCGCACTTATGGCAGGTAAGACGGCAACTCGTATACTGACTTTCCATCCCCCGGATCTGGACCGGGCCGCAGTATCAATGATGTGCGGGCGCTGGGTGAAAGTGTTGCCCTGAAGCGGGTATGCATCGGGTGCGTCGACCAGGAAAAAGAGGGACCGGGGCTAAAAAAAATTCAATTTCAGCCAGAAAATTCTCCCGGTCTGCCCGGATACGCTTCCCGCGATCATTCAACAATGTTTATCATATCCTGAGCAAAGGTTAAGGTTACCGAACGCCGGCAGAAACGGTGCTACCATGGACGACCCGGAACTCCTCAGTGACGAAACCGTGCTCACAAAAGCCCAGCGGCTCTATGTCAAATCAATCCCGTTTGAAGGGATACTTACGAGCAGGCAGATCATCCTTATCGACCGGGAGAAAAAACTCCTCCCCCCNAAAAAGATCCCCCTTGGGAATATAACGGAGACGTTCTGCGGCGAGGACAAAAACGCCGACCCGACCCTTACCCTTTCCGTCCTCGCAAAAACAGGAGTGACCCGGCAGATAGTCCTGACCTTCCAGCGCCTNATACGGGCGAACCCGACAAGGGAACGTGACGAATGGGTAAAAAAGATCCGGCGGGCAACAATGCCGCCAAAGGCTGAGAGTGCCCGCAAGGCTGCTCCCAAACCTCTGACGGCCCAAAAAAAGGGCGGCGATGCCGCCGTGCCCGGTTCCGGGATGGCCGGTGCTCCCGGACAACAACCCCAAATGCCCCCCAAAAAAAGTGTGAGTGCGGCCTCTGCTTCCGGCACGGCAGGCCTGCCGGCACAGCCACCGGTTACCGCTCATACGAAAAAAACCCTTATTGCGGTACCGAATGAAAGCCGGGTGACCATGCCGGTACAGCCGCCGGTTCCCCCGAAAGCCGGATCCCCCGTAACATCAGGTTCCGGAGGAGTGAGTGCCCCGGTACTGCAAACCCGGATGCCGCCAAAAAAAGCCGTGAGCCCGGGATCCGGTTCCGGCACATTAAGCGTGCCGGCCCAGCCTCCGGCGCCAGTGCCAAAGAAAACTGCAAACCCGCAATCCGGATCAGGTGCTGCAAATTTGCCGGCCCAGCCCCCGGCGCCGAAGAGACCAGCAACCATAATTCCGGGACCGGAATCAGTAACCATCCCCCCGGCGCCGGCACCAAAGAGAACAGCAGGCCAGCAATCTGGTCCCGGCACAACAGGCGTGCCGGCAAAGGCGCCGGGGCTGGTTCCCGGAAAAACCGTGATCCCGAAACCATCGGGATCCGTGGGCAGCGGCTTCCTGGTTCAGTCAACCATGACTGTCCCTGCACAACCTCCGGCCTCCCGGGGAAAGGAGCGGATCCATCCTTCACGCAAGATCCGCGAAGATGTGATGGATGCCACTGTCATTATACCTGCTCCGGTAAAAAAGCGTGAGAGCGCTCTGCCCCCTGCCGCCCTTTCCTGCCCGAAGTGCAACCACAAAGTCCCTGCCGNCTCGAAGTTCTGTGACAACTGCGGATCGAAGATTGCCCTGTCCCCGTGAAGCGTCCCTGGCTCACGGGGGGGCGCAATGCCGGAAGACCTGACTGACGGTGATCCGACCATGGCGGCAATCCTGACCCCGCAATACGTTTTACCACCCATTTCCCGGCACGGAGGTCACCGTATGCAGATCACTCCTGAGCCATCAGAAGACTGATGAGCAAAAAAATGAGGACTGCGATGAGGGGTGCGCTCATGAAGGTTTCGGGGTATACAACATCACCCCGTTCTCCCGCCAGGAATCAGCCGGATTCGCCCCAAACCATCAGTACCCTATGAACACCCGGATGACCGCGAAGGTAACAAACCCGATCACGGCACTGACCGGTATCGTGAGCACCCAGGCGATCATGATGCTGCGGGCAACGCCCCACTTGACCGTGCTGGCACCCATCGTTGATCCGACACCCATGATCGATGAGCAGATAACATGGGTCGTGCTCACCGGAATCCCGGCAACTGAAGCGCCGAGAATGGTAGCTGCTCCGGCAGTCTCGGCAGCGAACCCCTGTACCGGGCGGAGTTTGGTGATCTTGTACCCCATTGTCTTGACTATACGCCATCCTCCGGAGAGCGTTCCGAGCGCGATTGCAGCATACGATACGAGGATCACCCACAAGGGCATGGGCAGGTGGTTCGGGTCCACGCTCGCCCCGAAGTACCCGATGGAGAAGAGGAGGGGGAGGATGATCCCCATCGTCTTCTGGGCATCGTTGGTACCGTGACTGAAGCTGTATGCGGCTGCCGAACAGAGCTGAAGATGTTTGAAATGAGTCTCCGTAGTCTGTTTGTTTGCTTTTCTGGTGATCCAGAGAACCGCGGCCATGAACAGGAACCCGCAGATGAGACCGATGATCGGGGAGAGGACCATAAATGCAGCAACAAGGGTGATAGTATCCAGCTTGATCGCGGCAAATCCTGCGGCCGATATTCCTGCACCTGCCATTCCTCCGATGAGTGCATGAGATGATGAGGTGGGAAGCCCGAAGTACCAGGTGATCAGGTTCCAGGAGATAGCCCCCATCAGGGCACCAAGGATGATATAGGGGACTACCGCGACCTGCACAACGTCCAGGTGGATGATCTTGCTGATCGTGCTTGCAACAGCGACACCAAAACCAAATGCTGCAACAAAATTGAAGAATGCCGCAAAGACAACTGCGTTCCTCGGCGAGAGCACTTTTGTGGATACTACCGTCGAGATGGAGTTGGCCGAATCATGGAACCCGTTGGTGAAATCAAAGACGAGCGCGATGCCGATGATGACGACGATCAGTTCCCAGGTTGCTTCGATCATGCAATCCCCTTACCCTGTTCGTTCATGAATGGCGGATTGCAATATCGGAGAGCACATTCGCGACATCCTCGCAGTAATCGGTAGCGGTCTCAAGGTGCTCGTAAATATCCTTGAGCTTGATGATGGCGATCGCATCGGTGGTCCTGAAAAGGTCTGTCACCGCGTGGGCGAGGACATCATCCGCCAGGTTTTCGAGGCGGTTCACCTCGATGCAACGCTCCTCGACATACCGCGGGTCCTTGATTGAGCGGATCCCCTTGACCGCACTCTCGATCTCGACCGTGGACATATGGATGAGTTTTGCCAGTTCGATCATGTGGGAATCGGTGCCGTCGATACCATAATAGAACATCTTCTCGGTTGCCCCGTCGATATAGTCCAGCACTTCATCCAGTGCGGAGGCGAGACGCGAGATCTCTTCCGGATCGAGGGGGGTAATAAACGTGCGGTTCAGCTGGTCGTAGATATCGTGCGTGACCACGTCACCCTTGTGTTCGAGCTTCTCGATGGCATGGCGTTTCTCTTTCACGTTCGTGAAATCCTCGGTCAGCGCCACGAGCTGCCACGCTGCCTCCTTCACGATGCCCGCCTGTTTTTCGAACATATCGAAAAAGATCTTATCCTGTGGTATCAGCAGTTCCCGGAGACCCATAACAAACCCACTGCTAATCGGCGGCGGGTCATAAAAATATAGCGAAACAGGCCTGTCTAGGCAGCGCCCAGAGCGAACGCGACAAGGAAGTACCCGATCCATGCGACGATGAACCCAAGCGGGATGGTGATGATCCACGCCGTCATCATCTCACGGACGACCTTCCACTGGACGGCATTTTTCCCCCGGGTGGCTCCGACGCCGATGATCGCCCCGTTAATGGCGTGGGTCGAGGAAACAGGAATACCTACCTCGGTGACCGAGACAAGGATGGCGCTGCTGGCCGTTGCTGCGCAGAACCCCTGGTACGGGCGGATCTTGGTGATCTCTTTTGCCATCTTGTCAACGACCGCCCACCCGCCAAAGCAGGTGCCGAGGCCGATCGCGATGGCAGAGGTCAGGATCACCCACGCCGGGACATCGAATGTCAGGAGCAACCCTGATGAGACGAGCAGCGCAGTGATCACCCCGACCGCGTGCTGGCCGTCGTTTGCCCCGTGGGCAGTTGCCTGGACAAGGCAGGCAACGACGTGGAGCGGCTGGAAGATCCGCTTCATCCGGTTCTGCCGCGAATGTTTGAAGAGCTGGGAGATGATCACATCGAAGAGGAAAGCCCCGACAATACCGATGATCGGCGAGATAAAGATGAAGAGCACGACGCCGAGGAGCCCCGAAATCTTCAGGATCCCAAGGAGCATCAGGATCGGAATGATCAGGGCAGCTCCACAGATGGCCCCCAGCATGATACCCAGCTGCAGGTCCTCGTGGAACGAGAGAGTAAAGAGCCCGATCAGGATCGCCCCGATAACGGCCCCGCAAAATCCGAAGAGGATAACATCGATCAGGGTCCCCCAGCCGGGGAGGATAACCGCGGAAAGTCCTCCGACGGCGATGCCGGCCCCGAGCAGGCCCCCGACCATGGCGTGGCTGCTCGACAGCGGGATCCCTGCCCGGGTGGCAACGAAGACGAGCGAGATGGAAGCCCCCATCGCCACGACAATGGAGAGGGGGGTAAGTCCGCTCCTGGTGACGATTGCCGTCCCGATCGTGGCAGCCACCGCGGTCGTAAAGAGGAACGGGCCGATCATGTTGCAAACCGCCGTGTAAAAGACCGCTTTTATCGGCGAGAGGGCTTTGGTTGCGACTACTGTAGCTATGGAATGCGAGGCGTCGTTAAGGCCGTTGACAAAATTCAGCGCAAGCGCGAGGATGACACCGAACAGGATGAGGGGGTCAATCATACTCATGAGTGGGCCATCGCGATGTCATCCAGGGCATGGCCGACATCATTGCATTTCTCCATGACCTTGGCAAACCCTTCGTAGATATCCTTGAGCTTGATGATCATCAGGAGGTCTTTGTTCTTGAAGAGCTCGAGGACCGCCCGCGAGAGGAGTTCGGTGGAAAGGTTGTAGAGCCGGCTGATCTCCAGGACATGGGTCTTTACCTCGTCCAGGTTTTTTAAGGTGGAAAGACTGTTCACGGCGTGCGTGATCTCCGTGCTGGACAGGAGGATCAGGTACGAATATTCCTTCAGCACATCGTTGGTTTCCGGGATGCCGTAGTTGCAGAGCTGGTGGGTTACCCAGTCGATCTTATCCAGCACATCGTCAAAGACCGGCGCAAGGCGGGCAATCTCATCAGGTTCGAGCGGGGCGATGAGGCTCTCGTTGAGCTGCTCGTAGATCTTCCGCGTGATCTCGTCGCCGTGGTGCTCGATCTGGCGGACCTTGTGGGCCTTCTCCGTCCCTTCGGGAAGCTCGTGGGTGATCTCGTTCAGGGTCGTCGCGGCTTCAGCAATCTTTTCCGCCATCTCCCTGAAGAGGGTAAAAAAGACCTTGTCTTCCGGCAGGATCAGGTCACGGATACGCATGATAAGTGAGAGATTAATCTTCCATGATAAATACTATCCGCCAGGACACCGCTCTTTTTCTGAACCGCTGCCCTGGCGAGGTTTCATCCTGGCGGTTACGGGACCAGCCCGGGAATAATGCCGTGGTAACCGGTGATCACATCCCCGACCTCCTGTGCATCGGCTGGACTTCGGCGCCTTCGAGGTTGCCGGCAGCCCAGAGATACCGCTCCCGGATTGTCGGCGGAAGGACCTGTTCTGCGATAGGTTCGAACCCGAACGAGCGGTAGAACGCGGTCAGTCCCGTGACAGCGTGCATGTAAAGGTCATCGTTATGACAGGCTTCGACAAGGGCACCGACCGCGAGGCGGGAATAGCCCTTCGAACGGAATGCCGGCAGCGTGAAGATCCCATCGACTTCGAGCCCGTCGGGATGCCGCCGGCAGCGTGCGAGAGCAACGATGGTCCCCGTGAGGATGACCGCAAAAACGCGGTCCGTCGCCGGATCGGCCGTGGTCCCGTGGTACTCCGCCCAGGCCTCCGCGGCAAGTGGGAACTCGTCTGCCCTGAGTTCCCGTACGACAGGGGCCCCCGGGCCCTCCCGGCGGGACACATCTTCAGGGCGATTCATAGGCGAAGTCTTCTCATTCCCGGCCATGCCCGGCCCGGTATCCTGGATCCGGTACCCTTCAGGGGGTACAAGGATCTCGAACCTTGTTCCGTGGCCGAAGGTCCCGCTCTCCCGTACAGTTATCGAGGTGATGGCGAAGATCTCCTTCGCGAGAAAGAGCCCGCAGCCGAACTCTTCGTCCCGTTTCCTGAAGAGTCCCTCCCTGGCGTCTTCGGGAAAACCCTGCCCGTCATCTTCGATACAGAGCATGCATCCGCTTTCCCCCACCCGGTAGGAGACCACGACCCGCTTTGCGCCGGCAGAGGTCCCCGCAGCCCGCTCGAAAAGATGGTGAAACCCTTCAGTTATATGGGGGTCGGAGAAGATCTCAAGGCGTTCCGTCCAGATCCCAAAGGAGAGGGCACCGGAACGGTTCCGTGCTGCCGCCCCTGCTGCAGCGTACTGCACCGGCTGCCACCCCGGCGGGGTCGCCCCGATCTCGCGGAACTCGGCGGAGATCCCGATCTGCTCCCCGATCCCATCGGCCGATTCCTGCATCGTTGCAATCCAGCCGGCGAACCCGGGATCAGACGAGTACCTGGCTCCCGCGGCCAGCCTGCTGTTCAGGTCTGCCAGTTTCTTCCCGAGATCATGCCGGATAATCCCGGCAAGGGCGTTGAGACGGGTGCCGGTATTCTTCAGGGCTGCTTCGGTGATCACCTGGTCGGTCACGTCCCGTATCGATTCTATTGCCCCGGCCAGCCGTCCACCGGGATCAAACAGGGCGGTCGCCGCGAGGCGGAGGTAAACCCCTTTGCCGTTGCGGAACCGGGGAAGGAAGACGTCTGCTTCCAGCCTGCCGGATTCCTTTCCGGCATTCAGGTACCTGGCGGCCGGTCCTGCCGACTCGTCGAGGATGGTGTCGATAAGGACGGGTTCCCGTTTCCCGTAGAACGGGAGGGCGTACTCGTAACTGCCGCGGCCGACCATCTCTGCCTTCCTGATGCCGGTCATCTCCTCGATCGCCCGGTTCCAGGCAATTACAGTACCGGCGGGGTCGATCGCGAAGGTAGGGTCGGGGAGGAACTCGATGATGTCGTGCAACCTCTGTTCGGACTCGCTGAGTCGCTCGGAGAGGAAAGAGACGACAGCACCAATCACGAGGAAGATCGCACAGCGGGAGAATACCGCGGTCGTCGTCATGATATCAACCGGGGACAGGAGAAGTGCGGCAGCACCGTAGGCCGCTGCCATGCATGCGGAAAAGACAATACCGCGCCGGGGGAACCAGTATCCCGCGAGGATGATCGGGAAGTANAGGAGGTGGGAGAAGACGACCGTGATCCCCAGGAAGAGTCCCCAGATATTTGCTGCGAACGCAAGAGCGGTTGTGGCAGAAAGGACAATGGTGCGGTTACGCCGGCCCGGCCCGGTTATGCCAAAGGATGGGAGATCTACCATGATGAGTTCCGTATTTCTTCTGATGTTCGTGCCGGTGGACAAAAAGATTGGCAAATGACCCGGATGGTCCCGCATTTAAAAGAGGGATCCATTCCCGGTGCTGTACCGCTCATCAGGTCCATGTCGGGACTACTTCGCGGGCAATCGGGCGTGAGAGCCGGTGAAAATGCGGTTCTGGATCTTTTCGAAGTGACCAGGTACACGGGTTTTGTTCTATCAGGATTGCCTGATACCACCGTGAATGCCGTACGGCTATGAACAAATCTGTCTAGCGGAACTGTCAGCATCTGATACCGGTGCGGGAACACTGATCAAAAACGAAGAATGGACTGGGCGGGAATTGAACCCGCGGCCTCTTCCATGCCAAGGAAGCGATCTACCACTGATCTACCAGCCCGCTCCTATCTACTAGGATGCCATAGGTTAAAAGAATTGTTCATTTCATGGAACGCCGGTTCTCCTCCCTTTGTTATCGAAAAGTGTCCGGGAAAACAGCCTCAGCATCAGTTTGTGCTCCGAGGGGGGAATCCGGGGAGCAAATACACGCCACCCCTCTTCGACCATGGCAAGGGCTTCGTTCCTGCACATATCAAGAGCCCCGGATTTCCTGACGAGCCGGATCCCCTCCCGTATGCAT
>JGI20214J51088_10003228_pt1 | contig 10786 bp, 12 predicted proteins | sample WetSurMetagenome_FD_51088 | JGI IMG/M metagenome (IMG submission 51088) | reverse complement strand
CAGGCCGAATTTTCCAAGCTCCCGCCCGTTGCCGGATTGCTTGTATCCGCCGAAGGGAGCGTATAGGTTGAACGGGCCGCCGTTGATATCGACCTGACCGGTGCGCAGACGGCGGGCGATCCGCTCAGCCCTTGTGGTATCGCCCGACCATACCCCTCCCGCCAGACCGTAAATGCTGTCGTTGGCGATGCGCACCGTGTCGTCTTCATCGCTGAAGGTGATTATGGCCAGCACCGGTCCGAATATCTCTTCTCTCGCTATGGTCATCCCGGGGTCCACACGACCGAAAACGGTCGGCTTCACATAATACCCTTTGCTCAGCCCGTCCGGCGCCTCCGGGCCACCCGTGAGCAGTTCCGCCCCTTCCTCGATTCCCTTGCGGATGTAGCTTCTTACGCGATCCCGCTGGGCCGCCGAAACGAGGGGGCCGATTCTCGTCCTGTCATCAAGGGGATCGCCCGGGACGAAGGTCTTGCAGAATTCCAGCACCAAGTCTTTGATCTCCTCGTAGCGGTTCTCCGGCACCAGCATCCGAGTGTGGGCGGTGCAGGTCTGGCCGGAGTTAAGAAAGCAGCCGGCCAGGGTAACCTTGACCGCTGACGGCAGGTCCGCGTCATCCAGAATGATCGAGGCCGATTTGCCCCCCAATTCCAGAGCGACGCGCTTGACGGTTTCCGCCGCCAGCACCGACAGGCGTCTTCCCGTGGCCGTGGAGCCGGTGAACGAAATCATGTCCACTTCCGGGTGGAGGGCGATGGCTTCGCCCACAACCCCTCCGGGCCCGCTGACGAGGTTGAAGACACCCGCTGGAAGGCCGGCTTCATCCGCTATTTCAGCCAGGATGAAGGCCGTAAGCGGCGCTTCCGAACTGGGCTTCAGGACCACGGTGCAGCCGGCGGCAACGGCAGGTGCAACCTTGGCCACCATCTGGTGAAGGGGATAGTTCCAGGGAGTGATGCAGGCCGCCACGCCGACCGGTTCCCGAACGATCAGCGAGTTCCCGATCCGTTCCTCGAATTGGTAAGCGGCGACCAGCTTCGCGTAGCTTTCCATGACCGCCGTCGGAAGACCGGCCTGGATACGCTGAGAAAGCTTCAAAGGCATGCCGACCTCTCCGGCCACGGTGCGTGCTATCTCGTCACTCCGCGCGGCAAGTCCTCGGTGAAGCTTGCGTAGATATTCCGAACGCGTTTCTACGGGTGTCGAGCCCCATTCGATAAAGGCAGCGCGGGCTGCGGCAACGGCCCTGTCAACGTCTTCCCGGGTTCCGGCGGGCACCCGCCCCATGACCTGTTCGGTTGAGGCATTGATGACCTCGATGGAAGCCGAACTGCCGGCCGGCGTCCATTGGCCCCCGAGGTAAAGCTTGTCGTAGATTGTCATGCCAACCTCCAGCTGATAGGAAATTGTCTTTTCGAGACTTGTCGATAGCAGCCTCTGCGAAGGCGGTCAAGGACAATTTCGGTGTGAATTCCGTTGAATTGCGCGCAAATCACAATAGCACCGGACTCCTGCGTGAGGAGCTGGCGGTCGTAGTCAAATACCTCCTGCAAAGCCGGAGGCTTGAAATCGTGGACCGCTCAAAGCGGTTGTAAACCCTTGGCCACTTAAAGGTGGCAGCTACTCCAAGATATGCAACTGATCGAGCCTTCGGTCATCGGCCTCCTGCTTTTTGATGTATTCACGGCCAGTGTTCTCGTCCCTTCCTACCGTGGATACAAAATACCCTCTGGCCCAGAAATTGTGGCCGGTGAAGTTTTTCTTCTTGCCGAGGAAGCTCCTTGCGATGTTGATGGCACTTTTGCCCTTGATGAAACCAACCACCTGCGCCACGCTATCTTTGGGCGGGATACAGATCATCATGTGCACCTGGTCTACCACAAGCTGGCCTTACAATATCCTGCTCTCCCTTTGCATGGCGAGCTCTCTGAAGATTTGGCCCAGATGCTTTCCGAGTTGCTCATAGAGAGTCTTCCTGCGGTACTTCGGAATCCATACTACATGGTACTTGCAGTCCCATATTGTGTGGCTTAAACTTTGATACTTATCCATACGAGAGCTTTCCTTCCTGTAAACTTTGAGCGGTTCACAAAAGGGAGGCTTTCGTATGTTCCCGTAAATGTCAACCTCTGGTAATCCCCCGGCACAGCCGGGGGTTTACCCAGGAGAAATTAATATTGGCATTCTAAATGAAGTCCTCATCCCTCTTCCACCCCTCGCCGAACAACACCGGATTGTAGCGAAAGTGGGCGGACTGATAGGCGCTATGCGACGAACTGGAAGCCCGTCTCACAGCCTCAGCAAGCACCCGCAGCAGACTTCTTGAGGCTGTCCTACGTGAAGCACTTACCGGGAAACATGACGTGTGAACAGGCAGTTGATGCAGGAGCAACCCCCCTGGAAACAGTCCGCGCACTACCATTCAAAAAAGTTGTCGAGGTGGAAGACTTCGTTGATTTTCTGCGCCAGAGGGATGAAACCCGCCGCCTGGTTAGCGCTGCGGTCGGACTCTCGGAGCGTGCCTTCCACAGAGCGTGGGACAAGCCGGACGATGCCAGCTATGATCGATTATGAGGTCGGTGATGCTGGTCCTGGTTGCCCTTCCCTTCACTGATCCGGCGACCGCCAAGAAGCGCCCCGCAATCGTTGTGAGTTCGCTCGCCTGCAACCGCGCCCGGCCTGACATCATTATCATCGCGGTTACCAGTCCGGTGTAATCCGCCGATTCAGGGCTCAACCAGGGATTTGACCCATGACAACTTGTCAGCCACAGCGTTGACCAGGCGGCGGTCGGCAGTCCAAAAATCCGTCCCCAGGGATTGAGCCGATGCGAGATAATGGGCATCATAAGTAGCTTTCAAACCGTACTGGCAAGCAAAAGCAAGCGCTTTGCGATGGAGGAAGTCCTCCGAAATGGTGTTGATGCCCAGACTTAAAGCAAGTTCGAGGATCTCGGTTATTTCTTCGAAGGCTGAGGACGCCGTGATCACTCCTCATCTTCTTCGTCCGGGTCATAGCGTCTTTTCCTGATCACGAGGCGAACGAAAGCCACTATCGTCAGGATCGCAGCCAATAGGAACAGGAGTTCATAAAGGTTCTGGCCGACCCAAACCAGCCACATGTTCCTGCTGCGCAGCTCTTCCAGCCATTCATCCTCAAGGTTTGGGAGAGATTTTGAGGTCGCTCCGGAGATGGCTTGATCAATCGACAACCCTTCCCGCAAGTGCTGCAGGACCCGGAGAAGGCTCTCTTTGCCGTAACGGGCCACCAGATATTCGACAAACAGACGACTCTCCACATACGCCTGGATGAGTGAATCTTTGTCTTTTGGAAAACTCACCTCCAGTCGCCGCAAGGGAATCGGATGACGCCCCGGACTGATCGAGCCGGAGGCAACACCCCTGCCAACCAGGATTTCCCCCAGGCTTCCGCTTACCCACTGGCAGATTCCCTCATCCAGCCATCGGGGGAGGAACACCCCCTTGATGTGGTCGTGAAGGAGAAGGTGACAGAGTTCATGTTCGAAGGTCTCGCGCAAAAGGTAGGGTTCGGAGACGGCGGGGGACAGATGAATGACAATGGAGTGCTGCGAAGGGACCGCGAAGGCTGAGATGAGAGGATTCCCACTCATTTTTTCGAAAATCTCTCGATCTGCGACCAACACCACCCTGGGTGGCGAACGGAACTTCCAGCCCAAGGTGTCCTCAACATGATCCCTGATTTCGGGGTAGATGTGCTGGAGGTGTCTTGCCTGAACCCCTAACGGCTCATCACCCGCAATGACGAGTTCTTCTCTTCTCTCCTCTGCTGTCGGCAAGTCAATAGAAGTGAGAGCGCAGGCGATACAGACAAGGACAAAGAACACCTTTTTCGGCGCCTGCTTATTTGCCCGAGGGTGCTTCCCGCGGATCGTCCTCATCAAAATCCTGCAAATACGGCTTATGAAAGGCTTCTCATGGGCTGGAAGTGGGCCATGCCTGAGGCATTTTGAGAATTTGTTCGTAATGGCCGGTTTCAATTCCCGACATATAATGGACAATATCAAAGCTGCACAGGATACCAATGGGGCGCCTTGGTCCTGCGTGCGGGTCGACGATAATCAGGTGCTCATACTTGGTCCGCTTCATGAGCTCGATCGCCTTTTCAATCGGCCACTGGGGATCCACCTCAATCCGGTAGGGCCGCATGACATCCTCGGCGCGTGTTTGCTCCAGATCCTCTCCGTAAAACCGAATGACCGCCAGCCTCGTAACAATACCCCAAACCTCACCGCTTTCATGCACGACTACGACCGGGCGGAATTGATTGGCTTTCATCATCCGCACCACATCCTTCACGCTGTCGTCCGGATAGCAGAAGATAACATCGCGATCCATAAGGTCACAAACGCGCATCATGACGGTTGCCTTTCTTCATCCCGCGCCATCCTGTCGACGATGTCTTCCACATGAAGCAACCCAAGGATGGCCTTGCTTCCGGGGCGGTCCGAAACCACGATCAGATGTTCGATCTTCCGCTTATCCATTAACTGAATGGCTTCCTTGAGCGGAGTGCTGGGGGTAATCGTGAAGGTATAGGGCACAAGGATATCCTTTGCTTTGGTTTGATCAAGGTCTCTGCCAAAGGCCTTTAGAATACTCCTCGCGGAAATGATCCCCATGACTTCGTGGTTTTGGTTCATCACCGTACAATAGTGCGTTGAGTTCACCACCATGATTTGAGCCACATCCCTGATGCTGGTGTCTTCGCTGCAAGCCAAAGACCCTTTCTGCATCAGGCGCATCACCCTCTCTTCCATTGCTTGCCTTTCCTATACAGAGTCTAACAATTCGCCCTAAATAAAAACACTCCGAGGTCAAAAGCAATCCCCTCGAAGCAAAAAAAGCCAAACGCCCCGGTTCAGGCATTAAAGCGCTGCAGCTTTTCTCTGTGCAGTTGCAACAATTTCTCCCGCCCCATCTCATAACATTCTTTGCATACATGAGCTACCAGGAAGTGAACACTATCATGAACAATTGCACAAAAGCTTCGCTGCCAAGGTTTTGATGCCTCCGGAATTTCAGCAGTTGCATGGCGGGAGGCCTGACCATGGGCTGCATCGAAACGAGCCGCCGGCCATCGAGGCAGAATTTTTACGCTTTGAGAGACCGAGATATTCTGAACGTGTTCCCGATGACGGTGAGGCTGCTTGCGAACATGGCGAGAACCGCTAGGAAGGGGTTCAACACACCCCCGACCGCCAAGGGGATTCCGAAGACGTTATAGAGGAAGGCAAAAAAGAGGTTTTCCTTGATGATCCTGGTAGTCAGGGTTGAGACTCGGAACGTATCGGGGATTTTTCTCAGATCTTGACTGAGGATCAGGAGATCCGAGGCTTTGTCAAACAGATTCACACCGATGCCAAAAGCCATGCCGACGTCCGCCTGAGCCATCGCCGGCGCATCGTTTATGCCATCTCCCACCATTCCCACCCTTCGACCCTCTTCCTGAAGTTTCCGCACAAGGTCCATCTTATCCTTGGGAAGCGCTTCCCCGACAAACTTCTCGACCGACAAATCCCCGGCAACAGCGCGAGTTGTAAAGAGTGAATCTCCGGAAACCAGCCAAACCTCAAGCCCTTTTTCCCGAAGCTTCATAATAACCGGCTTGGCCTCCGCTCTGAGCACATCGCCAAAGCTCAGGAAACCTTGCACTTGCCGATCCCAGCTGAAGAAGACAACCGTCATCCCTCTGGATTCCTGCAAACCGGCCTGCTCATCGAGGAAGGACGAGAACGCGAAGCCTCGGCCCTCCATGAGACGACGATTGCCGGCCCAAACCTCCCCAGACTCGATCATGGCGCTCACGCCCAACCCCTCAAACGATTCAAAACGAACCGGCTCTTCCAGGTCCAGGTGAAGTTCCCCGGCCTTGCGAACGATCTCTCTGGCCAGAAAGTGATCGGACCGAGTCTCAATGGAAGCCACCCTGCGCAAAGCTTCTTCGCTTTCGACGCTATTCGCACATATTTGGGTGAGGAAAAACTTCCCTTCCGTCAGCGTCCCGGTCTTGTCGAAAATGAGGGTATCAAGGCTCTTGGTCCTTTCGAAAGCCTCTGAATTCAGGACCACTATGCCATTCATTCGCGACACACCGATGGCCGCCACCTTTGCCAGGGGAGTAGCGATCCCCAGGGCACAGGGACAGGTGATCACCAGCACGGTCAACCCGCGCAGCACCGCCTCATCAGGGGAAACTCCCAGAGAGAGCAGAACCGCCACGGTGACTGCTGCAATGCAGATGGTGGCCGGGACCAACCAGCGGGTGATGCGATCCGCCAGGAGCTCAATGGGGTTCTGGTTGTTGAGAGCATGGTGCATCAAAGAAAGCAATTGGCTCACACCGCTTTCCGCGGCAACGCGCGTGACGCAAAGGCGCAGGCAACCATCCAAAACCAGGGACCCGCCCAAAACCGCATCTCCGGGCGACTTCCTGACGGGACGCGATTCGCCGGTGAGAATGGATTCATCCAGATCGGCGCGACCCAATACGACAGATCCATCGAGGGGAATTCTCTCGCCGCTCCTCACCAGGAACTCGTCCCCGCGGTTGGCCTTTGCAGAAGAAACCCAGACCTCGCTTTGTCCCCTGAGAAGGCGCACTTTCCCTACCGAGAGATTGCACAGCATCATCATGCCCCGGGAAGCTCTGTCTCTTGCCCCCTTTTCCACATACTTTCCCAGGAGCACCAGGGTAACGAGCATCGCCGAGGTATCGAAATAAAGGTGCAGGCTTCCCTGGTTCATCTTGGCCAGACTATAGAAATAGGCGGACAGGGCCCCCAGGGCTACCAGGGTATCCATGGAAAAGCTTAGGAAATGCACTCCTGCCCAAGCCCTTTTGATGATTGGGAACCCCCCGTAAAAGACCACCGGGGTGGCGAGGATCAACAGAGGATAGGAAAAATAGCGTATGGCATCGCCGCCAAGATCTTGGAAAAAACCCCAATAAAGGCCAAAGGAGATCATCATGATATTCAAGGTAAGGATAGCGGAAAGACCCAAACGAAGCAGTAATCGCTGTTGTTCTTTGGAAGCATCGGCATGATCTTCCTCTAAAACTGGATGGTATCCCAGGCGCGAAATGGCGCGCAGCAGGTCTTCGGGTGCTGTTCGATGGGGAAGATATTTCACGGTCGCAAAATCGGAGAGGAAAAAGACCTTGGCTTCCAGGACTCCTTTCGCCTCACGCAGCACCGTTTCAATGAGCCATGAACAGGCGCTGCACCACATCCCTTCTATTCTGACCTGAAGTTCCTCGACAAGATTTCCCTCCTCGCCTTGCGGTGATGCAGAATGGTCCAAAACGCTCGCTTCAACCGCACCTTCGAACTCTCCTTTCTGCTCGGTGTTTCCAGGAATGATCCCTGATGCCACACAGGTCCGGAAGAGCTCGGTCTCTCTAAAATCACCCGGTGAGCCGCCGGGCTTATGGAACAGGATCTGAAACACAGCAAGGCAGCCGGGACAGCAGAAATGTAAGACAGTGTCCTGCACAACCGTTTCGATCCCTGAGCGCCCCACCGGGAGTCCACAAAGTTCACAGGGCTGGGATGTCACGGATTTCTCACGGGCGGTTTTGGAATTCAATTTCTGCAATTCCATATCTTGAGAGGATGATTGAGGGAATTTGGACTTCAAGGATTGCCCCATTCTAGAGAGCGACGGCCTTGAGAAGTCTGGAAAGCAGCCATGGGGCAGATTCAGACAAGAGTTCTGCCCGCTTTAAAGATGAGAATGAGCCCCATGGCAATTACCGAGAGTGCCGCCAGCCTCTCCCCTATGAGTCTCGATCGAAGAGACAGGAGAGATGCCGAAATCCCCGGCAGGAAAAGGGCCGGAACCGTGCCCAGGCCAAAGGCGACCATTACCAGGAATCCTGTCAGGACCTGCTCGGTGGTGGCAGCCTTAACGACCATGGCCCAAGAGAGGCCGCAGGGCAGGAATCCCACAGCCATTCCCAAAGCCATCTTGGAATAGGGGCTGCGAGATCCCAGGAGGCGGCTGAACCGAGCCTTTGCCTTTGAGTCGCTGAATAACGCAACTCCGGGAAACGGGATGATCCGCATCAGCGCAAAACCCATGAGGACCATCAGGACCCCTCCGGCCAGGGTCATGACCGATCGAAGATCAAGGAGCAATCGGTCCATGTCGGCAAGTTGGAAGAGGAGACTCGCCGTGGCACCCAGAAACCCATAGGTGACAAGCCTCCCCAGGTGAAAAGCGAGATGATGGCTGATGCCGCTCCGGAAAAGCGAGGCACCGGAATGGGATGGCGGGGTCGGAGTACCGGAAATCTGCAACGAATAAGCGAGCACCAGGGGACCGCACATCCCGAGGCAGTGAAGACTCCCAAGAAAGCCGATGCCTAGAGAGGTGATGCAGTCAAAAAACATTCCCGGTTCCATTCAGCTGCTCTCCGGCCTGACCAGGGAGCGGATATAGTTGACAACCGCCCAGCGATCGTGTTCGGCCACCGTATACCAGAGAGGGGGATGCCTGTTGAAGCCCAGGCTGATGCGGGAAAAGAGGCTTCCGTCACTCTGGCCCTGGACATTCGGGTCCTTTAAATTTGCGGGCAAGGGTGCGAAACTCTGGCCGACGGTGCCGCGCCCATCCGCACGGGGGCCATGGCACTGCATGCAATAATAACCGTAAGCTTCTTTTCCTCTCTGGATGGATGCTTCGCTATAAGCAACCGGATTAGGCAATTCCTCCGGTTTGATCTCTCTTAACACTTGAATACCCCCCCCAACGGGTATGGTCCTTTTCGGCATCTCGGGTACGATCGTTTGATAGGTGTGGATGGCTTCATCCTCGTACATTCTGCCATAATCACAAGCCCACAGCATCGGCAGCATGAAGAGCATGGTCATGCCCCACAGCATCGCCCGCACCATGGGTCCCTTCAACATCTCATGCCGTGCGCTCATCATGGTCTCTTCTCTTTAACTTTCCCGGCTTCGCGTGGCGGCTCATCGACGTGCTGCTGGTCAACCACCTGCCCGCTTTCGACAGGGAGGGGAGAAAGATCGGCCACTTCCTTGATCCTTTGAGTGGAATAGGGAGACTCACCGGGGATGTCTTGCACCGTCCCGAAATCCCATGAAGGAGACCCCTTGTCACCCACCGTAAAGAAGATCGCCAGCCCCCAGATGAAGAAAAGAAGCGCCATACCCACCACAATGCCCAAGCTCCGCAAGGTCTCCCTGATCTCCGCCTCCCGGTCAGAGCTTCCCATGATTCATTTCCTTTACTGCCAAATGAAACTTACTGCAATCGACCATCCCCTTGGCGGCCAGAACCAGGTTTCACACACCACAAAATTCGCGTCACTTTGCCGGTACCCCTCTTAAAAAGCAGGCCCGTTGATACCGACGACGAGGACATAGGAGACAGCCCACACGACGACCCCCAGGTAGATGAAAATGAGAACCGGAGCTATGCCCCCTCCCTCGGGATCATGCGCTTCGGCCAGGTCACCCCTGACAAGCTTGTCGAGTTCCTCGGGACTCATCTCTGCCCGGTCCCGGTTATAACTGCTTAAAGCAACATAAACGAGAAAGACGAAACCGGCGCCGAGGAAGAAGGCAAGCACCAGCTGCTGAAAGTTGAGCAAAGGAAAAAACTGCATCGTTCACCCTAACCCTTCTCGAATCGCCAAAGACTCAAGACCAGCGATCCAATGATTCCAAGGGAGCCGAGAACCACGATGGACAAGAGCACATAGGCTTCCAGAGTGAGCTTTGATGGATGTTTGACCGGTTGTTGGGGAAATTCGTCGCTCAGCGGAAGGTAGCGGGCTCTTCCCTGATCGGAGAACTGACCGTCGCGCAGAGCCCAAACAAAAGCAACGAGGCTGAGCGATAAGCTGATCGTGACCAGGCTGATCCAGTAAGGGTACATTCCGTTCTCTCTCCTTTCTGTTTGCTCTGAAAAGTTCCGCGTTCCGGGTTGCGCGTTGCGGGTTCGTCCCTGCCCTTTTGATGCGTCTTTAAGTGTTCCCAAGAGAAATGAGTTACTGCTTACTCCTTACGTCCCGCTTCCACAGCAGGATTTTCATAAGACGCCTCAATCCCCCTCGGCGGTCCGCCGGCATCGGTTTGCCCAATGAACACAACGGCGACGTAGTTTCCCACCTCCCAAATCTTTTCCGATTCCAGGTCCTGCTTGAAATAGGGCATGGCGGTTCCGGTTATCCCGTTCATGATCTGGTAGTAGAGGATGCCTCCGGCGATCCCTCGGTTATGCAGAATCGTGAAATTAAGCGGCGGCGGAGTGAGGTAGGGCTGCGCCGGGCCCATGCCGTCTCCAATCGGCCCGTGACATCCGATGCAAAAGCTCTGATAAATCCAATGTCCTCGCTTCAGGCCAACCTCGCTCGTGGGGTAAGGATTGGCAAGCTTGGTCCATGGTTCGGGCACCTTCGAGTGCAGCCATGATACGTTCCTGTCCGGGCCTGCCTCATACGCTTTTATGGCCTCGCGCTTCCAATACTCCTGGCGCTTGACGCGATAGTCCGCCATCCGGTATCCCAGACTCTGCACGTAGGCGGTGAGCGCCCTCAGCTCTTCCGTTCCCAAGAACTCCCACTGGGGCATGATCGAATCAGGTCGGGTGAAGCGCGGATTGACAAAATGGGCAAAATGCCAGTCATCAGGGTGTTCCCCCCCTTCCTGAGAGAGATCGGGGCCGGTGCGTTCGGTGCCCAGCAAATGAGGCTGCTCGCGGACGTAATCTCCTGGCTG
>JGI20214J51088_10003227_pt1 | contig 10786 bp, 9 predicted proteins | sample WetSurMetagenome_FD_51088 | JGI IMG/M metagenome (IMG submission 51088) | reverse complement strand
ACCTATATTGAAAAGGACCTCTCCATCAACGAGGAGATTGAAAAACTGAGGCTAAGTACCTCTTCTGCCCTGCTCACCGGAAGACGGGATGTTATCGTTGTTTCCTCGGTATCCTGCATTTATGGTATAGGAAATCCCGAAGACTTTGCAAGTAACGTGATCCGTGTTGCCAGGGGTCAGACTGTGAACAGGAACAAATTCCTTCATGCCCTTGTAAACAGCCTTTATGCAAGGACTGAAGCTGAGTTCACACGCGGGAAGTTCAGGGTACGTGGCGACTCTGTCGACCTCTTTCCCGCATATCTCGACTTTGCCTACAGGATCATCTTCTTTGGCGATGAAGTGGAGAGCATTGAATCATTTGACCCGCAGACAGGTCATAGAAATGAAACCCTTGATAACCTGACCATATTCCCCGCCAATATCTTTGTAACCTCCCAGGATAAAATGAAAGAATCGCTGGTTGAGATCCAGGATGATATGTTCAAACAGGCTGCATATTTCCGTGAGAACGGTAAGGATCTGGAGGCAAAACGGCTTGAAGACCGGGTATCATACGACATTGAGATGATGCGGGAACTTGGGTATTGCTCAGGGATTGAGAACTATTCACGCTATTTTGACGGCCGCCAGCCTGGTTCAAGGCCTTTCTGCCTGCTCGACTATTTCCCGGATGACTTCCTGATGGTTATTGACGAGAGTCATGTTACAGTGCCTCAGATCAGGGCGATGTTCGGTGGCGACCGCTCACGGAAGCAGACCCTGGTCGAGTTTGGGTTCCGTCTGCCATCCGCGATGGACAACCGTCCCCTTAAGTTCGACGAATTTGAATCCCTGGTGGACCAGACACTGTTCATCAGCGCAACGCCTGCCGATTATGAGTTGCAGCGTAGCGAAGGGATCGTCGTGGAGCAGGTTATCAGGCCTACCGGCCTGCTTGATCCGGAGGTCGAGGTCAGGCCCAGCCTCGATCAGATCGATGACCTTCTTCATGAAATTGACCTCAGGGTGAAGAAGAACGAACGGGTCCTTGTAACAACGCTTACAAAGCGCATGGCAGAAGAGCTTACAAAATATTTCACCAAAGTGGACATCCGCTGCAGGTACATCCATTCTGATGTGGATACCCTTGAACGCGTGGAGATCCTGCGCGATCTGCGCATGGGGGTATTTGATGTCCTCATCGGGGTAAACCTTCTCCGCGAAGGGCTTGACCTGCCTGAGGTTTCGCTGGTAGCCATCCTTGATGCCGACAAGGAAGGATTTCTCCGCTCAGAGAGGTCGCTTACCCAGACAGCAGGTCGTGCGGCAAGGAATATCAACAGTCGCGTCATCATGTATGCAGACAAGATCACCGACTCGATGCGCCGGATGATGGAGGAGACCAACCGCAGAAGGGCAAAGCAGATCGCTTATAACGTCGCAAACAACATCACTCCTACCCAGATCACGAAAAGCACGCGTGATATTATGGGGCAAACGGCTGTTGCCGACAGCCTCGGGAAAGGGCCAAAAGCATATATTGAAAAAGAGGGCATGGAGATTGCTGCCGATCCGGTGACAGAGTACCTTCCTAAAGACAAGTTGCAGAAGCTTGTTAATAAAACCAGGAAATCGATGGAAGAGGCGGTCAAAGAACTTGATTTCCTTGAAGCCGCCCGACTCAGGGATGAGCTGCAGTTGCTGCAGAAATACCTTGAGAAATAAAAAAAGGTTGCCCCTGTAAAGGAACAACCTTTTTTATCAGTTCTGAGCTGTTTACTTCACATCCAGAAGTTCAACTTCAAAAACGAGTGTCGAATAAGGAGGAATAGTTCCTTTGTCTGCTTCGCCATATGCAATGGTTGAAGGAATGACAAGGATTGCTTTGCCGCCCACATTCATCATGGCAATGCCTTCATCCCATCCCCTGATCACCTGTCCCTGTCCGAGGGTAAACTCAAACGGCTGNTTCCTGTCGCGTGAAGAGTCAAATTTCGTTCCGTCAAGCAATGTGCCTGTATAATGAACTGAAACTTTTTTCCCCGGCATCGCTTTGGCTCCGGTTCCCTTTACCTTCTCAACATAATAGAGTCCGTCAGCTGTAGGCTGAACGTTGATCCCTTTGTCTTTAAGGTATTTGTTTCTTTTAGCTGTCTCTTCAACTTTTGCGGTTGCCTTTTTCGCATCTGCGGCTTTCTTGGCTTCAGCCTTTTCCTTTTCCACCTGTGCCTTGGTCTGGATGTCAACGATCTCAACATTATAGAAAAGTGTGGTATATGGCGGGATCATAGCGCCCCTGCCCTGTGCCCCAAAGGCAATGGCTGAAGGTACAATGAAATTGGCTTTTCCGCCTTTTTTCATAAGGCCGATTCCTTCGTCAAAACCTGGAGTGTCAAATGCCTTGCCATACTCCATGCGAAGAGGTTCGCCACGATCGAGGGTGCTGAAGATTTTCTTTCCATCGACTGTCGTCAGGGTAAAGTTCATCTTAACCATCATCCCTGTGTCGATCTTGCTTCCGGTTCCTGCGGCTGTTTCAATGAAATAGAGGCCGGAGGGAAGAGGCTGAACGGTGATGTTATTGGTCTGCAGATACTTTGCAAGCGCATCTTTCTCTTTCTGCTCAAGTGATGCCTTTGAATCAGATGACTCAAGGGTGATGTAGAACTTGATGACACTGTTGCTGTCGATGAACGGCGGACGTTGTGCCTGGCGGAAAGTCTTCTTGAACAGGGAGTCTGCATTGACGATGAACACAGCGCTGTCGCCGGGTGCCATCATGCGGATGCCTTCATAGATATCTCCGGGGAAATCCGACGGAGGAAGCTGGAACCTGACAGCTTCGCCCATGGCGGATTTGCTGTCAAATAACAGGGAGTCCTTGGCCGTTGTATAACGCATCTGCAGGGCGATGTAGTCGCCGACTTTTGCCTTTGCAGTATCCTTGCTTACACTATACAGTTTGTAATACAATCCGGTTTTGGTCTTGTCAAACCCGGGGTATTTTGATGTGCAGCCCAGGGAAGTCAGTGCAACCATAACGAGTATGGCTACAGGGTTTAAAAACATTTTTTTCATGATCAATTGGATAACAGTTTGGTTAATAATTACTATTTCATTTAACTTCTAAAACTTCAACTTCATAAACGATCGGAGTATAAGGATCTATAAAGCCCGTCTGCCCCTCCTGTCCGTATGCGAGGGAAGATGGGATGACAAATATTGCCTTTCCTCCCTGTCTCATGTATGAAAGCCCTTCCTCAAGTCCCTGGATGATCGAACCTTCGCCCATCACAAACATGAACGGCTCGTAAACCATTGCGCTGTCAAAGATATTACTTTTAATGGCAACATCTTTGATGGATGTTTCAAATATTTCCCCGTTCACCTTCTTTGCAACATAGTCAACAGAGATGTTTTTCCCTTTTTCGACCTTAGGCCCCTTTCCTGCCTTTTTTTCGATATAGTACATGCCGGTTGTAGTCGGTTTCACCTTGATCCTGTTCTCATCCAGGTAATTCTGGATAAGCCCCGGCTCCTTTGTCCGCAAGTCTTCAAGCTCCTGCTGGTGAATCTTCTCTTCCCGGGCTTTTTGCAGGTCGAATTGTGCTTTGGGGAGGATATTCAGAATTTTTGCATCAAGATACACCATGGTTGTGTTGTCAATGAACGTCGGAAGGTTCAGTATCTCGAAATCCCTTATGAACAGCGAATCTCCCTTGATAATGAATGTGGCGCTGTCGCCTGATGCCATCATGGTAAAGGCGTCGTAGATATCGCCCTTGAATCTCGGTTGCAACACCTCAAACCGGTATGGTACCAGGACGTCCCTCCTGCTGGCCAGGATTACAGTGTCTTTTGTGCGGATCGTAAAATCAACCGTGATCAGGTCGCCCGTGCTCACCTTTGCTGAATCTTCGTTCTGATTGTAGAATTTATAATAAACTCCCGTTTCTGATTTTTTAAAGCCCGGGTAGTCGTTGTTGCAGGATGTAAGTCCTGCAAGAAGCATAAGTACGACCGGGGCCAGCATGGCCAGATGGTTTTTCATTTGGATCATTTATTTGTTTTGGGGTGTTTTCAGGTCAGTCAGCTCAACATCGTATACCAGAACGGAATTGGGCGGTATTTTGTTATTGTCACCCAATAGCCCGTAACCAAGGTGTGAAGGCACGATCAATTTCATCCGGTCGCCCACATGCATCATCGAAACTCCTTCCTGGAGGCCGGGTTCATCGAGCCCATGCCCGATTAAAAACTCCTTTGGGCCCGTTGAATCAGAGCTATAAACAGGGTTTCCGTTCAATAACTTTAACGAATATTTAACTACTGCAATCCTGTTTTTCTCAGCCCCTGGCCCATTGCCATGGTAATAGATGAAATACCTTAACCCTGTGGGCGTTTCGTTAACCTTCCAGCCATAGCGTGTAAGGAAATCACTGATCTCCCGGTCCTCTCCCTTCAGGACTCCCCTGTTGTAGCGGATAACAGTATCATCCATCATTGTGAAATTCGATGNCGACCGGGTTGTGCGCGGCTCATCGTTGCATGAATCAAGCAGCNCCATGCCGGAGATCGCTGCTGTCAGGACAAGAATATTTACGAGAAACCCTGGTTTCATCTTGTTAATAAACAGATTTCAGGTTATCAAGGTAGCCGGGAAGCAGATCCCTGAATTTCCGGATCGTATCATCCATTGAGATATAGCTGTAGGCGCCTGCCGCATTTGCATGGCCTCCTCCATCAAAATGATCACGGGCAAGGACGTCGCATTTGAACTTACCTTTTGAACGGAATGATGCCCTGATCACCCCGTCACGTTCGGAGAAGAGCGCTGCGAGATTGATTCCTTCAATCGAAAGGGCATANTTGACTACCCCCTCNGTATCCCCTACCTGGTAGTTGAACCGGTCGAGGTCTTCTTTCGTAAGGCTGATATACGCGGTATAGAACCCGGGGAGCACCACAAGCTTCTGGCTGAGTGCAAAACCGAGCAGGCGCAGCCTGCTCTCTGAATAAGTGTCGTAAATAAGCCTGTGAATGTGTTCTCCGTCGATGTTCCTGCTGATCAGTTCCGCAACTATCTCATAGGTGCGGCGCTCGTTGCAGGAATAGCTGAATGACCCCGTATCGGTAACGATCCCCGAATAGATGCATTCAGCGATCTCTTTGTTAATAAGGTTTCGGTCACCAAGGGCATCGATGAACTCATATACCAGTTCAGCCGTTGAGGAGCGTCCTACGATCGACATCAGGTAATCGAAGTGGTTCGCAGGGAGCTTATGGTGATCCAGCAAAACCTTGGTGGCTTTTGAAGCTTTCACCGCTGATGAGGCTCCCTGTAGCCGGTCAAGGCTGTTGTAGTCCAGGCTGAAGATGATATCGGCCTCGTTTATCTTTTGCAGGCACTTCTGTTCATCCCTGCTGAAGATAATAATATCCTCGTGCCCAGGCATCCAGGCAAGGAAAGTGGGATATTCGTCAGGAACCATCACACTGACCTCATGGCCTTTCATCCTGAAATACCCGTAAAGTGCAAGGCTCGAACCTATTGCATCTCCGTCCGGGTTTGTATGCGTTGTAAGAAGGATTTTTCTGGGGAGGTCAAACAGTGTTTGTACTTTTCTGAAATCGGTAGTTTCCAAAAGGTCAGTTTTTAACAATGTTTGCAAAAGTAGCTATTTTCCGCTTATTTTGCCGAAAATCAGCATAAAATGAGTGGAAAAAGAACTTTTACAATGATAAAACCTTCTGCTGTCAGCAGCGGGTTTACAGGTCCGATCATCTCAAAGATCACGGAAGGCGGCTTTGCCATCGTTGCCCTAAAAATGCACCATCTTACACGGAAACAAGCCGAACTTTTCTATGAGATCCATAAGGAGAGGCCCTTTTACGGTGAACTCGTTGCCTTCATGAGCTCGGGACCTGTGGTTGCCATGGTCCTCGGGAAGGAAAACTGCGTGGAAGCATTCAGGAATTATATCGGCGCAACCGACCCGGCCAAAGCCGCACCCGGTACCATCCGACAGCTATATGGGAAGAATATGGGCGAAAATGCCATCCATGGCTCCGACAGCGACGAAAATGCAACAAGAGAAAGCCGTTTCTTCTTTTCCGAACTGGAGGAATGCCTCTGATCATTCAGGTTGTAATTCCCTGAATGTATTGTCATTATAAATAAAAATGATCTTCTCGATCCGCTTTTCGGGGATCGATTCCTTTTTTTGAATCCGCCTTTCCGGCTGGATATCAGGTGCTTTGGGCCTCTCATTGACCTCAATGACCGGTTCCTCTTTAACGGGCTCTTCCATGAACAACGACATTTCCGGCTGCGGGATCACCTTAGGTTCACCCGGTGCCTCCTGAATGTTACCTCCCTGGATCATCACCCCGGTGCCGGATAATAACCAATCAGTGCTCACATCCGGAAAACGCTTCAGCACCCTCTGAACAAAATCAAGGCTCGGGTTGTTTCGCCCCGAAACAAGATGGGAAATTGCAGACCGCTGCACTCCGATCTCATCTGCAAACTGGGAAGGTGACATTCCCTTGAATTTTAAAATTTCCAGTATCCGTTCAATCATAGTATAAAATATTCCAATTACAAAAGTAACAATTTCCCAAAACCGGGGTATTTACAATTAAGTTTGTGGTCGATTAAAGTAATGCTTTATATATATCATATTATACACTGACTTAGAATGCTTTAAATGTATATTAATGTAAATTTGGGATATGTGTTTACATTTGTACATTTGTAAATTTATATTATACCGTTTGTTTACATCTGTAATTACATTTGTAATTTCTATTTTTGTCATCTGCCTGTTATTGTTTAATTTATATGTCTATTACAAACTGGCAGGAATAAAAAAAGGGGCTTGTCGCCCCTGTTTACAAATGTACATTTGTAAATATTCTGTTTACATGACACTCTTCTCGAGTTTAGCAGAATACAATGTCTTCCCGTCCTTTTCAGAGGTGATTCTTACAAGGTAGATTCCGGGGTTAAGACCTGAAAGCTGATCGAGGGTCACCTGGTTCACTCCCTTTACAGTCGGAAATCTCAGGTCGGAATAGATCCTCTCCCCCATTAGCGACCATACCTCAATGTTCACCTTCTCGGACGCAGGGGATGAAAATTCAAGGGTGAAGGAGGCGGTAAACGGATTCGGGTATGCTGAAAGTTTGGTGCGGGTTTCATTCCCGTTGCCAGGGGTACCCAGAATCAGGTAGAAGTTTGGAATTCCGTAACCCACAAGCGTATCCGGGTCGTTGTATTGGGATCCGCTCTGCTCGATCATTCGTCTTACATCAGATTGGTACAGGTAAGGCCTTGCTTCCCAGAGACAAGCAGTCATTCCGGCCATAACCGGCGAGGAAAATGATGTTCCCGATGTGTGGCCGAATGTTCCGTCCGTAAATGCAACTGTTGTTCCCTTCCCGAGGGCCGCCACGTTGGGTTTGACACGGCTTGCCGTCACCCAGCCATGGGATGAGAAAGAAGCAGGCTGCATCAGGGAATCAACCGCAGCTATGGCCAATACATCGTTTCCATCAGCAGGCGCCCCGATATAACGCCAGGCGCTGTTCCCGGAGTTACCTGCGCTGTTTACAACCACGATGCCTTTGCTTGCCGCAATGTTGGCTCCTCTTGTCACAGGGGTCGTGTTCCCGTCAAGCTCAGCCCAGGTGTGATTCAGCGTCGAATCTTCAAATGTGGTGTACCCAAGGGAGGAATTTATGATATCCGCACCAACACTGTCAGCATACTCAGCCGCACAAACCCAGTTATACTCCTCCACGAGATACTCAGTAAGGCCATCTTCAGACCTGAGCAGCCAGTAACCCGCTTTGGGAGCAGTACCGATCAGCTCACCGGGATAATTACCTCCCATTGTAGAAAGAACAGACATTCCATGCGACATTTCATTAAATACGTTATTGCCGGGATTGACAAAATCCCTTGTTCCAAGGATCTGGTTGTTAGCCCATAAACTGTCAAAAACAGGCAGGATGTCTGCATTCTGGAAACCTCCATCCAGGACTGCGATCACCATGCCTTCCCCCCTGTAACCGGCATCATGCATCATGTCGCCGTTGAGCATATGGATCTGCCAGTATGAGGGACCATAATCATAGGTTCCCGTGCTTTTGAACCGGGCTGCGGTGAAGCGGCTGTATTGCTTTTCAAGAAAGAATTTATCCTCGACTGTTGTTGTGACACCTTTTCCACCTCCCCTGATGATATCTTTCACAAAGGGCAGCTCCTCGATTGAGGCCAGGACCGACGTGTCCGGAACATAAATGATCACGCCGTTAAACCATTTTGAAATATCAATGGGCGTGACGCCAAGCGCTGCAACGCCGGCTACATAAGCCGGGTTTACAGGCAGATCCTGTTCCGTCACGGGAATATTCTGCGCCGCACGGCGGTCAATCGCCCGCTGGGTCAGGAATGCTGAAGGATCTGATATGGAGTAGGGAGTTCCGGTCTTATCGAGGAACTCTACGAAATACTTGTCCGGACCTATCTGCGCCCATGATTGAAAAACCAGCAATACAAAGGCAATTGTTAATAACCTGCTTTTCATTTTTTAAATATATTTGCGTTGATAAAATTACAAAATCTAATCATGTTCGAACCTCAGGATTTTGTCCGGTTCCGTTCACTCGGGATGGACCTCGATGTCATTGAAAAACAACTTCTGAACTTTGAATCCGGGTTCCCTTTTGTAACCCTTGACCGTCCTGCCACGGCTGGTGACGGTATCCTGACATTCAGTGATGAAGAGGTTTCTGAATATGAACAGATTTTTGACAGGAAAATTGCGGGTGAAAAGGTATTAAAATTCGTTCCCGCATCAGGTGCAGCAAGCAGGATGTTCAAAAAACTGTTTGAATTCCGCGAATTATACANGCCCGGTGAGGAAGTGCAACCGGAAACATTGAGCGACCGCAGCTTTAATTCAGCATGGTACCTCTTTTCCAATATCAGGAAAATCGCCTTTTTCAGGGCACTCAACGGAATTGCGCTCTCGAAGGGAACGGACGTGCAGACCATGCTGGAGGAAGAGGAATTTCCTTCACTGGTGGGTATGATCCTTGATCAGGGCGGGCTTAATTACAGCAACCTCCCGAAGGGCCTGATCCTTTTTCATGATTATCCTGAAGGAGCCCGGACAGCCGCCGAAGAGCACCTGGTGGAAGCAATCAGCTACGCAAGGGACCGGCAGGGTGTTGCACGCATTCATTTCACCATCTCCCCCGAACATAAAGAAAAGTTCACGGAACTCTTTAACAGGATTGTCGGGCCTTATGAGCAACGATACGGAACACGCCTGGAGATCACATGGTCGCACCAGGAACCTTCGACCGATACACTCGCCGTTGACGAGAACAACCTCCCCTTCCGGAACCCGGACGGTTCGCTTCTTTTCAGGCCGGGCGGGCATGGAGCCCTGCTTGGTAACCTCAACAGGCTTGATGCAGACATCATATTTATAAAAAACATTGACAATATCGTTCCCGACAGGCTTAAGCCCGAGACATTCCTGTATAAGAAGGTCATAGGCGGGTTCCTGCTTGAAATGAGGGGTAAGGTGTTTGAGTTCCTTGGAAAAGCTGAAGCAGGAATCATTACAGAAGAAGAGATTTCTGAGATGGCTTCTTTCTGCATGAAGAAGCTCTCGCTTCCCCTTTTACCCGATTTTGATGAACTTTCTCAATCGCAAAAGCTGCATTTCCTTTTCCATGCACTCGACCGCCCGATGCGTGTATGCGGCATGGTCCGCAATGAGGGAGAACCCGGTGGAGGCCCCTTCTGGGTCAGGGATAGAAACAACCACGTCTCCCTCCAGATCATCGAGTCGTCCCAGGTAAACCAGGGCGATGCCGCCCAGCTTGCCATCATGCAGTCCTCAACCCATTTCAACCCCGTGGATATTGTCTGCTGTATAAGGAATTATAAGGGACGGCCATTTGATCTTAAAAGATTTGTTGATGAAAATACCGGCTTCATCTCGCTGAAATCAAGCGGCGGCAGGAACCTCAAGGCACAGGAGCTCCCCGGACTCTGGAATGGCGCCATGGCGGGGTGGATCACAGTTTTTGTGGATGTTCCGGTCAGTACCTTTAACCCGGTAAAGACGGTCAACGACCTGCTGCGGGCGGAACATCTTTCCTGAATCTTCTGTTTTGATGCTTATGTGCAATTAAAAAAATGAATATCCGTTTACTTGAAAACCAGTTACATGCGTCTTAGATTACAATTTTTTACTGCCATTCTGTCCCTCGCTTTATCAGCTTCAGCATTTTCACAAAATGCAGGTTACGACATCAAATTCAGGATCAGGGGATTGAAAGATACCGTTGCCCTGATTGCCAACTATTACGGGAACGGGACTTACGTCAAGGATACAGTTAAGGTTGATGCAGCGGGCAAAGCTGAGTTCAAAGCCCCGGATACGCTCCCGCGGGGGGTATATATCTTTGTGATCAGTGATAAAAAGTATTTCGAGTTCATCGTGAACAATGATAAAAAATTCACCCTTGAAACAGATCAGGCGGCACCACAGGAAAAGGTGATCGTTGAAGGATCTCCCGAAAACAAGCTATTCTATGATTACCTGGATTATAACCGGAAGAAATACGCAGAGATACAGGATTTGCAGGCACGTTATGATAAACTGAAGGATAATCCCGATTCATCGGAATATATTAAGAAAGAGGTCACGCGTATCAATAACGAAATCATTAAGTATAAGCTTGATATCGTTAAAAATAACCCCGGATCATTCATGGC
>JGI20214J51088_10003225_pt1 | contig 10791 bp, 9 predicted proteins | sample WetSurMetagenome_FD_51088 | JGI IMG/M metagenome (IMG submission 51088) | reverse complement strand
GCCCATGATCACATTTGCGAGTTCTTTTTGACCATTTCCACTGACTCCTGCTATTCCAAGGATTTCTCCTTCATTAATCGATAAGCTGACTCCGTTAACCGTCTTTACCCCCCGTTCGTCAAAAGCCTCTATCCCATCAACAGCAAACATGGTGTTACCCGGCGTAAGGTCTTTTTTGTCGAGGCGAAAAAGTACTGGTCTGCCCACCATTTTNTCTGCCAACGATTCTTCAGTACCGATTTCACTTGCATTCAGTGTTGCAACGACTCTACCTTTACGAAGAACTGTCAAACTGGTGCTGAGTTCTAAGACGTCAGGAAGTTTGTGAGTTATAAAAGGGACTGAACAGATGCCTTCTGCTGTCATGCTCTTAATTGTTTGTATGAGTTTCTCCTTTTCGTTGGGAGTTAGTAAAGAGGTTGGTTCGTCAAGAATGAGGATTCGTGCGCCTCTGTACAGAACTTTGAGTATTTCTGTTTTCTGGCGGTCGCATGCTGTCAAGCTCGGCGGTTTCGCATCAAGGTCGACGTATAGCCCAAATCTCTGTTGAATATTCTTTATCTTTGTTTTAGCTTCCTTTCTTCGGATGAATGAGAAAGTTGTTGGCTCGTATCCAATAATTATGTTCTCCCAGACTCTCAGGGTATCAACCAGTTTCAAGTGCTGGTGAACCATTCCAATACCTAATTTTACTGCATCAGAAGGACTCTTTATAGTAACTTTCTTTCCATCTATAAAGATCTCTCCCTCATCTGGTTGATAGAGACCAGAAAGAATGTTCATTAAAGTGGTCTTGCCTGCCCCATTTTCACCCAAGATGCTGTGAACTTCGCCGCATCTCAGAATAAGGTCTATGTGATCGTTTGCTGCTATTCCTTTAAACCGTTTGGTAATCCCTTTCATTTCAAGCAGGGGACTTTCGGTTTTTGTCGCGTCTTGCATTATTTATCCTCTTACTGTTGTTCTATCTATTCTCTCTCGTAGGGGTGCCCCAGTGCTGCGGGCGCACTTTTTTTCTTGCGAAGCACTCCCGAAATTATCAGTAAAATTACTCCGAAGATGTACGGGAGTACAAGTATTATCTCTCGGGGGAGCGGCAAGAATCCGTACACCTGAATTCTTGTTTGCATTCCAATCAGGAAAGAAAAGAATAAAGCTGATAGGAATGTTGGTAAAGCCGCAAAGCCAGCAAAGATAACAGTCAGTATTGCAAGCCAGCCGTATCCCGCAACCATATTGTAGAAGAAGTGGCGAAGTACAATTATCGAAAACCAACTCCCTGCCAGACCGAGCAAACTGCCCCCGACAAGAGTGCAAATCCAGCGAACTCTAAAGACACTGATGCCGGCAACATCAGCAGCGCCCGGATTTTCTCCAGCTGCAACCACCGCCAATCCATACTTTGTTCTGTGTATTACAAAATAGTAAACGATAGTAATTGCAATCGTCGAGAAGAATATGATGTCGAGTCCATTGAAGGAAGGGAAGGTCTCTTCAACTCTGAATGCTGAATTCATGCTCATGAAGTAGATGAATCCTGCCAAGCCTTCGGTTACAAACCATATGCCAAAACCTATCTGTAACTGGTCATAGGGCTTGTTTATTGTCAGATAAGCGCTTACGATAGCTACTGCCAATCCAGCGAGAAATCCGAGTGCCAATCCAGCCCATATTGACCCGAAAAAGGACACTCCGAGNATTCCAAACGTTGTTCCGATGGCTATGTTTCCTTGAACTCCAATATTGAAAACGCCGCTCTTATTGGCGATAAGGATGCCAATAGAGCTTAGGACAAGCAATGGGCTGAGTCCAAGAATCGAGAATGCAGCGGAGATAACAGGCGTGAAATCCATTATTTCTTCCTTCCCAGTCTATTTACTGCAATCGTAACGATGAAGACGATACCGATAAGCACCTCGCCAAAGTCAGAAATAATTCCTACGCTCGTTAAGCCTAATGAGCCCATGATCAAGATGCTTAGGAATATTGAGGAGAAAAGTGCATAGTGNGGCTTATAGTTTACCATCACAGCGGCTGGAATAGCGTAGAACCCGAAATATCCTGGCATTCCAACAACAATTCGGGTCATATCTCCATAAACCTGACCAGCACCTGCTAATCCGCATATTCCGCCGCTTATTATCATGCTGATGATTGCGATCTTTGAGGCGTTTATGCCTTGATTCTGAGCTACAGATTTTCCGCTTCCAACAAGCCGCATTTCAAATCCAAGGGGCGTTCGGTTTAACAAGTAATATGCAATGGGAATTAAGGCTAATGCGAGAAATATCAATGGAGTAAGCCCAGGCAACATGTATGGAAAACTTCCGGGGACAACAGGCGTCTTCGCTTCTGCACTTCCAGTTTGCCCCCAGGGGCCATCAATAAAGTAGTTCAAAATAGCCACAAGAACGAATCCAACCATTAACGTTGTAAATATCTCGTCTATGTTGAACCTGGCTTTAAACCAGCCCAATGCACCTGCAATGGCGCCTGAAACTAGGAACGCGGAACCGAAGCCTATTATGACTCTGAGAGGAATTGGCAAAGGGAGAAACAAGCCAGCTCCTGCTCCAAGGATGGCTCCTACCGCCATTTGCCCAACGCCGCCTAAGTTAAATAAACCGCTCTTGAAAGCAATTATCAGACCGATTGTAACAATCAGAATGTGCGTAGCTTTGGTTAACATTCGTCCAATTGCACTTGCTGAACCAAATGCTGCGTAANAAAATGATCCCCAAAGGTCAAAGAACCCAGTGCCCGTTGATATAGAAATGTAGACGAATGCAATGCACAGAGTTATGAAAACAGCCACTACTGATATGAGGGCTGGAAGTAAACTCCTTAATGTGTCTCTATTAAAATGTATATTTTCCAATTTTTTTCTTACCCAAAAAAGGGGAGAGAAAGATGCCATGAAAAGCACCTTACGATGATGGCCAATCTAAGTCATAATGGAGAACCAGTGTTCCGTTTATAATGCTGTTTTTTGCGTCATTGCAGTAGTTGGCAACGCTCTCTGGAACCATTGTTCCATATTTTACATCTACACCATGGTTTGCAAATGTCACTTGTCCTATTCCGTTTGTTTGCCAGTATTGTTTCCAAGTTCCATCAATTACTGCGTGTACCGGTCCTTGAAGGTAGCCTGATAGACTCCAGACGCTGTCTGCAAGAACTGTGTTGGGATATGTCGATCGGACATCTCGATATACGTGCAGGGATAGTATATTCTGATTAAGCGCGCCTTCGTCAGCAGCTTCGTCATCCATTCCGTTATATATTATGTCACAGCCTTTGCCTACAAGAGTTGTGACTGCGTCTCTAGTTGCAATTGGATCGGACCAAGTACCGATGATGACATAGGGTGTTTCTATATCAGGGTTGATTGCGAATAGTCCTTCTCGTACAGCATTGTATTGCGCGGCGCTTCCAGGACTGTTATCTACAAGTATAAAGCCAACCTTGTTTGACTGCGTCATACTGCCTGCACATAATCCTTGAATATAGAGAGATTGAACGAAAGTCTGCTCATTTGAAAACAAGAGTACGTTCGATGGCAAATTTCCACTATTGTAGAGTTCTTCAGCAGTTGAATACACATCTTGTTGTAGAATAAAGGGCTTATCTGGAAACTCCTTAGCTACTTTCAGGACTGCATCTTGGTAAATGTAGGTTGTCACATAAACAAGGTCGTCTACGCTAGCTCGATTCCTAAGAACATCTTCGGCGTCAATTATCTGGACTTCTTCGGAGAATACTGGTTTGACTGAGAGACCTTGAGTCACTAGATCTGTTATACCCGCAGACATTGTTGGGTCCCATGAACCTAAGTCCCTATGGCCATATAGCACGATTCCAACCTGAAATTCTTCTTTCTGTTGCGTTGGCGAGTAATAGTAGTAGTATACGACTGCTCCAAATGCAGCGACGATCATTATTACAGCGAGAATTACTACAAGAAGAGTTCGGCTTATTCCGCGAGAGTTCATACTTTTTCCTTCCTCAGTCTTCAAATACGAAAAAAAATGTTTTTAAGGTTTTCCCTAGTTACTAACGGTTGAAATTCGAGTGGACTTTTCGTTAGCTTCCTTAGAGTTTACTGGAATAGCGGCGCACTTTCTCGTTCTCCATCGGATTACGGGTTACCTACATGTTTTTGAGACATAGAATAGAGATATGAAATCTTTGATTGCTCTTAGCAACCACTGCTTTTGTATTCTAACAGGACTTTTAATTGTGTTCGCGTTTAGTTGAATGATTTTTCCTTTACCGATTGCAGAGCTTTTGTCGCTTTTTCAATCACATCTTCTTCATCAATGGTCAGCATCTTCCTGTTCTTCATGACAATTTTGCCGTCTATTAGGACTGTGTCCACGTTGTCGCCATGAGCCGCATAAACTAGGTTGGATTCCAGGTTTGACATTTCTCCTAGGAGGATCGGTTCAAATCTCGTGGATCGAAGGTTCACTAGAATTATATCTGCCTTCTTTCCAACCTCTATTGAACCTATCTCTTTACCCATTCCAAGGCCTGATGCCCCGTTGTTTGTAGCCATCTTTAACACTTGAGTACATGGCATCTGAGAAATGTCAAGTTTAACGGCTTTTTGTATTAGTGAAGCCATCTTCATAACTTCAAACATGTCGGCNTTATTGTTTGGGTTATCNGTGCCCAGACCAACATTNATTCCGGCNGCCAACATTTCAGGGACTCTTGCAAAACCGTTTGCGAACCACATATTTGATATCGGATTATGGGAAATATTGGTTTTTGTTTGAGCCATAAGTTTTATTTCTTTATCACTTAACCATACGCAGTGTGCAGCAACGCAATCTTCACCTAGAACCCCTAGTTCATAAGCTTGTTCAGTAGGTCGTTTGCCCAAGTTCTTTTTGCACCATTCCACTTCCCAAAGAGACTCATTAAGATGAATATGGACCCCAGTTTTGTACTTGGTCGCCAGTTCTCTCGCTTTCAACACCATTTCACTTGAACATACTGGAAGCCACTCTATGCCAAACCAAATCTTGATTCTACTGTCAGCGGCATTGTGTTTAGCTAGAAAGCCAACTTCGTTGTCCTCGACAGTTTCGCTCTCGACTGAATCTAAGGCTTCACTTGCAATTACCGCTCTTATGCCAGTATCTATTGCCGCATTTGCCAAATCGATAATGCGAAAATAGTTGTCATTAACGCAGGTGGTTCCGCTCTTGATGGCTTCGACGTATCCAAGGCACGCCTCAGCATACGCTTCTTCAGAAGTCACTTTTTTTGCNAGAGGATAAAAATACTTGTATAGGAATTCGTCTAGGGTCATGTTAGGTGCTTGCTCGGACACCAAGCCTCTGATTAGAAGATGAGAATGATAATGCAAGTTGACAAGACCGGGCAATATGGCTTTGCGACTTGCATCAATAACCTCTGGATCTTTTAGGATATTCTGGACATCTTGGGTTTTGCCTACTGCAACTATCTTATCATTCTCAATGGCCACAGCACCATCTGAAATGATATTTTGCACTGGGTCCATAGTAACAATAATTCCGTTCTTTATGAGAATTTTATTTGCCATTCTGTTCCCTCTAATTATTTACGTTTAACCTGTCCGCCTCTTATGTTTTGCTAAATACACAATATTTCTAATTAATCGTCCAATCTGTTGTTAGTATCATTTGAAGCGGAGTTCGCTTAGACGTGTAGAATAAATTTTGTGCGCAACAAAGCGTTGCGAAAAATTGGTCCATAACGCTCCAAACTCTTAGCGTGTAAGCCAAAAGAACTCTTTTATTTAGCGCAAAATTCATCGACTGACTTTTTCTCTTTTAACATCAGTTCTATATGGTCAGGTCCGTGAGGTATTTTCACTGCAACTTTCAAAAACAAGAAAGAGAATAACTCTTTATGAGAAATTGGAGGGTTCTGTTACCTTAAAAAATAGGAAAGAAAATTTAGATCTCAAAGAGACGTCTGAAGATTATTAGAAGTAATCTTCCATTTTGCGGTTTTTTGTTGAGTCGTGTCTGTATGGCGCCTCCCAGAACTTGTACTCGAATTCCAGTGCTCTTCTAAACGTATCCTTAATTCTTGTTCTGGTTTCATCGGTTGATGTTTGAGCTGTAAAATTGATTAGGTCGATACATGCTTTCACATATGCATGGTGCCACGTTGACCTTGCATAGTCTCCATAGATTATTGCTTGTTCTTTTTCAACGCCATAGAATTCCCTTAATCCTTTAGCTATTCTGTATGGACAGTCACATCCTCCAATTTCTCTTATGCCGTAAGTAAGTGCACAGGGTAAATAGCAAGCTGCAATTTCTCCTGGGGTGCCTATTGAAGAGATTTTAAACTGAAAATCTATGTAAGCTAGAGAATTTGGAAGAACAAGGCTTGNATCAAGTACGACTGCATCCAATTCTTTTTGTGTTATCCCGAAGGCTTTGATAATGTTAACAAACGCGGTATATTCTACAGTTGATTCGCTTACCATTCTTTGGAAGATTTGTCCAATCCATGAATCGGCAGCCGTTGCACTTGCTATAGCATGATTTCTGAATGCATTGTTAAAATAGATTAGATTCTGGATGGCGTAGGTTCTGTATTTTTCTTTTGGCAAAGTTCCTTTTTCTATTTCTACGAGAAATGGGTGTGTGTCAATTCTTTGAAACATCCAGTCGAGTTCTTTTCTCATCTTAGACCAGAAGGTTTTCTCTTCTTTCCATTCTGTNACAATTTCTTCTCTAAGATCTAGCATTCTCTTTTCAATTTGAAATCTTACAGGCAACATATTGCAGATCCTTGTCCCATTGTCGGTTTTGTACATTAATAGCATAAAAGGTCTTCGTAAGGTGACACATTTGATCAGATATTGATTCAAATCTTGCTAAAAATCAATGATTGTACGGTTTCTATGAGTTGTAGTGGAATATTTTCTCACGATATTTTGAAGAGTTTCTTAGCATTCAAACAGAAAATATTCTCTTTATTTTCTTCTTCAATAGTTGACTCTAAAAACTCTCTTGATTTTTTCAGATTTGCAAATGGATCATCAGTTCCAAACATTAATTTATCTTTACCCGAAAAAGCAAAGCAACAATCAAAAGCAGGCTTGTAGAAAGCCTGAGCAGTGTCAAAATACACAAGTTTAAGATATTCGCTAGGTAGCTTTGATATTTTTTTTCTCGATTCTTCATTAATGCCAAACTGATGGTCAATTCTGCCAAGAAGATAAGGAATAGTACTTCCACAATGAGGCAAAATTATTTTAAGTTTCTTATTCTTCTCAAGTATACCACCCAGAACAATCTCCATTATTGCTAAAGTTGTATCGAACAGATACCCTACTGTTCCAACCAAACCGTATCGTTTCATTGCATTGTAACTCAAAGGTTTGGTTGGGTGAAGAAGTATGGGTATGTCCAACTGTTCTACTTTCTCATAGAATGGCAAAAAACACGCATCGTCAAGTGATTTTCCTGCCACGTTTGAGAATATTTCCACCCCTCTAAGATCCAGATCCTTCACAGCTCTTTCAAGCTCATCAACAGCTTCTCCAACACTCTGCAAAGGAAGCGTTGCCAAACCCAAAAAATCATGGGGATATTTACTCACGATTTCCGAAATTTCATCATTTGTTTTCCTGGCCAAACTCAAGCCGTTTTCACCATCAAAAAAATCGACACCCGGCATCGCAATACTCAGAATTTGCATATCTATTCCAGCGTTTTTCATAGCGGCTAATTTCACATTGGTGGAAAACATACGTTCGTCAACAGAATATTTGAGGTCGCGTGCATACCGCAAAAAATCCTGATTTAAACTCCGCTGGATTTTGGGGATTTTTCTATTTTTTACAAGAAAATCTCTAAGGGAAGGGGGAATTATGTGACTATGAATATCTATAGCGTTTAGTTTTGATGTTTTTGCCACAACATAAACCCATCAAAGCTCTTCTTGGACGCGCATTTAACTTTTTTGCAGAAAGAAAACTTGGTGCGAGTAAAGATACCTTATCTGCAGGCGTAAAATGTTTAGACTTTTAGTAAAATAGTTAGTGCCATCTTGGAACATGCAAATAGGGAGACTCAATTATTAATTTCAAGGAGCAGAGGTAGAACTAACACAACATTTAATTCAATTGATTCATTGAAGGCACGATTGGTTAACTGCTTATTACTTGACTTATACGTGACTCCTTTAGGACTTTGTCAACTCGCTTAAAAGCAAATATCAGGGCGTTATTTATTATGACATTTGGGTCCACATCAAGTTCTTGGGCAACAGCTTTAAGTTTTGAGTAGAAGCTTTGCTCAATCATCAAATTGGCGAATTTTGTATTTGAATAGTTGGAAACAGTGGCCACTCTTTCTTCTGGTTCCAAAAGCAAGGTGTCAGTTGCACGCCCGTCAACTTGACTTATGTAAAATTTTTCGTCATTTTTGTAAATATCATCCAGTTTCTTTGGACCGCCTAACCCTGGTCTTATTTTTAGATTATTGGGAGCGTATTTCATTACCCATCTGTAACTCATTCCGGTTTTTTCAGAAATTGTTTTTATCAGTTTATTAGGTTCAACACCTGATTTAAGATAAAACTGCCCGAGTTTTTTGAGCATTTCAGTTTTCTCGTTTGGTGATATGTCTTGGCGACATAGATTACTTATTAACCGAGTTAAGATCCGTTGCTCATCAGACTGCACATTTTGCAGTTGAATTTTAGGCCAGTTTGGATCTGCCTTGAGCCGGCATCGGCCATCAATTATTTCGCCGTATTTATCTAAAATAACTGGATAAATCTGCCCAATCGTTGTTTCGGAACGCTGTATACTTGATACCGCTTCCAACTTGTTCGTGATGGGTCCCCAATTCACTTCAACTCTAACAGATTATAAAGACTTGTCAGAAGTAGTTGTGCGGACAACTTCCCGAAAGACTTAAAGCAAAATTTGGAACATATACCGAAAGCATAAAAGTGAAACTATTGAAGGATGACTTGGAGACCTTAGTAGCTTTAGGATTGTCTGCTGCCCAAGCAAAAGTATACTTGGTTATCAATAAGTTGGGGAAAGCTAAAGCAAGCGCCATATGNAAACACACAGACATAATCAGACAGGACCTCTACAGGATACTTTCTTCTCTGCAAGAAACTGGGTTGATTGAAAAAGTAATAACTTTTCCAACAGAATACTCGGCTCTACCAGTAGCGGACACTGTTTCCATTTTGCTTGAGCGGAAAAGAAAAGAATTGACTGAATTGCAGAATAAATCAGAGAAAATGCTAGAAAAAAGGATGGGATATGAAGAGAAGAACGATTTGTCTGATTCATACGAATGCAAAATGATACCTACGGGNGAAGCAGTAGGGAGGAAAATTAACGAAATTTTTGACCACACATTTGAGAGCGTGGAAGTTTTATCGTCTGTGAAGAGGCTGACGGTTTCACTTTTAAAATACCCATATGATGACTTGTTAGATAAAGGCGTTAAGATTAAAGTAATTACAAATTTACCAAAAGAAGCGGGTTATTTCAGAAGAATTGCACCAACGATCCTTGCCAACAACAACTTTGACATAAGATATCTGACTAATTGGCCTACTACGGTGTCCTTGTGTTTTGACATGAGAGAAACCCTAATCTGCACTGATCAAACTGCTCATCTGGAAGCAGCCCCGATGCTTTGGTGCGACTTTCCTTCAATTGTAAATCTGGTTAAGCAACATTTTAAAATGCTATGGAAAGTCGCTTTGAAGAACGATCAACACGCCCTTCGTGAATGTTAAAAACACCACTTACGTTGGAGGAGTAGAAAGGAAAAATGGGAGCTAATGAGTCATCTGGGGTTACAGAAGTGATCGGTCGAGAGATTAAGGTAGGGCGGGAAAAGGATTTTGATGAGTGGTTTAGACATTTTTTGGATCTCAAGAAGAGAGCCACGGGTTATCTAAGTACTACTGTAATTGCTCCAGGCGGCAGCAACTCTGGCACACGCTATATCATCACTAGATTTAGCGATAAGGACTCATTAGAGACTTGGCAAAAATCTGAGGAAAGAGCGAAAATGCTTGAAGAGGTAAATAGCTATTCCACTCCGCATTACAAAACTGCCACTGGTCTTGAGACATGGTTTACTTTGCCCAAACTGGAGGCGATCAAACCACCCCCGCGCTGGAAGATGGCTCTTGTTACTTTAGCCGCGGCCTTCGCAATAAGTGCAGTTGCACAATTTTTTCTCGATCTAATGATTGTATCTTGGCCCGCATTAGTAAAAAGCCTCCTGATTACAACCATTATAGTATTGGGGTTAACGTATTTCGCATTGCCACAGTTAACAAAACTACTCCGACGTTGGCTTTATCCGTCTGACTAGCATAGAATAGACTTGCAAAAATGATTTACAGCAGTTTNTTGATCGAAAAAAGAGTATTCCCCTCAGTTTACCTGANTGAATAGAGGCGTCAACATGCTCTCANACTCACACCCACACTCTTCAACATAGTGACCATGTTGACTGTGTGNACNAACCCCTCTTNCCACACTCAAACCACAAGCGGAAAGCAGCCCAAACCAAAAAAGCAACCAAATCCAAACCCCACAGTTTAGTGTGCAATTCTACAGCCCCACACCCACACACAAAGAGAACAAAAAGAATTTTGCGAGTGAAGTATCCACTTTGATAAAGGTAAAATGTACTAATTACATTTTCAGCAACAAACCATGAAAATAAGGGAAAAAATCCACGCTGGAATTGAGTGGTAATCATGTAGCTGGCGTTTGTGAAAGGTGGGATT
>JGI20214J51088_10003221_pt1 | contig 10795 bp, 14 predicted proteins | sample WetSurMetagenome_FD_51088 | JGI IMG/M metagenome (IMG submission 51088) | reverse complement strand
ATGGCGGTACTGGAGGCAACTTTACAAGCCCTGGAGATTATTCAGGCCCCAGGTGGGATCGTTCACCTTCCGTTTGAATGGCCTGAGTCTCCCAGGGAGGTGAAAAATGATCCTCCCGAATCGCCGCCCATTGCACGTTATCTGGCGCGCAACCCCTGGTTCCTGCCGCGCCTGCTTTCGAGAAATGTGCCAGCCTCCCCTGTCCATCTGACCAGTGAAAAACTCCCCCGCTGACGGGGGAGCTTTCTTTTTCAAACTTCTATAATGCAATTGAAAAGGAAATCACCATGTTCGAAAACCGGATCAATCCCTATGACAAATTTGAGACGCCGGAAGGCACTTCCCCAAGGAACGTGTATGCGCACCAATACAACGCCGCGCTCAGCCGGTTCAAGTCATCGTTCTTGAAAGGCCAGGTCTCCCGTCTGAAGAACCGGATCATGCATCTTCCACAGTGGCTGTTCGACCTGAACGTTCTCAAGCCGGGCCTTTCCCTGCGCAGCAGTTTTTATGCAGGCATACAGGTGGTGCCTGTCCATGCGATCATCGGCTCGGAGGGAAAGGCAACCGATTTTGACATGGGTTTTCATCCGATCAAAGAAGCGTCACGCGAGCGCTGGGTCAGCCTGGCAATGGCCTACATGGCCTGTTTACCGCTGCCTCCCGTTGAATTGATCCAGATCGGGGATGCGTATTTCGTGCGGGACGGGCATCACCGCATCTCGGTCAGCCGGGCCTTTGGCCAGTCCAGCATCGACGCAGAGGTCATTACCTGGCAGGCGATGCCGCCATTCCCCTGGCAAATGTGCTGTACAGAAGTAGAAACCCTTTCGGTCAAGCGGCTGGATCCCTCCACTGAATAAGGATTTATATCGGCGTTACGAAATCTGGTAATTCACGCAATAGGATTTTGAAAATGAAAACAATCTCTCAACCCACGGTCATCTCACCCGGTATTTTTATTCTGGCTCTGCTTTTTGCCATTGTCACTTTTATCGGCGTGACCGGTAAAAAGGTTCCCCTGCTGTCCAGCATCCGGCTGGATATTGTCTTCCTGGTAATTATCGGAATGACGATCTGCTCACAGGGTGGGATTGGGCGCGTTGCCGCAGCCAGCCAATGGGCACATCCGCTTGCAATCGTGGGTTATATTCTCGGCAGCTTGATTCTGATTGTCGCCCTATCTGTGTTTGCTGGCTGGAAACTTCCCTTTATTCAAAGCGACCAGCGGGCTTTGCTTGCAATCGCCATCCTGGCAGGTTTGAAAATGGTCAATGCATTTATCCATTATTTCCTGCTGCGCAGCTAATACATCTTTGTTTGCAGAATGTCCACAGGTGCAATATGAACAGTACTGATCTTTATATCCAAAGGCTTCTGGAGTCCAACCCGCTGCGGGCGCCGCTGCTCCGGACCATCATCCAGTCGATGCAGATTCCCCATGGAAGCCGGGGGCTGGATGCAGGGTGTGGGATCGGTTTGCAATGTCAATTGCTGCTTGAAACAGTCGGCATGGATGGACGCATTGTTGGCCTCGACATTCTTCCAGAGCTGCTTGCGTACGGCACACGGATGGTCGAACAGGCGGGACTTGCCGGTCAAATCATATTTCGCCAGGGTAGTATCAACCAGCTCCCCTTCGAGAGGGACAGCTTTGACTGGGCCTGGAGCGCAGATTGCATTGGTTATCCGGCCGGCGAGCTGTATCCTCTCTTGGAAGAGTTGATCCGGGTGGTCAGGCCCGGAGGCAGCATCTTTCTTTTAGGATGGTCATCACAGCAGTTACTTCCCGGGTATCCCCTGCTGGAAGCCAGGCTGAATGGCACATGCTCCGCTTATCTGCCCTTCCTAAAAGACACACGCCCGGAACAAAACTTTATGCGGGCTTGGGGCACATTCCGGGCTTCTGGACTGGAGGAACTGCAGGCGCGAACATTTGTTGCAGATGTCTGCGCGCCTCTGAAGTCGGATGAGAAGACAGCTCTTGCTTCCCTGATCGAGATGCTCTGGGGACCACGACAACCAGAAATCTCAGATGAGGATTGGAATGAGTACCAGCGGCTATGCAGCCCAGGCTCACCGGAGTTCATCCTGGAACTTCCTGATTACTATGGTTTTTTCACCTATACCGTGTTCAGCGGACAGATTCCAAAAAATAAGAAATGATCGAAAGACATATATCATGAGAACCATACATCGAGATTATTCCGAAGCAAACGGTGACTTTAATCGCCTTGTCCATTTCCTGATCAAGGCCGGCGGTGTTCCCCGCTCCCAATCGACCTGGTGCCTGGGCCGCATCGTGGACTGGAAGTGGGCGCTCTACGAGAACAAGCGCGCTTATCCTGCCTTTTGCGATCAGAATGCCCATCTCTGGTTTGACGGTTTTGGAGAACTGGCAGGGTTTGCCATTTCAGAGGGCGGCGATGCCGCTTTTCATGTCCTGACCCTGGATGGATACCGCTTCCTGTATGAAGAGATGCTGCAATGGGTGCTCGTGAACTGGAAGGACCGCATCCCGGAAAAGGGACCCTGCTTCTCGACCGAGATCACCGAGCACCAGGGCTGGGAGATTAGCATCCTGGATCGCTACGGATTTCACTGCACAGATACGCTTTATACAAGGCGGTTCGACCTGACCCGAGAGCTGGAGGCCCGCACTCCGCTTGAGCCTGGTTTTACCATTGTGGATATGAAAACACATCCTGACCAGCGCGCCCAGGCGTTCCTGCGTGCAAACGCATTCCAGAAAAAGAGCACCTTGAGTGAAGAGGAATTGAACAACCGGCTCAAATACTATAACCACAGCATCCATGACCCCATCTATCACCCGGAAATAGATCTATGCGTAATGGCAGAGGATGGACGCTTCGTAGCAGGAGCGGAGGCGTTGATCAATGCCCACTGCCTGGAAGCGGATATCGAGCGGGTCTGCACGCACAGCGACTTCCGCCGGCGCGGCTTTGCCCGGGCCGTCAGCCTCGAATGCATGTACCGGTTGAAAGAGATCGGCATCCGCAATGCCTACATTACCGGGTATAGCCCGGCAGCCATCGCCCTGTATGGATCGATGGGACATGCAGACGAATTCAGATCTTTCATTTACGAAACAGCATAAACGATTCGAACAATTGCAACGAAAGGAGTCGACCAATGACTGCACATGCGCTCTCTCAAAAGGCCCGTACACAGATGGTCCTGCGCGCCCTGCTGGCACCCATCCTGATGGCCGGTCTGCTTTTCCTGGTGGCAGGCACCTGGTATTACTGGCAGGCTTGGGTATACCTCATCATCAATATGATCATCCTGCTGCTGATGGGCACGGTTCTAAGTCCCAATGCTGAACTGGTGGAGGAACGGCTCAATCCCAAGCAGGGCATGAAGGGTTGGGACAAGTTTTATTTTGCCGTGACCACACCACTGTATATCCTGGCTCTTCTNCTGGCCGGCCTCGACCAGCGCTTNGGGTGGACGACAAANATGCCGCTCACCATCTATTGGGCGAGTGTTGTCATTTACATTCTTGGGCAGGCGATCTTCCAGTGGGCGCGTTACACCAATCAATACTTCTCGAGCGTCGTACGGATCCAGACCGACCGCGGCCAGACCGTTTGCAAGGANGGCCCCTATCAATATGTGCGCCATCCCGGCTATGTGGGCGGGNTCCTGTTCACCATTACCGTGGGCCTGGTACTGGGATCGTGGGTTGCAACCATCCCGCAGGTCATCGCAGCCTTCATGCTCGTCTGGCGGACGGCGCGCGAGGATAGGACCCTCCAGGCGGAGTTACCCGGCTACAAAGAGTTTGCCCAGGAGACAAAATACCGCCTGGTACCGGGAGTCTGGTGAGGCATTCGAGAGTCGATTGAGCACGGAAACATGAAAAAGCTCCAAATTTTTCTCAAAAAGCTTTTAGCGCTGTTGGGCCTGATCGCCATCGTGTTGGCCCTTTATATGGTTTTTGCACGACCCTACCAGCTCCATTGGGGTGCCACAGAGAAGCAGATCCATCAGCAGATGCCTGGTGATGAGCTGGATCCATCCCCAACATTTCTCGCCACGCGCTCCATTACCATTGAAGGGACAGCGGAGGAAATCTGGCCCTGGCTTCTGCAAATGGGATACGATCGGGCCGGTTTTTATGGCTACGATATCATTGAGAACCTGGGAAGCCAGACAGGACTTCGCAGCGCAGAACGGATCCTGCCTGAGTTCCAAAACTTCGTGGTTGGTGACGAGGTACCGATCAGCGCCGTAGCGCGGATGAGGTTCTATGCCATCGAACCGGATCATTACATGATCTGGGCAGGAGAGCAGAGCACGGCTCCCGGTGGATTTACCTGGTCTCTCTATCCAATCGATGAGGGCCATACGCGCCTGGTAAGCCGCATCCGCTGGAGCCATCATTGGACGGATCCCAGCCTGCTCGGGCTGGACCTGTTCACCGAGTTCACCGATCACCTGGCAGTCCGGAAAATCCTCCAGGGAGTAAAGGGCCGGGTGGAGGGTCGCGTCGAGCCGATGGCGCAGGGAAATTTTGAGTTCATTACATTTCTTTTCGCCCTGCTGATCTTCCTGGGATCGATTGTGCTCCTTTTGATTTATCCGTTGACCTGGCAAAGATGGCTGGCGGGTCTGGCTGCCGGGATTGCCTGGCTTATAACATGGTATGCGCCAGTCCCCCTGNGGGTTGGACTGCTNATGGAAATTCTGGTTCTTTATTTCTTGTTCCACTTGTTTCGAAAACTTCCCCGGAGCAGGGATTCATCGATCCGCGAACAATAGCTGTAGTACAAGGAGGCAAGAATGTCGATTGTAATTTCTCAACTTGGACTCAAACAGGATGCCCTGCAAGGCGAAACGGTGATCGTCACCGGCGCCGGTGGCGGGATCGGCTACGAGGCAGCGCGCGCCCTGCTTTGGATGGGCGCGAACGTGATCATCGCTGAGATCAGCCAGCCAAATGGACGAAAGGCTGAGGTTGCCCTGGAGCAGGAGTTTGGAAAGGACCGCGTGCTGTTTGTAAACACGGATGTCGGGGATGAAGCGAGCGTAAGGAACTTGTACAATCTTTCCGTGCTGGCCTTCGGCAAAGTGGATGCAGTCATCAACAATGCAACGATCGCCGTGCTGGGCAAAGTAACGGATGTACCCATCGATGAATGGGATCGAAGTTACCGCGTCAATTTACGGGGACCAGTGTTAATGGCAAGGACCTTCCTGCCCGACATGATCCAACGGAATCATGGTGCCTTTGCCTGTGTCTCCTCCACGGGGACAGCGTTCCTGGGTGGCTACGAAACCTTCAAGGCTGCCCAGGTCCATCTTGCCAACACGCTGGATGCGGAGCTGGAGGGGACAAATGTCATCGCCTATACCATCGGGCCTGGCCTTGTCCCCACACAAACCGCTTCCAAGGCGGTTGCACAACTTGCCCCCCAAATGGGGATGAGCGTGGAACATTTCTTCGAGATGAACAAGGGCGCGGTCCTATCGGTGGAAGAGGCAGGCGCGGGGTTTGCAGCTTCGATCGTTTTCGCCGAGAAATTCCGCGGTCAGGAGATCTCGTCCATCCAGGCGCTGAAGGCTGCAGATATCAACTTTGGTTCGGTGGAAGTGGAAAAAGTCTCAGCCGGGATCAACGCTGAAAAGCGGAAATACCCTGAAGGGCAGCTTCGACAGGCACAGGCGTTGTGCGAGGCGGTCTACATCACATTAAAGGAACAATCCCAGGGCTGGAAGAGCCGTTCCCTGTTCGAGCGCCAGTGGGTCATCCGGGATTTCAAGAAAACAGCGGGGATGCCAGTAGAGGAATGGCTGGTGACCCTCGAGAGCTTGAAGGAGCAGATGTCCGGAGATGGAGCTGTGACATGCCCACCTCTCGAAAAACTGGCAGGCTACTATGAGCATCTCGCCGACCTGGCAAAAGGCTACGAAAAGGATCCGGCCAAGCTGGCGGACAATTTACGCCATGTATATGGCTGGCGGGATGAGGTTTTGGAATTGCAGAAATCACTGTAACATCCTGTCCACCTGGCCAGGAAAAGACTCCCCCGGCACCCGGGGAGTTTTTGTTTCAGTTTGAATATGATTGGAACAAATCAAGGAGATCATCATGACCAATCAATTCAGTCTCAAAAAATTCCTTATCATTCTCATCCAGGTACTTGGAGCCATGCTGGCATTTGTGATCAGCCTGATGATCGCCAACATGCTGTCCCCGCTCTCAGATGCGATTTCCGAGGCAGGTAAATCGGCCACTGGTTTTCTCTCCCCAGTGACAGCCTTCCTGTTCAATGCCGCCGTCAACGCGGTCATCCTGGTCTGGGTGGCGCGGCGTTCCAGCTTTAAGGGCCTGGGGATGATCGGTCAATTGTTCGTGCTTTCCTTTGGAGTGCAGGTTTTCATGACCCAGATCGAGACCGCCTATTTCCTGTCTGCCTTTCCCCTGCTACATGACAATTTTCAGGTTTATAACCTGATCTGGCGCGGTCTTCTCACCTCCCTGTTTTTCTCAGTCCTGGTGACCTTGATTTGCGGAGGATTTTCAAGGAAGCCTCGCCCGCAGGCAAATTTTACAGTTACGGCAAGCAATGCCCTCAAACATGGCGCCTGGCTGGCACTCGTTTATCTCATCCTGTATATGCTGGCCGGCTATTTTGTGGCCTGGCAGGTCAGGGAGCTGCGCCTCTTCTACGGTGGTCCTGCCGAGCTGAATGGGTTTTTCGAGCAGTGGGCAAACACTGCCATGGTAAAACCTGAATTCCCGATCTTCCAGTATTTTCGCGGCATCCTGTGGATCTTGTGCCTGGTGCCGTTGTTCATGGGCTTTTCCGGCAGGCGCCTGGAGCTTGTAATCCTTTCCGGCCTGGCCCTGGCTTTACTGCCAACGGCTCAACTTGCCTTTGCCAACCCGCTGATGCCAGCCGCAGTCAGCCTGGGGCACTTCTGGGAAGTCTCGCTTTCAACCGGTATCTTCGGAGCGTTGTGTGCCTGGTTCGTTCCTACGGACATCAAACCCTGATGCAAACCATCCAACCGGACAGTGAAGACTCCCCNCATGGCAGGGNAGTTTCTTTTTGAACAGACATAAAATGAAGATATGAAGACCCTTATTTTGCTTTTGATTCTCTCCTTGCTAAGCGGATGCACATTCGCATCGGTCACGCCCGAACCGATTACCGCTACTCCGGACATCCTGCCGCGCCTGGACCCCTCCCCCACGCCATCGGATAGCACGCTTCCACTCACCTGCCAGGTTACTGACCTGCAGATTTATATCAACGAAATGGATGGCTACTGCTTCGCTTATCCAATGCGCTTCACAACCGGAGAGCTACCTTCCGATAAACCTGATATCCAGGGACCGGCTGTCGATGACAGCCATGAGCCCATTCATGCAACTTTGACCGTAGAGGTGGAACCGGCCTCGACCAATGAGCCAATACGCGTACAGGCAGTGAATTATCTTAAGGATTTTTCTGTCGTGGATCCGGAAACCTTCACCTGGAGCCAGGTAACAGTTGGTGGCGAAACCGGGTGGATGGTGGAACCTGTCCCGGCCATGCTCTCTTATCGGATTGTCTTCCTCCAGCATAATGGAAGCATCTACCGCCTGTTCTTCTGGCCTGTGGATATCCCGGAAGCACAAACCGATCTGAATGATCTTACTCAGACAACCATCGGCTCATTTGCCTTTATAAAATGATGGTAGTAGAACTGACAAGATAAAAAGGAAACCCTTGATCTGGGGTTTGAGCCGTTATTCATGAAGGATTAAAACACCTGTCCACTTGACCAGTAAAAAACTCCACCGGCGGCGGGGGAGTTTTTTTATTTGCGAACCTANAATCGCAATCAGGAGTGCGCCATGAAACAACAACCAGCTCTCAATTTGTTAATTCCCCTGCTTGCCATCCTTGCTGCTGCTGCCGCGCTGGCGGGATTGCTCGCACAGGGTGGCGAAGGTCCATCCGTTTTCACAACNCTCCATGGCCAAACANCGGATATTTATGGCTGGGGCCTTTACCGGTTTGACACAGTATTCTTTGCAGCGACATTCAAGGGCAGCGATGTGATCACCCTGTTTTTGAGCATTCCCCTGCTGATCGTTGCCTTCGTTCTCTATCGCCGCAATCTCCTGCGCGGCGGGCTGTTTTTACTGAGTGCCCTTCCATACTTTATCTATATCGGTGCCTCCATGACATTCTCAGCGCAATTCAACAAAGCCTTTTTGTTGTATGTCGCGCTGCTCTCGGTCAGTTTATTCACCTTCCTCACGGTACTGAGCGCAATTGATGCATCTGTTCTTCCACACCATGTGCTGCCGGGATTTCCCCACCGAGGTCTTGCCATCTTCATGTTCATCGCCGGCCTGGGGACCTTCTTTCTATGGCTTAGCGAGCTGATTGGTCCACTTCTGACCGGGTCGACTCCTGCCAATCTGGGACCCTATACGACGATGTTCACACATGGATTTGATTCTGCGATCATCACACCCGCCCTTCTGATTACAGGAGTCTTTCTGCTGCAGCGAAAACCGGCAGGATATCTGTTCACCGCGCCTTTACTGGTCTTTTGCGCACAAAATGGACTTACGGTCATTGCGGCTACCATCTCTCAGACCCTGGCTGGCATTATCTTCCCCATTGGTGTCTATATTGGAATGATCGGAACCTGGGTGATTATGGGTGCCTTTGCCATCGGATTAATCATCCGGTATTTCAGAAATATTTCAGAGACTGCTCAACGATAAGAAAGGATTTCCCCAATGAACGCTCTTCAATCCCCTACGCAGCGGCGCATCCTGTGGATTGCTGTTGGACTGGCAATATTTACAGCACTTACTTATGTATTGATGGTCTGGAATGTCCTTGGCGTTGGCGACCTAAAGATGGACGAGAAACCAGCCGGGATCATCTATTTCGCTGCCGGTTGTTATCTTGTTGGCGGGCTGCTGATCCTGCTCCAGAATCGCTGGCTTCTGCTATTTGGGGCATTCATCAATGCCATGGTCGTTCTGTTCTTTTTCAACCTGTACCAGAGCCGGCCGGCAGTGATCTTTTCGCCAGGTGGGCTGCTCTCGAAGATTTTACAGATCGCGCTCGAGATCACCCTGATTTATGTCATTGTTCTGGTTTGGAAAAGCGGGAAAAAATGAAAATCCTGGCCATCGAGCATGCGCTCCCAGATGCGGTGGTGGAAGATTTTCAGATATATGCAAAGGAAGAAGCCCGCAAGGCATGGGATTTGCACCAGGCAGGTCTGATCCGGGAGCTTTACTTCCGCTCCGACCGGAACGAGGCGGTCCTGGTGCTGGAATGCATATCCCTGGAGCAGGCCCAACAAACTTTGAGTGAGCTGCCATTTGTCCGGGAGGGATTAATCAATTTTGAGCTGATTGCGCTGGAGGCCTACCCCGGCTTTGAGAGGCTGTTCGCCAGGGAATGAGCACCTGTCCACCTGACTAGTTGGGAAACCCTCCCTTTGACAGGCGAAATTTTTGACTGTCCCTCGTATGATGAGTATCAGGAAAGGCACGAGGAAATTCATTGTTGCCCCTCATGGAGCAAACATGGAAGAAATATGTCTGGAGGAATCATATGTCAATTTTGTCGTTAGCAGACTCTCAAAAAAATGGAATAAATACTTCTCCGATCATCGATCTGCGACAGGTGGACAAATACTATAAGAGCGCGGCCGGTGACTACCATGCACTCAAGAGCATCGACCTGTGCATTTGTGCCGGTGAATTCGTCAGCATCATCGGCAAATCGGGGAGCGGCAAGAGCACTTTGCTCAACATGATCACCGGCATCGACCGCCCCACCACCGGGGAAGTGTTTGTCAACGGCACACCCATCCACGAAATGAGTGAAAACCAGCTGGCGGGCTGGCGGGGTGAAAACCTGGGCATCATCTTCCAGTTCTTCCAGCTTCTGCCGGCACTCACTTTAAAACAGAACGTGGTCCTGCCCATGGACCTGGCCGGGAAATACAGGCGCAAGGAACGCCACGAGCGGGCCGAGCATCTGTTGGATATGGTTGGTCTAAAGGAGCAAATGGACAAGCTGCCCAGCATGGTCTCCGGCGGACAGCAGCAGCGGGCAGCCATGGCACGCGCACTGGCGAACGACCCGCCCCTGCTAATTGCCGATGAGCCGACCGGGAACCTGGACTCCAAGACGGCTACGGCCATGTTCGAGTTGTTCAACCAGCTCGTCCGGGACGGCAAGACGGTCATCATCGTCACCCATGACAGCAGCCTTGCCAAGCGATCCCATCGGACTGCTCTGATCACAGACGGTGAAATCGTCAACGAATATGTGGCCAGGGCCCTGCCGACTCTAAGCAGCGATCAGCTGCTTGCTGCAACGCACAAAATTAATCCGCGCATCTACGAGCCTGGCGCCATGATCCTGACCGAGGGCCGGGATAACGATAAGTTTTATGTCGTATCGAAAGGTACAGTGGATATTTTCCTGCCGCGTCCCAATCAGTCGGACGTGGTCATTCTGCAGCTGGGACCCGGCAAATACTTCGGCGAAGGTGCTTTCTTCCATAGTGGCAAGGCAAATGCTTCTGTCCGCGCATCTGAAAGCAATCCCGTGGAAGTACTGGCCATCAGCTATGACCAGCTCAATGAGCTGATGGCCCAGTCTGAGGTGACGCGTGAGGCGCTCCACCAGGCAGCAGATTTCCACGAGCAGGAAAACATTCAGTTCCGCAAGAGGGAGGCCTGAGATGGGCGTCATCTGGCACAAGATCTGGTTCGATATCTGGCACAATAAAACCC
>JGI20214J51088_10003219_pt1 | contig 10798 bp, 3 predicted proteins | sample WetSurMetagenome_FD_51088 | JGI IMG/M metagenome (IMG submission 51088) | reverse complement strand
AACAAGCGCCGGGTCTATATCGCCGCATCTTGTACCCATAATCAATCCACCTGTTGGTGTGTGTCCCATACTTGTATCTATGCTTATTCCATTTTTAATAGCACATACACTTGCACCATTACCGAGATGGCAAGAGATTATTTTGGAATCCTTTTTACCAAGCAGTTCGACTGCTACCTGCGAAACGTAACGGTGAGATGTACCGTGAAAACCGTATCTTCTTATTTTATATTTTTCATAAAGTTCATAGGGGAGGGCATACATATAAGCATAATCGGGCATAGTCTGATGAAAAGCCGTATCGAACACACCGACCATCCGGACATCCGGCAGTACTTCTTTGCAGGCTTTTATGCCTTTTATATTAGCGGGATTGTGCAGTGGTGCGAAAAATGAGCATTCTTCAAGTGCATTCATTACATCATCCGTAATTAATACAGAACCCGAATATCTTTCACCTGCGTGTACTACTCTGTGTCCAACAGCCTGAACTTCGGATATACTTTTAATTACTCCCGTTTCCGGATTCGTGAGTATTTCGAAAACAACTTTAATTGCATCGGTATGATTTAAAATGTCTTTCTGAATTTTATTTTTTTTATTACCGATTGTATAAGATATTACCGAACCTTCCGAGCCGATTCTTTCGACGAGTCCTTTAGAAAGTAATCTTTCGTTATCCATTTCGAGAAGCTGGTATTTTAATGAAGAGCTTCCCGTATTTATTACTAAAATTATCATAAAAAAATTTTTGAGTATTAGAGAATTATTAATTTAAAATTTTACTGTACGGCTGTAATAGCAACAACGTTTACAATATCATCTACACTGCAACCGCGGGATAAATCATTAATAGGTCGGGCAAATCCCTGGCTAACAGGACCGATTGTTTCCGCTTTTGCAATTCGCTGTACGAGTTTATAGCCTATATTACCCGATTGTAAATCCGGGAATATAAGGACATTTGCTTTACCTGCAACTTTGCTATCGGGGGCTTTCAACGATGCAATCTTTTGTACAATTGCCGCATCGAGCTGAAGTTCTCCATCGATAAGCAAATCCGGTGCTTTTTCTTTTGCAAGCTTTGTCGCTTCAACCACCTTATCTACGAATTCGTGTTTTCCGCTTCCTTTTGTTGAAAAGGAAAGCATTGCAACTCTCGGCTCAAAACCACAAAGACTTTTTGTAGTATTTGCTGTGGCGATTGCAATCGATGCGAGTTCTTCTGCATTCGGATTAGGATTAATAGCACAATCCGCAAAGACCAATACGCCGTCTTCTCCGAATTCTTTCGCATTTGTTTCCATAACAAAGCAACTCGATACAATCGAGATTCCCGGTGCTGTTTTAATAATTTGTAAAGCCGGTCTTAATAAATCGCCTGTCGAATGAATCGCTCCGGATACCATACCATACGCATCGTTATTTTTTACCATCATAGTTGCAAAATAAATTTCATCGAGTAAAATTTCTTTTGCTTTCTCTAAAGTAATTCCTTTGCTTTTTCTTAATTCATAAAAGATGTTGACGTATTCATCGTATTTTTCGGATGATTTTGGCTCAATGATAGTGATGCCATCGATGTTTGCGTCTGCATCCTTTGCGGATTTAAGAATCTTTTCGGGTTGACCTAAAAGAATTACTTCAGCGAGATTTTCAGATTTAATTTTTTCGGCAGCTTTTAATGTTCTGGGCTCACTGCCTTCGGGAAGAGCAATTTTCTTTTTTAGTTTTCTTGCATTTTCCCATATTTTTCCCATAATTGCCATAATTATTCTCCTGAATTTTTTACATTGACACAAAATGTGTGTTCATCNATAAAAATACTTAAAATCAATTTCCCTTAATATGGATTAATTTATGCATTATTTTGGAAATTTTAAGGGAAACAGAAGAGTGAATAAAAAAAACCCGGCTGTATTAACAGCCGGGTTTTTAGAAAATTAATAAAGAAAATGATTATTTGACAAGAATCATTCTCTTAATATCACTGAATGAGCCTGATTCGAGTTTATAGAAATATACACCGCTCGTAAGTTTTGATGCATCAAAATCAACCGAATAATATCCGGCCGGTTTATTTTCGTTAACAAGCGTAATTACTTCTCTACTTAAAATATCGTAAACTTTAAGCGTAACCATTCCGTTTTTTGGAAGAGCAAAATTGATTTTAGTAACCGGATTGAACGGATTCGGGTAGTTTTGCGATAATGTATATTCATTGGGAACGGATGTTCCAATTGTGTTAATTCCTACAGTACCAATTGTTACATCAGCTTCATACCTGAAGTAATTTTGTTTTGTTACAACTACTTTCATTTTTTGTCCGGTTGTGAGTGTACCTGAAACCGGGATATTAACGGCTGAGCCTGTACCGGTTGCAGTACCGAGAATTTGTCCGTTAAACGAAAGTGCTATAAATGATTCGTTATTTGCTGTAACTGTGAAAGAGGTTGCACTATCGGAAATCTTGTTTGCGTGATTAACCGTAAGATTTTGCGGAACTTCGGAATAAAGATTTAAGAAAGCATCACCATGCATATGAAACAATCTATATGTTACAACCTTATTTCCTGTATTATACGGCCAGCTTGATTGCTGTAAGAAATATTTTCCTGCTGTCATACCAAACGCAGGTTTTTCACCTCTGGGAGCCGGGACAGGTGTGAACTCCGGCATAAAATCAGGCCACATATTATCGTACATTCCCCATGTATACGCATCATTAACAAATGAATATGATGTTTCCGACGGGCAAACCATTCCAAGAGCACCTGCATTCTGGTTATTGTATTTAAACCTGTAAAATATTTCAACAAAACTACCGTTAGCAGGGCATCCTGTTGGATTATGGTAAGCTCCTGTTTCACAGTTTATTGAAAATACGAATGTTAAAAGATTAGGATTGTTACAAGCTCCAATATTCGTTGTTGTAAATGACGGTTCACCCCATCCGGTATATGAACCGTGGTCACGGTGTTGTAATATAAACGCACCGGAATTTAGTGCTCCTATAATCTGACCTGCTGTACCGCCACTAAAACCGCCAAGTGAATCAGGTGTCATTGGAATATATCCTAATCCTTCGGTTCCAAAATAACTTACTACCGTAGCTGTATTTGTTGCAGTAGACCAAACTGTACCCGGTGTTCCGGAATATACTTTATTTATTCTTACGGGATGTTTATTCTTAATCTTTTTAAAATAACCACCTACCAATTCCGAACATAACTGGAACCATCTTTCGGTTTGCCATCCGAGAGCCGTAATAGGATGGTCATAGTATGTCGCACTTGTCGGAGGATTTCTTTCGTAATTTATTTCTTTCTTAATTAAAGTTTGAAGTTGGGTGGTATCGTTCGCTATAATTCTCGAAAAAACTATATCTGGAATTTCATTTCCATCGACATCTGCATAATAGTTATCCGAAGCGAAAGCAGGGTAGCTTTCCGGATGAGTTTGTAGTTTTGAAATTATTGATGCGGCACCCGTTGTTTCTGTTCCATAATCTCCAAGTAAACAAACTGCTACAGGCTTAATAGTCCAGGTGTTATATGCATTGGTAACCCAATTTTTTATAGCTTCAACAGAGTTGCCTCCTATTTCGGATAATTTAAAAATCCCTGTTTTAATTCCTTGTGCAAGCCTGAAATTTTTAATTGTATCTGCCCATGCAGAAAATTCCGGATTGTTAGGTATAATAATAACATATTCATATCCGTTTTCAAGCATTAAATCCGTATATCTTCTATCGAAATCTATTTTTGGAAGTGATGAATAATTCAGAATATTATCCGATAAGATTGATTCCCACCATCTGTTCCTATATGCATCATCCCCGAATTTTCCGTTACCCCCGATAAAACTAACTTCAACTTTAATATCAGAGTAAACAATTAATTCTTTTTTTACCGGGTTATATTGAAACGGCGTAATACCCAGCATAACGACATCCAATCCTCTGACTTTATCCGGTTCGGATATTTTTACAGGACTTTCAGGATAATATGCATCTTTGGAAAATACTTCTTTATTTCTTGGATATTTTAAAGGACTTGGGTCATTGTCGAGAGGTATTTGTGGAGCCGGTGCAATATCTATGTTTTGAATTATATCTGTTTTATAAGATAAAATTTTATATGTTACAGTTGCACCGTGCGGGATGGCAATGTATCTTCCCGTTCCTGCAAGGTCCGGCATACCGGTTTCATTAGGCAAAAAGACACCTTGAATTTTAGCGGTTTTTAAATTTATTCCATCTACATTAACATCTTCCAGAAAGAGTTTGTTTATGGAGAAATTAACAACAACACTATTAGATTTTTGATTAACTAAATTGAAGCCATTGACATTTGATTTATTATATTCAATGACTTGTTGGGCAAATAGAGAACAAGAAAAGAGAGAAAAGAGCAACATTACCAAATAATATTTTTTTGTAACCATAGAAATACTAAATTTTAAAAATTATAAAAAGATTTTAAATAGTTTTTATATAGCTTTTGTGTTTATTTACCAAAGAACTATAATATATTATATACGAAAAGACGCTATAAAAAGTTTTATAGCGTCTTTAAATAAAAGCAATTTGAAAATTATTTAATTAAAATCATTCTTTTAATATTGCTGAATGAACCTGATTCGAGTTTATAGAAATAGACACCACTTGTGAGTTTAGATGCGTCGAAATCAACCGAATAATATCCGGCCGGTTTAACTTCACTGACGAGTGTACTAATTTCTCTACTTAAAATATCATAAACTTTAATCGTAACTAATCCGTTTTTTGGAAGAGCATATTCAATTTTTGTAACAGGGTTGAAAGGATTCGGATAATTTTGAGATAACGAATATTCTTTTGGAACATTCAGATTATTTCCGACGCCCATTACACCGACTGCTACACTACCTTCGTATCTGTAGTAGTTTTGTTTTGTAACTACGACTTTTACTGTCTGACCGGTTGTTTGTGCACCTGAAATTGAGACTGACTGTGGCGCACCTGTTCCGGTAGCTGTACCTAAAATATTACCGTTAACCGAGAGAGCAATAAACGAACCTGCAGGAGCATTAACTGTAAATGTTGTTGCGCCAGCCGGAATTGTTTGTGCATGGTTTACAGTCATTGTTTGTGGTACTTCTGAATATAAATTTAAGAAAGCATCACCAAACATATGGAATAATCTGTATGTTACAAGTTTATCACCGGGGTTATAAGGCCAGCTCGATTGTTGTAAGAAATATTTTCCTGCTGCCATACCAAAGGCAGGTTTCACACCTCTCGATGCAGGATTTGTAGTGTAAGCGGGCATAAAATCAGGCCACATATTATCGTACATTCCCCATGTATATGCATCATTTACAAACGAATATGATGTTTCGGACGGACATACCATTCCGAGAGCACCTGCGTTTTGATTGTTATATTTGTATCTGCAAAATACTTCTACGAAACTTCCGTTTGCAGGACATCCTGATGGATTGTGATAAGCTCCTGTTTCGCAGTTAATGGAGAATACAAATGTTAAGAAATTTGTATTCGTTAATTGAGAAATATAAGAAGTAACGAATCCGGGCTCGCCCCAGCCGGTATATGAACCGTGGTCACGATGTTGTAGCATAAATGCACCGGTATTTATAGCATCTACCACTTGTGTAGGTGTACCTCCGTTAAATCCTCCGAGTGAATCTGGTGTTTGAGGTATGTAATATAATCCTTGAGGTCCGAAATAGCTTACAACTGTGGAAGTATTAGCATTTGAAGACCAGATAGTTCCTGGCGTTCCTGAATATACTTTATTGATTCTAACCGGATGTTTATTCTGAATTTTCTTAAAATATCCGCCAACTAATTCCGAACATAATTGGAACCATCTTTCTGTTTGCCATCCCAAAGCTGTTATCGGATGGTCATAATATGCCGCATTTGTTGGAGGATTTCTTTCGTAATTAAGATTTTTCGAAATAAGAGTTTGTAATTCTGTGCTGTTATTTGCAATTATTCTTGAGAACACAATTTCCGGCATTTCATCATTGTTAACATCTGCATAATAGTTGTCAGATGCAAATGCGGGATATCCTCCAGGATGAGTTTGTAATTTAGAAATAATTGTTGAAGCACCCGTAGATTCTGTTCCATAATCAGCAAGCAGGCAAATAGCCGCAGGCTTTATAGTCCATGTATTATATGCATTCGTTACCCAGTCTTTTATTAAAGCGACAGTGTTTCCACCGATATCGGATATTTTATAAACTCCTGTTTTTATTCCCTGTGCATTTCTGAAATTTTTAATTGTATCTGCCCAGGCTAAAAATTCAGGATTATTTGGAGTTATAATCACATATTCATAACCATTTTCAAGCATAATGTCAGGATATCTATTATCAAAATCTATAGTAGGAAGTGATGAATAATTTAAAATATTATCGGATAGAATCGGTTCCCACCATCTGTTTCTGTATGCATCATCGCCAAAGTGACCATTACCACCTATAAAGTTTATTTCCACTTTCAAATCGGTATAAACGATTAATTCTTTTGTTACAGGATTGTACTGAAATGGAGTTATTCCCAACATAACGACATCTAACCCTCTGATTTTTCCCGGTTCAGAAACTTTTACGGGACTTTCAGGATAATATGAATTCTTTGAATATAGACTCATATTTTTAGAATATTTCAGTGGACCCGGGTCATTATCGAGTGGAAGAATCGGTGCTGGTGAAATATCTATATTTTGTATTATATCTGTTTTATAAGAAATAATTTTATAAGAAACAGATGCTCCTTGCGGAATAGCAATATATCTGCTTGTTCCTGCAAGATCCGGCATTCCTGCCTCGTTTGGTAAAAAGACACCGGGAATTTTTACACTTTTTAAATTTACTCCATCAATATTTACATCTTCGATTACAAGTTTGTTTACCGAAAAATTTACTTCAATATTTGAGGAATTTTGTTTGTTTAAACTGATTCCGTTTATTCCCCAATTATTGCTGTAGTCAATAACTTGTTGAGCAAATGAAGAAGAAAGAAAGAGAAACAAAAATGAAACCGAAAAAAAGAGTTTTTGAATGGAAGAAAAAAATTGGTTGTTTTTATTCATAACATTATTAAAATGGTTTAAAAAAGCTTTAATAAAAAAAAATACAGGTTATAAACTAATTCTTCCCCTAATTATTTTATAACAATTTAAATTATAAAAAAATATTAATAAAAAAAATATATTTATAATTTTAAAAATACATATTTTATCAAAAATTGAGCGTTTTTCAAGGATTTTTTTAATTATTTATAAAAAAAACGCTGTAAGATTTTTATCTTACAGCGTTCTTGAAAAAGAATATAAAATTCTATTTAATCAACATCATACGCTTTATATCGCTAAATGAACCTGATTCCATTTTATAGAAATAAACACCACTCGATAATGTTGAAGCATCGAAATCAACAGAATGATAACCTGCTTGTATTACTTCACTAATAAGTGTTCTTATTTCTCTACCAAGAATATCGTATATTTTAATCGATACAAATCCGTCTTTCGGTAATTCAAAATTAATTTTGGTTACCGGGTTAAACGGATTCGGATAGTTTTGCTTCAAGTCATATTTTTTCGGAAGACCGACTAATGGTTCATTAACTCCGCTTACGGTATTCATTACCAATTGTAGATTTCCACGGTAAGTGCTTTGAGTTAGTGATGTCGGCATAGACGTATCATTTCTGTTTCTTCTCGTCATATATCCTGAAGTAGTGGAATACGCGAAGAGCGGATAATCATTAATAAACTGCTGATAGTCTCTTTGTATCGAAATTAACAGGTTTTGGTTTGCAAGAATATTGTAGAAGAACGGGGTTGTTAATTCGATTTCAAGCCAACCCGGGGCTGCAAGGTTATTAATAGTTCCTGTATATACAACGGTATGACCTGTTATATCCCAGTTAGCAGTCGGTAATGTTGCATCCGATACCATTTTCATATAAATGGTTGTAGGACCGCTCGTTACGCCTGACATAGAATTTGTCTGATAGAATCTAATTTTCGTTATCATTCCGTTTGCACCAATCTCACTTCTTGTATAGAGTCCCTGCCATCTCATATAATTGTAATATCTGTCAATTGGATAATCTTCAGTTGATGTGCCTGTGCCAATAGTAACAAGGACTTGCCCGACAGTAACCTGGAACGAATCAATTGCCGTAACTATACCACCAATATTGTACATTTTAAGGTTGAATTTTACTAATGCTCCCGATGGTGTACTTGGAGATACGGAGATTTGGAAATCTTTCCTTATTGAATCACCGGCTGTAATATTACCATAGACCAGACTATCCTGTGTAAATGTAATGTAGGATGAAGTTGTAGAAAGTTTTGCACTGACATTTTTTGCATCTGATGAACCCGAATTACGGATTGGAATTTTAATTTTTGCGTTTTCACCCGGATCCAACTGTCCATTATTATTTCCTGTTGAGTCAGTAATTACTTTTGTTCCCATTAAAATTTTTGATGCATGACCTACAATTGAGAAACTGCTTGACCAATTATCCGAGCCACTTGTTGCTGTAACGTTAAAAGTAACTAATGTGTTATCCGGAATAAAGTTAGAGACAGTATATGTAAAAGCATTGTTAACTAATGCAGTACTTCCTGCGGCAATGTTTCCAAAATTTTCAGTACTATCTGTCATAGTAACATATGGGCATGTTGTGGAAACCTTAATATTCACGCTGTTTGCAGTTACGGAGCCAACATTTTTAGCTCTGAAAGTTAACTGATTGACTTCGCCGTAATCCATCAAATGGTTGTTGTTACCATTTGGTAACGGGTCATTAATAGCGACCGAATCCTGAACGACATAAGGACCTGAAGCTGGAATAACATTAACATTTCCTTCGTATCTGTAATAATTCTGTTTTGTGATAACAACTTTCATAATTTGCCCGGGAACCTGTGTTCCTGGAATTGTAATATTCACCGGGGAACCTGTTCCGGTGCCGGTGCCAAGAATATTTCCGTTTATCGATAATGCAATAAAAGAACCTGCATTAGCGGTGACTGCAAATTGTGTTGCTCCTGCAATAACGGCTGCGGCGTGGTTTACCGTTAAGTTTTGAGGAACATTAGAATATAAATTAAGGAATGCATCACCATGCATATGGAATAATCTATAAGTTACTTGCTTAGATTCCGGATTATAAGGCCAACTGGATTGTTGTAAAAAATATTTTCCCGAAGCCATACCGAATGCAGGTTTCAAATCTCTTGAAGGAATTAAATTTCCACCGTAATCCGGCATAAAATCAGGCCACATATTATCATACATACCCCAGGTATATGCATCGTTTACAAATGAATAGGATACTTCAGATGGACAAACCAATCCAAGTGCTCCTGCGTTTTGATTGTTATATTTATATCTATAGAAAACTTCTACGAAACTTCCATTTGCCGGACAGCCTGAAGGATTGTGATATGCACCTGTTTCGCAGTTGATTGAATATATAAAAGTTAAATTTGTATTCGTTAACTGTGTAATATAAGATGTATTAAATCCGGGTTCACCCCATCCAATATATTCGCCATGGTCACGATGTTGTAATAAGAATGAACCGGCATTAAGAGCATTAACAACCTGTGTAGGTGTGCCGCCATCAAAACCACCAAGTGAATCGGGAGTAAGAGGAATATAATATCTTCCCTGAGGTCCGAAATAAGCAACTACTGTAGCAGTATTTGTTGCTGATGACCATACTGTAGATGGTGTACCTGCATAAACCTTATTGATTCTAACGGGATGTTTTCCAAGATTTTTCTTGAAATATCCACCAACTAATTCTGAGCATAACTGGAACCATCTTTCAGTTTGCCATCCGAGAGCTGTAATTGGATGGTCATAAAATGCCGCATCCGTTGGAGGATTTCTTTCGTAATTTAAATTTTTTGTTATTAAAGTTTGTAATTCAGTTGAATTGTTTGCAATAATTCTCGAGAATACTACCTCGGGCATTTCGTCGCCGTTTACATCGGCATAGTAGTTATCGGATGCAAAATCCGGGTATCCGGAATCAGGTTGTAATTTCGAAATAATTGTAGAAGCTCCCGATGCGTCCGTACCATAATCGGCTAACAAACACATTGCAACGGGTTTTACACTCCAATTATTATAAGCGTTTGCAACCCATGATTTTATTGTTTCTATGGAGTTCCCTCCAATTTCGGATAATTTATATATTCCTGTTTTAATACCTTGTGCAGTTCTGAAATTCTTTATTGAATCTGCCCATTGTGAAAATTCAGGATTATTGGGAACAATAATAACATATTCAAAACCATCTTTTGCCATAATATCCGCATATCTTTTATCAAAATCTATAGTAGGAAGAGAGCTGTAATTTAAAATGTGGTCACTAAGCATTGGTTCCCACCATCTATTACGAAATGCATCATCTCCAAAATGTCCATTACCTCCAACGAAGGATACTTCGATTTTTAAATCGGAATAAACTGTAAGTTCCTTTGTTACAGGATTATAAAGGAAAGGAGAAACACCAAGCATAACTACATCGACACCTCGCATTTTCATAGGGCTTGAAAGTTTTACCGGGCTTTCCGGATAATTTGCGTTTTTACTATAAACTGAATTATCTTTATAGTATTTCAAAGGAGATTTGTCGTTATCCTTTGGTAATACAGGAGCCGGAGCAATATCGACGTTTTTAATTACTTCGGATTTGTAGCTGATAATTCTTAAATTTGCAGTAGCACCCTGTGGAACGGCAATCAACCTA
>JGI20214J51088_10003217_pt1 | contig 10800 bp, 6 predicted proteins | sample WetSurMetagenome_FD_51088 | JGI IMG/M metagenome (IMG submission 51088) | reverse complement strand
CCGGGATAAGGAGAATAGAGAAATTCGANCCCTCTCCCTTTCCCTGTCAGATTGCCGGACAGGTGTGGGATTTCCGGTCCGAAGATTTCATGGACAAGCAGGAAGTGAGACGCTTTGACTTTTTCGTTCACCTTGCCGTGGCTGCAGCACGGATGGCGATGGAAGAATCAGGTCTCAAGATCGACGACAACAATCGGCATCGCGTGGGGTGCCTGACGGGTTCCGGGCTCGGAGGGCTTGCCATGCTTGAGCACTATCACCAGGTGCTTCTGGAACAGGGTCCCCGCCGAATCAGCCCTTTCTTCATCCCGGGCATTATCGCGAATATGGCTCCCGGCCAGATCGCCATCGAGTTCGGCGTGAGGGGGCCCAATCTCTCGATCGAAACCGCCTGCGCCGCCAGTTGTCACGCCGTGGGCGAGTCCATGAGCCTCATCCGAGAGGGAAAGGCGGACGCCATGATCGCCGGGGGTTCTGAGGCGGTGGTGACTCCTTTGGCCCTGGGCGGATTCTGCTCGATGCGGGCGCTCTCCACCCGGAACGATGAACCGGAAAAAGCCTCCAGACCTTTCGAACTCAACCGGGACGGCTTTGTCATGGCGGAGGGTTCAGGAATCCTGGTGCTGGAAGAGATGCAACAGGCCCTCGACCGAGGAGCCCCCATCTATGCCGAGGTCATCGGTTACGGGATGAGCGGAGATGCCTATCACATCACGGCGCCGGATCCGGATGGCGGAGGCGCCACCCTGTGCATGAAGAATGCGCTCGAAGACGCGGCGCTCCGTCCTGACGAGATCGACTACATCAATGCCCATGGAACGTCCACCAAGCTCAACGACGAGTCGGAAACAAGAGCGATCAAAGCGGTCTTCGGGAAGCACGCGTACAAGCTGGCGGTCAGCTCCACCAAGTCCATGACCGGGCACCTGCTCGGCGGGGCCGGGGGCGTGGAAGCGGCCATCATCGCCCTGACGATCAAGAACAGTATCATTCCGCCGACGATCAATTATGAGACTCCGGACCCGGCATGCGATCTGGATTTTGTTCCCAACGTGGCCAGAAAAGCAAAGGTGAGAGCGGCCATGTCCAACTCCTTTGGTTTCGGAGGCACCAACGCCTCGCTCATTTTCAAGGCCTTTGAGGCGTAAAACAATCAACCCTCTTTGCTCCTTTTTGAGACAGGCTGATGCACAGGAAACGGGTTCACCTTTTCTGTGCTTTTTTTTGGAAACTCTTAACCCTTTAGCTTTTTGAAAAGGTCACTCGTAAAGGCCATGGGGGTCCCTCTAAAAACAGAACAACGAAGAAGCCCCACGACCCCCATGGCCTCGGCCAGAAACATTCAATTTCAAAAGCTAAAGGGTTACGGCAACTCAAAGCCGGATAGGCCCCTCTGTAAACCCCTATGACGAAGACGGTTCTTTCAGGAATGCGGGTCATCACCTTGGTCCTGGGGATCCTCTTGGCGCAGTCGATTGTTCCCTCCGCGGCTGCAGCGCTCACCTTGAAAGCTCCAAGTCAGACCACCGAAGACAGCGGTGTCTTGTCCAACGGGGGGACGGTCTCGATTCCAGAGAGCCTTGCTTCGGACCTTGTCATCCACCTTTCTTCGAGTGACCCGACCCAAGTCACTCTGCCAGAGTCGGTGGTCATTCGGGCAGGAGAAACCTCGACCTCGTTTGATCTTACGATCGTCGATAACGGAGAGGTGGACGGCGCACGTCGCGTTGCCATCACGGCCTCAACAGGGGACGGGTCTTCCGACGACTGGATCATAGAGATCAAAGACAATGACCCGGGTCAAGTCCGTTTCAGCTCAGCCTCTTACGTTGTCGACGAAAAAGAGCGAAAAGCCGTGATCACGGTTCTCCGAACCTCGAGCAGCAGTGGGGAAATCGGCGTCGACTATGCGACGGCGAACGGGACCGCCTCAGCAGGAGCGGATTACGAGAGTGCCTCCGGGACTCTGATCTTTCATGACGGGGAGGTGAGCAAGACTTTTTCCGTCCCCATCCTTGAGGATTCAACGGCTGAAGAGGAGAAAACGGTCAACCTTCATCTCAGCAACCCGACAAGCGGGGCGGTTCTGGGGACTCCGAGCACGGCCATCCTGACCATAGCGGACAATGACCGGCCAGACAGCTTCACGGAAATCTTTGATCAGCGCGAAAACGATATTCGGAATCAGACCCTCACTTTCTTGCCCGACGGTTCCAGATCCTTTTATGGGGTTTGCAGGACTGAAGCCTATGCTTTTCCCACGGATCCTTCGGGAGGAAAGGTCCTTCCTCTTGCCGACGATTCATATGCTACGGTCCAACTGGCCGGGAGTGCGCAGATTCCCTTTTATGGGGTACGCTACAGCACGTTCTATATCGGGAGCAACGGGTATGTGACTTTTTCCTCCGGGGACAGCTCTTATCAGGAGTCCCTGGCCCGCCATTTCAGCCAACCTCGCATTTCAGCGCTTTTTGACGATCTGAATCCTTCCCATGGCGGGAAGGTCTCGTGGAAGCAGTTGCCCGATCGTGTGGCGGTGACCTTCCAGGAGGTGCCCAAGAACTATTCAGGGAAGCCGAACAGTTTCCAGATTGAAATGTTTTTTGACGGGGTCCTGCGGGTCACTCATCTGGAGATTGCCATAAGGGACGGACTAGTGGGGCTTTCAAGAGGAGGAGGCCTACCGCCGGAATTCGCTGAGAGCAATCTGAACGATTATCCCGCCTGTTTCTTCCTGAGCGTTCCGGAGAGCGTCACAGAAGGGAAAGACACAGACCGGATCGCTCCGGCGACCCTTGGAGCCTTGATTCCACCGCCGACAGACGTGGAAATACGCATGGCCTCTTCAGACCCCACGGAGCTGAGAGTGGATAAAACGATCGTTTTCCCTGCTGGGGAAAGCTCGGTCCTTTTTGATCTGACCACGGTGGACGACGATCTCTTGGATGGGACTCAAACCGTGACGATCACAGCGACCCTACCGGGCGGGGGTTCAATAGGCGGAGTCGTCCGCGTGAATGACAACGAGTCGGCCACACTGACCATAGAGGTCCCAAAGACGGCCCAAGAGGGAGATGGCCGGCTTCCCGGGAGAGGAGTGGTCACAGTGAGCAGTCCGGTCGATAAGGATGTAAAGGTTTTCCTGTCCTCTGACGATCCATCGGAAGCGACAGTCCAGGAAACCGTCACGATCCCGAAGGGGCAGAGCTCTGCCCCTTTTGATCTGGTCATTGAGAACGACGTGGTTGTGGATGGTCCGCGGACGGTCACGATCACGGCTTCGGTGCCGGGCTGGACCTCAGGGTCTGATACCATCGTGGTTTTCGATGATCGCGAGGATGCCCGTTTTGCTCCCTCCATCGCAGCAGGGGACTATCACTCCATTGCTCTCGACGACAACGGCACGGTCTGGGGGTGGGGGGACAACGGGTCCGGTCAGCTGGGCGACGGCACGACGACGAACAGAAACGCACCGTCTCGGATGCGTTTTGTCAGCGACGTGTTCGCTGTTGCAGGAGGGGGAAACCACACCCTAGCCCTCACCGGGGACGGAAGGGTTTGGGCCTGGGGGGATAACAGCAGCGGCCAATTGGGGGACGGGACTTTCCTGTTAAGATCTCAGCCGGCTCCAGTGCTTCAGCTCACGGGAGGTGTGGCCGTTGCAGCAGGATATGGCCATTCCCTCGCGCTCAAGAAGGATGGGACCGTGTGGGCTTGGGGAGATAACAGTTCAGGTCAGCTTGGCAATGGAACGACGGAGAACCGCAACATCCCAAAGCCCGTTTCAAATCTGACCGAGGTGATCGCCATCTCTGCAGGGCAGTACCACAACCTCGCGCTCAAGAAAGACGGAACCCTTTGGGCATGGGGAGCAAACACCGACGGTCAGCTCGGGGACGGGTCCTTTCACACGCGCACCGTGCCTGTGCAGGTTTCCGGTCTCTCCCATGCCGTCTTTGTCGCGGCAGGCGGCTATCACGGTCTGGCGATCCAAAGCGATCAGAGGGTGTGGACTTGGGGACGGAACTGGGAAGGGCAGGTGGGGGATTCTCCTTATGATTATGTGGCTACTCCGGTTCCGGTCACGGGATTAAGCGGGGTCCTCCTCGTCGCTGCAGGAGCCTCTCACAGCTTGGCTCTGAAATCCAACGGCACGGTCTGGGCCTGGGGGCAGAATGATCACGGCCAGCTGGGAAACAGCACCTTTCAGGCCACCAGCACCCCGGTCCAAGTGTCTGACTTGGTCAGCGTGATCGGCCTGGCAGCGGGCGCCAATCACAGTGTCGCTCTCAGGAACGACGGAACCGTGTGGGCATGGGGAGACAACGGCTCCGGCCAGCTCGGAGACGGCACCTTCGGGAGCCAGAACCTCCCTGTTCAGACTGCGGGCTCATCGGAGAATGAACCTCTCGACCTCATCGCTCTCTCCGTCGTTCTTCCCCAGGTTGCTGCCGAAGGAGACGGAATCCTGGTGGGAAAAGGAGCTGTGATTCTCAAAGAGGCCCTCAAGACGGACCTCGTCGTNACCCTGACGTCCAGCAATCCATCGGAGGTCTCTGTGCCCGGCCGCATGACGATCCCCGCAGGTCAGACGTCCGCCTCCTTTGACCTGACGGTTTGGGACGACACGCTGGTCGATGGGCCTCAGGCGATTCGCGTGACGGCTTTTGCCCTTGGCTATGTTCCAGCCGGGGCTACCATGGAGATCGATGATAACGAGCGCGCAACCCTTTCCATCGAGGTCCCCCCGCTTGTGACAGAAAGTGATGGCTGGCTGCCCCTTCGGGGTCAGGTCAGCCTGAGCGCTCCGCCGGACAGGGACATTACGGTCTACCTCAGCTCGGAAGATATGACGGAAGTGATCGTGCCTGCCACGGTCGTGATCATGGCAGGCCAAACCACTGCGCCCTTTTCCATCCAGGTTCTCGATGACTGGGAAGTCGACGGGACTCAGGAGGTGGTGATCACTGCGAGCGTCCCCGGCTGGGGCTCTGAAGCACGGAGAATCGATGTGGAAGACAACGAGCCCGTGAACCTCTTCCTGGGAGTGGAAGAAGACAACGGTGTCAACGGAAAGTCTCCGAGCAGAAAAGGGATGGTCACGATCCTAAGAGCTCTACCCTTCGACCTTGTGGTAGACCTTCTTTCCGACGACCCTTCCGAACTGGCGGTGCCTCCCTTTGTGATCCTTCCTGCGGGAGAGACCACAGCCGTCTTTGATCTTGCAGTGGACGAATCTCGACNAGCGAATTCCCGAGAGGTAACCCTTACGGCTTCNGCGCCAGGGTGGTCTCAGGGAGTGGTGACGGTCAGGCTCAAGAAAAATGGAACAGGCCAGTCATGACAAACGAACAAAAGAGCGGATCCTGCCGGCCCTGGTCGGGGCAGGGATTCCGTGTCTGAGCGGATGGGGGGAGGTGGTTTCCGCCTTNCCCAGCGCCGTGAACGCACGCCATAGCCAGGGACTCCTCGTATCCTTAATCGAAGAGACTCGCGCCATGACCTGCCTGAGTGTGTGCCTCCCTTCCCTTTTCAGAAAGAAAGAAAAACGCCTTGTCCCTGGGGATCAAGTCCGGTTTGAAGGCTACCGGTTGGTCACGGAAGATTTCGTGGTGGATCTCTTAGGGCGGCCGACCTGGCAGGGCGAACTCACCCGGAAGGATGTGAAAGGCTTGAGTGCTTCGACCGTCCCTCTTCTGCGGGAGGCTCTTCTCTTGAAAGGAAGAGACGGAGGGTTGCTCGGAGTTCTCCGTGGAGGCGAGCCAAACAACCCCTTCGTGGCCTTGGCGATGAAAGTGCTGAGCGAAGTTCAGAGTGCACCCTCGCGAGCTATTAGGCACAAAGCCCTCTCCGGCCTGGTAGGCCTTGGGCCTGGGTCAACGCCTTCAGGGGATGATTTCATCGTAGGGGTTCTGCTGGGAGAAGAAGCGCTGAGAGTTCCGCGGTCCAAAGGGGCAAAAGAGGTTGCCGATCGTCGAAACGCCATGATACCGTGGGCCAAGGAAAAAGAAGGCCTCTGGGTCGCGATGGACAGAACCAATGATGCGGGGAAGACCCTGCTGTGGCAAGCGCTCCAGGGCCGTTTCCCCAACTACCTGATCGAAACGCTCAGGTCCGTTGCTGATGCGAGAGGGACACAGGAAGTCGGGGACGCTGTGGAAAGGGCTGTAAGCTGTGGGGCGACTTCCGGGACAGATGCGCTGACAGGCTTCCTTTTCACCATGGAAGGCATTGAGTAACCGTGAAGAAGATCCTGGTTCGAAGAAACGCCTACTACGACTCCGTCTTTCTCATGCTGGCCACCAAAGGCCTGAAGCAGCGGCCTGACGTGAAAGAAGCCGTGGTGGTCATGGGGACAGAAGTCAACCTAGGGCTGTTGAAAGAGATCGGTCTCCTCTCGGGAGAAGCGCCATCCGCTAGACCGAATGATCTCGTCATTGCCATCGAGGCGGAGACCGAGGACGCTGCGGAAGAAGCCTGCCGGATCGCCGAAGAAATCCTGAAAAAGAAAAGCCGAGGAGGGGGAGAGGAGGATTACCGTCCTGCGACGCTCGAAGGAGCGCTCAAGATTTTCCCGGAGGTCAATCTTGTGGTCATTTCGGTCCCCGGCATGTATGCGGCGGCCGAAGCCAGACGGGCGCTCAACAGGGGACTTCATGTCATGATTTTTTCCGATCACGTCCCTGTTGAAGAGGAGGTAGAGCTGAAGGATCTGGCGCAGGAGAAGGGACTTCTCATGATGGGCCCTGACTGCGGAACCGCCATCCTCAACGGAAAGCCGCTCTGCTTTGCCAACGTGGTCAGGAGAGGGTCCATCGGTCTTGTGGCGGCTTCAGGCTCAGGACTTCAGGAAGTCTGCTGCTGTATTGATCGACTGGGAGGCGGAATCTCTCAGGCCATAGGTACAGGGGGAAGAGACCTCCAGGATCCCCGGGTGAGAGGCCGGATGATGCTCATGGGGATCGAGGCCTTGAAGCAGGACCCGGAGACTCGAGTGATCGTGGTCCTCTCCAAACCGCCGGCCGAAGAAGTGGCGGCCTTTGTCCTCACGAGGCTTGAGGACACCGGAAAGCCCTGCGTGGTTCATTTCCTGGGGCGTAAACCGTCGGGGACTCGTGGGTCCGTCTGCTTTTCCGGCAACATGGAAGAAGCNGCAGCCAGGGCCGTGGCCCTGTCGAAAGGGGAACNATACCGCCAGCCAAGAGGGTNTCTTTCGGAAGCTGAAATGGCGAGAGTGGTGGAGGCGGAACTGAAGAACATGGCCGCTGAGCAGAAATATGTTCGCGGGGTTTTTGCAGGAGGGACTCTGGCCATAGAAGCCATGGCCCTTTTCGAACAAGAGGGCTTCGAGGTTCGCTCTAATGTCCGAAAGGAACCCGGGCTCGCGCTTGGGTCTCCCCATCGTTCAGAGGGGCATGCGATCGTGGACATGGGTGACGACGTGTTTACTCTGGGGAGACCCCATCCCATGATCGACCCTTCTCTCAGGGAGGAAAGGATCGCCAGAGAAGCGGCTGATCCGGAGACCGCGCTTCTGCTGCTGGACGTTGTATTAGGATATGGGGCTCACGAGGACCCGTGCGGGGCTCTTGCAGAGAGCATAGGCAAAGCAAAAGCTCAGGTTGCCGGACGTGGGGGGTATCTCTCCGTCATCGCGTCCATCACCGGCACTGAAAAGGATTTCCAAAACATGACGGAGCAGAAAAAAAAGCTGGTGGCTGCCGGATGTCTGGTCATGCCCTCGAACTACCAGGCAGCCTTGCTGGCGGTCCAGGTGATAAAAAACCGGGGGCTCCGTCCTAATGCAGGCCCACTGTTGCACTCATAGTCGCTTCGAGCCCCGGCCCGGGGCTCAACCGGTTTTCAGCGTGTTGTGAAGAAAGGGGGTTTCGAGATGGATGTGAAAAAGATCAATGAGCTTTTCAGAAAAAAGCTGAAGGTCATCAACATGGGGCTCGACTCCTTTGCAGAAACTTTGCGAAAGGAAGAGGTGCAGGTTCTTCAGATGGACTGGAATCCACCTGCGGGCGGCAACAAGCGTTTGATCGCTCTCTTGGAGAAGCTTGGCAGATAGAGGAGAACGCGAATGAAGGCGAAAATCGAAGAGGCTAACCAGGAGGCGGTTTCCAGGATCCAGAAGGCGAGGCCGGAGCTCATCGATGTTGCGATTGCAGGAGAAGCCGTCCCAGGCATGAAGAGGAACATGATTCTCCATGCCGGCCCACCCGTGACGTGGGAGAAAATGTGCGGTCCTATGAGGGGTGCGGTGATCGGGGGTCTGATCCTGGAGGCGCTGGCAAGGACCAGGCAGGAAGCCGAGGCCCTGGCGGCTTCAGGGGACATCCTCTTTGAACCGTGCCACCACCACTCAAGTGTGGGGCCCATGGCCGGTGTGGTGACCTGGAGCATGCCGGTCTGGGTTCTGGAGAACAAGACCTTCGGGAACCGGGCCTACTGCACGCTCAACGAGGGCCTGGGCAAAGTTCTTCGCTACGGCGCCTTTTCAGACGAGGTCCTCGCAAGGCTTCGTTGGATGGCAGAGGATCTGGGGCCGGCACTGAAAAAAGCCCTTGGTCGGCACGGGGCCATCGACATGAAAAGCCTGATTGCCCAAGCTCTTCAAATGGGGGATGAAGGCCACAACCGCAACAGGGCNGGGACCTCTCTCTTCATCNGGGAGATTGCACCGGATCTGGTGAGGCTCGATGAGAGCAGGGAAAAGATTGCAGGAATCCTGGCTTTCATTCACGGGAATGATCACTTTTTCCTTAATCTCAGCATGCCGACCTGCAAGTGCACCGTGGATGCAGCCGCTTCTGTAGAAGGCAGTTCCGTGGTGACCACCATGGCCAGGAACGGGACGGAGTTCGGCATCAGAGTATCCGGATTAGGGGATCAGTGGTTCACTGGGCCGGCCGGCAGGGTGGAAGGCCTCTATCTCCCGGGTTTTTCTGAAAAGGATGCCGCGTTGGACATCGGAGACTCGGTGATCACCGAGACCGCAGGCATCGGCGGGTTTGCCATGGCGGCTGCCCCGGCCATTGTGAAATTTGTGGGAGGAAGCGCGAGCGATGCGATCCGATACACCCGGCAGATGTATGAAATCACGGTGGCGGAGAACGACACCTATCAGATCCCTACGCTTGATTTCAGGGGAACGCCCACGGGGATTGACTTGCTGAAGGTGGTGGAAACCGGGATCCTTCCGGCGATCAACACGGGGATTGCCCACAGAGAGCCGGGCATCGGGATGGTTGGAGCAGGGCTGGTGCGACCGCCTGAGAACTGTTTTCACGACGCACTCGAAGCGTTTGCAGCGAAGTATGGAGAATAGAAGAAGGTAGAGGGTGCAAGGTACACGGCCCACACCGATAAACCGAATATCGAATGTCGAACAGGGAATGTCGAATGACGAAGTTAAATGCTCTGGATTTGTTCCTTCGGCGTTCGTCATTCGTTGTTCGACATTCTGCGGTTCGTTTTTGAAATCCCGCATAAGTGGCTAAAAAGTCTTTGTTCAAGATCTTGGAAGAGGAGGAACCTATGAAACTGATTGATTTGACCGTGCCTCTGGGCATTGCTACGCCGCCTTGGCCGACCTATGAACCCTTGCAAGTGAAGTATTTCAAGAGACTGGCTCCCAATGGGGCCAACGGCATGCTCCTGACCCACTCCAACCATGTGGGAACCCATCTCGATGGAGAGATCCACTTTTATACGCCGGGCAAAGACATCGCCTCTCTGGATTTGGATTTTCTGGTCCACGAGGGGGTGGTCGTTGATCTCAGCGACTGCACCACAGACTATGATCTCTACACCTCTCAACAGGTGGAGGAGCGAGTGGAGGTCAGGGAGGGAGACATTCTCATTATTCACACCGGTTACCACCACTACGGATGGGACCAGCCCACGGCGGATGAGATCCGCTACATGGTGAAACACCCAGGACCGGACAGGGAATTCGCGGAGTGGGCAAAGAGAAAGAAACTGAGATGGATCGGTGTGGATTGCGGCAGTGCCGATCATCCCATGAACACCATCATTCGAACGTGGATGCCTCGCCAGGCGAAGGAAGCAGAAGCGTTTTTTCAAAAGAAGTTCGGAAAAAGCCTGGAGGAGTTCTTCTCGGACGACAAGTATCAACTCATGCACATCGAGATGTTCAATCACGGCATCATCCACGCTGAGTGCCTGGGTGGGGACATGGACCTTCTGCTGAATCAGCGGGTCGTGATCGGTTGCTTCCCATGGCGCTTTGTGGACGGGGAGTCCAGCATCAGCAGGATCGTAGCCATGGTGGAGGATGACCGATACGACGCCCTGATGGCGAAGAAGAAGAAATCCCAACTGACGAAATTCGGCGATGTAGCCGGCGCACTGAATCCCTGGCTCCATGAAGAGGCCAGAAAAAGGGACAAGGCTCACGGGACACGGCGCACGGCGCAAGGCACGAGAGAAAAGAGGCTTTGAGCCTTTAGCAGAATCTTTCCCCCTCCCCTATCCCCTCCCGCCAAGGGAGGGGAATTCTCAGTCATGCCAAATAGTTCCCTCCCCCTTGATGGGGGAGGCCAGGTGGGGGTGACAGGGCTTTAGAATAGGAATTCAGGTTTTGACAAAGACAAGGCTCGGTGCTATGAAAGGGCGCGATCGTGAAGCCCGTATTTGAGTGAGGAGACCATGGCTTTTGATCTTGTGATCCGGAATGCAAGGACCCGGTTTTCAGGAAAAGATCTCCTGGATATCGGCATCAAAGAAGGACGCATCTCCCGCATCAGAAAGAAGCTCAAGGGGGACTCCCTC
>JGI20214J51088_10003215_pt1 | contig 10804 bp, 10 predicted proteins | sample WetSurMetagenome_FD_51088 | JGI IMG/M metagenome (IMG submission 51088) | reverse complement strand
CTCGGTCTCGTCCCGCAGGGCTGAGCCCTCGTCGGACTGATCCAGGTGCCGCCGTCGGCGCCGTGGCGGCGCCTGGGGGTGAGCGTGGCCAGCGCGGGTTCGCTGCCGGTTTCCGCGGAGATGATCGGGCGGCTGGGGTGGCTGATCCGGCTGCGCTGGCTTGCCGTGGCCGGGGTCGCGGTCTTCCTGGAGGTCGCACGCCGCATCTTCCCGGTGCACCTCAGCCTGCGCCCGCTGTACCTCACCCTCGGCTTTCTCGCCCTGTGCAACCTGGCCTACCAACTGGCGTTGAGGAGGCTGCGGCAGGGGAGCGGGAGCGTGACGTCGCCGGGGGCGCGCGGCCTGGCCCGATTCCTCCTGCCGCCGCCGCCCGGCGGGCTGGGCAACATGGCGGAGGCAGGCCAGGCAGCGCTCTTCGCGAACGTCCAGGTGGCCGTCGACCTGCTCCTCCTGGCGACGCTGCTCCACTTCTCGGGCGGCATCGAAAACCCGTTCCTGTATTTCTTCATCTTCCACGTGATCATCGCGAGCATCCTGTTCTCGCGTCAGGCCACCTACGTCCACGCGAGCTGGGGGGTGGCGCTCGTCTCCGCGGTGGCGGTGAACGAGTGCGTCGGGGTTCTCCGTCACTTCCCGCTCGGCGGCGCCTGGGCGCCCGACTCCTACCGCGAGCCGACCGTGGTCGCCGCTCAGTTGCTGGTTTTCGCGAGCACGCTCTACCTGTCGGCCTACATGGGGAGCAGCATCGCCGAGCACCTGCGCCGGCGCGAGGGCGAGGTCGTCGTCCTTTCGCTCGAGGTTGCCCGCAAGGCCGAGACTCTCGCCGCTGCACTCGAACGCGTGACCGAGGCTGAGCGGGCGAAGTCGCAGTACATGCGCAAGGTGGCGCACGAGCTGCGCGGACCTCTGGGCACGATCAGGACCACGATGAGCGCGCTGCTCGGCAACGTCGCCGGCGGGCTCCCGCAGCCCGCGCGCGAGCTCGTGGAGCGGGTCGCGGCACGTGCCGGCGGCCTCGCCGACGTGACGGCCGACCTGCTCGCGCTCGCACGGGCCAGAGAAGGCCGCCTCGCGGTGGAGCTGGCCCCGGTCGACCTCGCCGCGCTGGTCCGGGAGATGCTCGCCGACGCGCGTGCCACCGCAGAAGGCGCCGGTGTCCGTGCCACCGGGCAGGTGGCGGAGGAACCGTGCGAGATCGTCGGAGACGCCGCCGCGCTGCGGGGGATGGTCGGCAATCTCCTCGCCAACGCGCTCAGGTACACGCCCGCGGGCGGCGCCGTCGAGGTGCGTCTCGCTCGCCGGGCCGGGTCCGCCGTGCTCGACGTCGAGGACTCCGGCATCGGCATCGCCGCCGAGGAGCTTCCTCGGATATTCGAGGAGTTCTACCGTGCCGGCAACGCGCGGAGCCACAGCGCCGAAGGGACAGGCCTCGGCCTGGCGATCGTCAAGGCCGCGGCGGAGCAGCACGGAGGGCAGGTCTCGGTGCGCAGCGCACCGGGGCAGGGGACGTGCTTCACCGTGACGCTGCCGCTCCCGATCGCTGCGCCCGGGGCCGGATGACCGGCCTGACGCCGCGGGGAGCCTCGCAGCGGAGTCGCTCCGGGAGTCCCTCGCGGTCTCTCGCGAGGCAGGCTTCGCGATAATTGAACAAGATTGTTCAAGCACATGACATTTTGTGACACAAGTTCCGAGCGCCATTTTGCCCGGTCCAATCCGGCAACGTGCTCGACAGGCTCAGGTAGCGGCGCCGAGCGGCTTTCCCGCGCAACGCCTCCGGACGAAAAAGCGAACGAGACACGTCGCAACTGAACGGTGCTACATTCTATGAAAGTACCTGGAGCGCCTTAAATTGCGCAGGCTCCGATCCCTTCGGTCCTTGGCGAGACTGCACGACTGTCTCAGTTCTGGGCTCTGATACAAGCCCTTGACACTGGTTTTCCGGGATCCCATAGTGGTCACGCTTCAATCCCCCCCAGGGGTTAACTGGCGCGTACTAGGGAGGTGTTTATGCTCGAGTCGCAACGCTCCTTCAACGTTGACGAGACCGGGCAAGGCCCCGCCGTGGATCGACGCGATTTCGTGAAGATCTGCGCGCTGGCGGCCGCCTCGGTCGGGCTCCCCGCTGCGGCGGGGTTGAAGATGGCGGAGGCGGCGGCCGCGGGGCTCAAGCCGTCGGTGATCTGGCTGCACTTCCAGGAGTGCACCGGGTGCACCGAGTCGCTGCTGCGCACCTCGCACCCGGCGCTGGCCGAGCTCATCCTCGACCTGATCTCGCTCGACTACTGCGAGACGCTGGCCGCCGCCGCCGGCTACCAGGCCGAGGCCGCCCTCAAGAGCGCGATGGAAGCGAATGCCGGCAAGTACATCTGCGTCATCGAGGGCGCGATCCCGACGAAGGACAACGGGATCTACTGCAAGATCGGCGGCCGCACCGCGGTGGACATCGTCAACGACGTCGCCGGCAAGGCCGGGGCGATCATCGCGATCGGCTCGTGCGCCTCGTGGGGCGGCATCCCCTCGGCCGACCCCAATCCGACGGGGGCGCAGGGCGCCCCGCAGGTGTTGGCGGGCAAGACGGTGGTGACGATCCCGGGGTGCCCGGCCAACCCCTACAACTTCCTCGGCACGGCGCTCCAGTTCGTGGCGCTCGGGACGCTGCCCGCGCTCGACGCCAAGGGCCGCCCGATGTTCGCCTACGGCCGCGTGATCCACGAGGACTGCCCCCGCCGCCCGCACTTCGACGCGGGCCGGTTCGCTCAAGCTTTCGGCGACGAGGGGCACCGCCAGGGGTACTGCCTCTACAAGCTCGGCTGCAAGGGGCCGGCGACACACGCCAACTGCTCGCGGCTGGACTTCGGCGAGGTCGGCGCCTGGCCGATCGGCGTCGGCCACCCGTGCGTCGGCTGCACCGAGCAGTCGATGCTCTGGCACACCGCGATCCACGAGACCGTCGAGGTCTCCCGCCCGACGCCTCCCGACACCTATCCGCCGATTCACGCGCCGCAAGGCGGCACCAGCGCGGTGGCTGCCGGGATCGCCGGCGTCGTCGGTGGCGCCCTGATCGGCGCCGGCTGGATGGCGGCGAAGAAGGTCGGCGGTGCGGAGGACAAGGGGAGTTCTCCGGACAAGGGGGCGTGAGATGGCACTCGACCGCCGCTCCTTCATCAAGTCCGTCGCCGTGGGAGGGGTTGCCGCCGCCGGCGCCGCGCTTCCCGCCGCGGCGAGCGAGCGCCCGGTCGCGCCGGAGGGCGCGCTCGGGATGCTCTACGACGCCACGCTGTGCATCGGCTGCAAGACCTGCGTGGTCGCGTGCAAGCAGGCCAACGACCGCCAGCCCGACCCGGGCCCGTGGGGCGAGGAGCACCTCTACGACGCCCCGCTGGACCTCAACGAGAACACCAAGAACATCATCAAGCTCTACCGCGAGGGCGACACCTACTCGTACATGAAGCAGCAGTGCATGCACTGCGTCGACCCGGCCTGCGCGGCGGCGTGCATGCTGCACTCGCTGCAGAAGGACCCGGTCACCGGCATCGTCGGCTACGACCCGCAGTACTGCGTCGGCTGCCGGTACTGCCAGATGTCGTGCCCGTACAACGTCACCAAGTTCGAGTTCTCGAAGGCGCTGCCGCTGATCGTCAAGTGCGAGCTGTGCCGGCACCGCGTCAAGGACGCCGCCGTCAAGGGGCCGGACGGCTTCACGCGGTATCCCGGAGGCCAGGGTCAGGCGTGCTGCGAGGTGTGCCCGCGCGGCGCCGTGATCTCCGGCCGGCGCGACGAGCTGCTCGCCGAGGCGAAGCGGCGGATCGCCGCCGCACCGGGGAAGTACTTCGAGGACCGCGTCTTCGGTGAGACGGACGGCGGCGGTACGCAGGTGCTGTACCTGTCGCGCGTGCCGTTCGAGGACCTCGGCCTGCCCAAGCTCGGCCCCGAGGGCGTGCCCCGGACGGCGTATGCCGTGCAGGAGGGGATCTACTACAAGATCCCGTTCGCGGCGCCGATCGGCCTGTTCGCGGTGCTCGCCGGGGTGATCTACCGCAACAAGCGCGCCGAGCAGGTCGCGGGCGCCGAAGGGGGGGCGAAGCGATGAGCAACCATGAAGCCGTGCACGCCCCGGTGGGCGGTCGCTTGATGACCCGCCCGTTCACGATCCTGCTCGCCTTCGCCGTGGTCGGCGCGATCGCCGCCGCCTACCGCTTCGCCAACGGGATCGGCTCGGTGTCGAACCTCTCCAACGGCTACCCGTGGGGGGTCTGGATCGCCATCGACGTCGTCGTCGGCACGGCGATCGGCTGCGGCGGCTACGCGGTCGGGCTGCTGGTCTACATCCTCAACAAGGGTCAGTACCACCCGCTGGTGCGCCCTGCGGTGCTCACGAGCCTGCTTGGCTACGGGCTGGCCGTGCTCGCCGTGGTCATCGACCTCGGGCGCTTCTGGGGCCTGTGGAAGGTGCCGATCTTCGTCTGGCGGTGGTCGCACTCGCCGCAGCTCGAGGTGGCCCTCTGCGTGGCTGCCTACACGATGGTACTGGTGATCGAGATGTCTCCGGCGCTGTTCGAGAAGCTGCGCGCCGGGGCGGCGAGCGGGACCAGGCGTTTTGCCGAGAACGCCCTGCGCGTGCTCGAGAAGAACTTCTTCTGGATCCTCGCTCTCGGGCTGCTGTTGCCCACCATGCACCAGTCGTCGCTGGGGACGATGATGCTCCTCCCGGGTCCCAAGGTGCATCCGCTCTGGTTCACGCCGTGGCTGCCGCTCCTGTTCGTCGTCAACTGCATCATCATCGGGTTCGCCGTCGTCACGCTCGAAGCCACCTTCTCGGCCGCGGCGTTCGGTCGCCCGCGGGAGACCAGGATGCTGGCCTCCCTGCTCCACGTCGCCGCCTGGGTCGCGATCGGGTGGGCGGCGTTCCGCGTCGTCGTCGTCGCTCTCAGCGGCAAGCTCGGCTTCCTCGCGAGCGGCTACGGCGTCGCGTTCCTCGCCGAGGTGGGTCTGCTGGTGGTCGCCGGCGCCATCCTGCTCTCGCCGGAGCGGCGCAGCCGGCCCGCCTGCCAGGTCCGCGCCGCCATGATCATGCTGCTGGGCGGCATCCTGCACCGGGTCAACACGTACCTCATCGCGTTTCGGCCGGGGGCCCACTTCTCGTACTTCCCGGCGGTGCCCGAGCTGCTGATCACCTTCGGGATCATCGCCACCGAGGTGGCGATCTACATCGCCGTCGTCAAGACGCTGCCGATCCTTCAGGGACCGCCCGCGAAGCACACGGCATAAGGGGGAGAAGCATGAGCAAGCGAATCACCATCGACCCGATCACTCGCATCGAGGGACACCTCCGCATCGACGTCGAGGTCGACGGCGGCAAGGTCCGCAACTCATGGTCGTCGGGCCAGATGTTCCGCGGCATCGAGCGCATCCTGCAGGGGCGCGACCCGCGCGACGCCTGGCTGTTCACCCAGCGGTTCTGCGGCGTCTGCACGACCGTCCACGCGATCGCCTCGGTGCGCGCCGTCGAGAACGCGCTCAACATCGAGGTACCGCTCAACGCGCAGTACATCCGCAACATCATCATCGCCGCGCACGCGATGCACGACCACATCGTGCACTTCTACCACCTTGCCGCCCTCGACTGGGTGGACGTCGTCTCGGCGCTCAAGGCCGATCCCGCGAAGACCTCGCAGCTCGCCGAGAGCCTGTCGCCGTGGCCGCGCAACTCGCGGCGCGACCTCGAGGCCGTGAAGGCGAAGCTCGCCGCCTTCGTCGAGCGGGGCCAGCTCGGGCCGTTCACCAACGGGTACTGGGGCCACCCGGCAATGAAGCTGTCGCCCGAGGTCAACCTGCTGGCCGTGTCGCACTACCTGCAGGCGCTCGAGTACCAGCAGGTCGCCAACAAGGTGGTGGCGATCCTCGGCAGCAAGACGCCCAACATCCAGAACCTCGCGGTCGGCGGCGTCGCCAACGCCATCAACCTGGACAACTCGTCCACGCTCAACATGCAGAAGCTGTACATGGTGAAGGACCTGCTCGACGGCGTCACCGCCTTCGTGCAGCAGGTCCTGATGGTCGACGTGGCCGCGGTCGGCGCGATGTACGCGGACTGGCTCGGCTACGGCGCCGGCGTGACGAGCTACCTGGCCGTCCCCGAGATGCCGCTCGACACCAAGGGAACCCAGTTCGACATGCCGGGCGGCACCATCTTCGACGGCGACCTGTCGACGCTCAAGCCGATCACGAGCTACCAGGACCCCTACTTCCGCGACAACGTCACCGAGGCGATCTCGCACTCCTGGTACGACGGCGACTGGAACAAGCACCCGTGGGAAGAGGACACGGTGCCGAAGTACACCGAGTTCCAGGACGACGGCAAGTACTCGTGGGTCAAGGCGCCGCGCTTCCAGGGCCGTCCGATGCAGGTCGGGCCGCTGGCGCAGGTGCTGGTCGGCTACGCTTCCGGCAACCCGCTGGTGAAGAAGTGGGCGGACTGGATGCTGACGACGGCCGGCGCCGTGGCCGGCGTCAAGCTGGGCCCCAACGTCCTGCACTCGACGCTCGGCCGCATCGCCGCGCGGGCGATCCGCTGTGCGACGTTCTCGGAGCTGGGCCTCAAGCACTGGGGCCTGCTCGTCGGCAACATCGCCAAGGGCGACACGGCGATCTTCACGCCGTGGGAGTACCCGAAGGGCGAGCAGCGCGGCTTCGGGTTCCACGAGGCGCCGCGCGGCACGCTGTCGCACTGGGTGGTGATCCGCGACGGCAAGATCGCCAACTACCAGGCGGTCGTTCCCTCGACGTGGAACGCCGGGCCGCGCGACGAGAAGGGCCAGAAGGGGCCGTACGAGGCGTGCCTGATCGGCAACCCCGTGGCCGACCCCGAGCGGCCGCTCGAGGTGCTGCGCACCATCCACTCGTTCGACCCGTGCCTGGCCTGCGCGATCCACACCCACGACGCGGAGGGGAAGGAGCTCGCCAAGGTCCGGGTGCTGTAGATGAGCGGCGTCGAGCAGGGCGAGACCGGGACGGGCCGCGTCGCGGTGCTCGGTCTCGGCAACGTGCTGCAGGGCGACGACGCCCTCGGCCCGTACCTGGCCGAGACGCTGAGTGCGAAGTACGAGTTCGCTCCGGGGGTGACCGTGCTCGACGCCGGCACCCCCGGCCTCGACCTCACGCCCTTCATCGCCGGCCTCGACGCGCTGATCGTGATCGACGCGGTGCGCGCATCCGGCGCTCCCGGCGAGTTTCGCTCGTACCGGCGCGCCGAGCTGCTCGAGAAGCCGCCGCCGCAGCGGCTCTCGCCGCACGACCCCGGACTGAAGGAGTGCCTGCTGACGCTCGAGCTGATCGGCCAGTCGCCCGCCGAGGTGCTGCTCGTCGGGGCGATCGCCGGTCGCCTCGACACCTCGGTGGGCCTGAGCGACGCGGTGCGGGCCGGATTGCCGCAGGTGGAGGCCGCCGTGCTCGCGGAGCTCGCGCGGCTCGGGGTGCCGGCGCGGCCGCGGGCGCACCCGGCCGAGCCCGACCTGTGGTGGGAGAAGGAGCCATGAGAATCGGCGTGCCGGCGATCGAGCGCTGGCTCGTCGCGCTGATCACCGCCCACACCGTCGGCGTCGGCGCGATGCTGCTGTTCGCTCCCGAGTGGTCGTGCACGGTCTTCGGCGGCTGGAGCTCTCTCGGCCCGCTGTTCTTCCCGCGCCAGTCGGGGATCTTCCACTTCATCCTGGCGTTCGCCTACCTGTTGGAGTACCGCCGGCTGCGCACCGTGACGATCATGGTGGTGGCGAAGGCGCTCGCCCTGCTGTTCCTGCTCTCGTGCGCCGCGCTCGACGGCGTGCCGTGGGTGGTGCCGTTCTCGGGGGTGACCGACGGCCTGATGGGGCTCACGATTTTCGTGGTGCACCGGGCCGCGGCGAAGGAAGGACCCGCGCGGCCCTGAGGCGATGCCGAAGGGGGCCCGNGCGGCGNCGCCCGGATCAGGGGCTGTCGTCGCCGGCCGACCAGCCGTGCGTGCCCGGCAACTGCGCCTGCTCGTAGACCTCCTGNACCTGGTCGATGCCGAACTGCACCGTCGTCGTGATGTAGTCGTGCATCGCCGCGTGCAGCCCCGCCGACTCGGGATCACCGCGCAGCGTCTCCAGGCAGACGTCGTTCATCGTCTCGAGAACGCCGCACAGCTCCGTTTCCGAGACCCCCTGCTGTTGTCTGTGCTGCGCGAGGTCGCGGCAGTACGTCATGAAGACGCCCTTCTCGCGCGTGCGCACGGCGTCCATCAGGCGCTGGAGCACGAGGCGATGGTGCCACTGGTGCTCGTCGTGGCTGAATTCCTGATACGACGGGAAGCGCTCGCGGCCCTCGGGTCCCAGCATGCGCTCGGTGAAGAGCTCGCGGATCGCCGCCTCGTGCCGCTCGAGCAGGGCGTAGATCAGCAGGAAGGCGCGAACGCGCACCTGCTTGAGCGCGGCCTGGTTGCGCTTGTTCCACTCCAGCGGGTCGGTCTTGAAGTTCTCGATGAGGAACGGGACGCGGCGGATGATGTGCAGGCGGGGCACCGGGCTCCACCCCAGCCGTTGCCGGGTCCGGCTGGCGTCGACCGCGAGGCTCAGGTCGATGTACCGCGCCATCCAGGGGCGCTCGAACGGACGGTCCCCGATGATCCGGCCGGCGATGTCGCGCGCCCACATTCCGGGCCCGCACAGCACTCTCGGCATGTTGACCGGGCGCCGCCGGTAGCCGTAGTAGCACAGCGTGGCGGCCTCGAACAGCTCGTGGTGGTTGACGGCACCGTCGGGGCTCGCGATCACGACCTCGCGCGGAGCGAGCCGGTCGATCCGGTCGAGCAGGATGCGAAAGAAGCTGCCGACCTCGCGAATGTGCATGTAGGGGACGGCCGAAAGCCCCTTGCCGCCGAGGATGCGGGCGTTCCACGCCGGCGACAGCCAGGTGCCGAGGAAGTAGAACAGCGGCGCGTACTCGCACCAGTCCGAGTACAGCGCGGCGAAACGGACGATCGTCGAGTGGAAGTACTCGCGGTACTCGCCGAGCATCTCCTCGCCGATCCGCTTGGTGATCGAGTAGAGATGCTCGCCGTCGGGCGGGCTGGACTCGGTCAGCGTCGCGCCCGGCCTCGGGTATGCGCAGGCGGCCACGGAGCTGGCGAAGACGAGGTGCTTCGGGTGCACCACCGTGCTGCACAGGTCGAGCACGTTGCGCAGGCCGCTGACGTTGGTCCGCCAGTACTCGGGGTGCTCGTCGCCGGTGAAGTCGTAGTGCGCCGCGAGATGGATGACGAGCTCGGCGCCGCCGCCCTCGGCGACCTTGCGGAACATGGCCGCCAGGGGCTCGCGATCGCCGATGTCGACCTGGAACCACGAGATGTTGGGGTGGACGGGAGCGCCGCAGTGCGCCTGCGCGCGACGCGCCATCGCGATGATCCGGTAGTGGTCCTTGAGCGTGTCGAGGAGGTGACGGCCGATGAAGCCGGAGGCGCCGGTCACGATGATGCGGGGGAGGACCATTGCACGTCCATTCTACCCGCTCCGGGGGCTGATACCATCGCACCGCCGGGAGGGGCGGCACGCGGGCGAGGGCGCCCCGGAAGCGCGAAGGAGCGATCGTGCACGAGATGGGCATTGCGATGAGCATCCTCGAATCGTGCCGGGCCGCGGTGGTGCAGCACGGCGGCGGGCGGCTGGAGGAGGTGAGCGTCGCGGTCGGGGAGCTTTCGGCTCTCGAGCCGGACCTGCTGCAGTTCGCCTGGGAGGCGGTCGTCGCCGGCGGCCCGGATGCCGCGTGCCGCCTCGCCATCGACTGGCGGCCAGCGCGCCAGCTCTGCCCGGCCTGCGGCGAGGAGAAGCCGCGCGCGCCCGGATCGTGGCTGCGACTGTGCCCGGACTGCGCCGGTCCGCTGCGCCTGGAGGGCGGCGACGAGCTCGACATCCTGCACGTTTCCTTCGTGAGCTATGATGCCGAAGGGGGGGGTGAGGAGTGACCGAGATCGACGTCAGGCAGCGCATTCTCGCGGCCAACGAGGCCGCTGCTGCCGAGGTGCGCTCGCGCTATCGCGACGAGGGCACGCTGGTGATCAACCTGATCTCCTCGCCGGGCTCCGGCAAGACCACTCTGCTCGAGAAGACCGTGGCCCGGCTCGGCGGCCGGCTGCGGCTGGCGGCCATCGAGGGGGACATCGCCACCGAGCGCGACGCCGACCGGCTGCGCGCCACCGGCATTCCCGCCCGCCAGATCCTCACCGGCGGCGCCTGTCACCTCGACGCCCGCCAGGTGCAGGGCGCCCTGGCGGAAGCCGCGTTCCCGGCGCACGACATCCTGCTGATCGAGAACGTCGGCAACCTGATCTGTCCGACCTCGTACGACCTCGGCGAGGACCTCAAGGTCGCGCTGCTCTCGGTCGCCGAGGGCGACGACAAGCCGTTCAAGTACCCGGCGATCTTCTCGCGCGCCCAGGTCACGGTTATCACCAAAGCCGACCTGCTGCCGCACGTGACGTTCGACGTCGCGGCGGTCAGGCAGCAGGTGTCGGTGCTCAACCCGCAAGGCCGGCTGCTGGTCACTTCGGCCCGTAGCGGTGAAGGGATGGGGGAGTGGTGCGGGCTGCTGGAGGACCTCCTCGCAGCCAAGCGGGCGGCGCGGGCCTGACCCCCCCCGCCGGCCGGGTTCGCTTCCGCATCACCTGTCGCGGCGTGGTGCAGGGCGTCGGCTTCCGCCCCGCGGTGTTTCGCCTGGCGAGCGCGCTCAAGCTCGGCGGCTGGGTGTGCAACACGCCGGACGGCGTCGTCATCGAGGTCGAGGGCGACGAGCC
>JGI20214J51088_10003214_pt1 | contig 10805 bp, 11 predicted proteins | sample WetSurMetagenome_FD_51088 | JGI IMG/M metagenome (IMG submission 51088) | reverse complement strand
TAGGCATCCAACGCCGAGCGCAGCGTCCGCAGCGCGCCGCGCAGCTCGCTCTCCTTCAGCCGCGTACTGACGACCTCGTACAGCGGCAGCGTGGTCATCGCGCACNGCCCCACCAGCGCCAGTGTGATGACGAGTTCGATCAAGGTGAACCCGCGCCTGGCGCGGCGGGCCGGGCTCATCGCACGATCCTCAGCGAAAGACTTCTCGGGCCGGGCAGCATCAGCCGGCCGGCACCGTCGCCGGCGACGGCCTCGGTCTGCGCCGCGATCAGCTGCGTCGTCGCCCGGCCCGTGTGCACGGTGAACGTCAGCTCGACGACGGCGCCGCCGTGGGTCACCGCCTCGGGCTTGACGAAAGCCAGCGGCAGCTCGACCCGGCCGTGCAGCGCATCGACCTTGGATGCCGGCTCGGAGGCGCCGGCGCTCACGGCCAGGGCGCCCAGGGCCGCCCTGTCGAAGCGCAGCACTGCCGGATCGAAGCGCACGACGACCGGCNTGTTGCAGAGGGCTGGAAGCGAGCCCGCGCTCAATGTGACCGTGAACGACTCGCCGACCCGAACCGTCGCCGGGCCGCTCTAGCTCAGGTCGCCGCCGGCGGCCAATGGTGAGGCCTGCGCCACGGGATCGGGCGCCTGCGGCGGCTGCACGGGCGATTCCGCCGCCCGCAGCACCGCGGCAGGCGCCGGTCGGGCAGCCGCGCCCGCTGCCGCATTGCCGGGCAGCGCGGCAGCCGGGGGGCCACGCGTGGCACGGCGGCCGGCGCCGTTCAGCGCCGCGCCGCCGCCAGCTCCTCGACGACCTTCATCGTGTTCGCGACATGGTGGTCCGGGCTCAGACTCGCGTAGGCATAGGCGATCTTGCCGCTCGGTGCGATCACGTACGAGATCCGGTCGGCCATGCCGGGCATGAAGGCGAGCTTGGCGTCGTACTCGCGGATGACCTTTGAGTCCGGGTCGGCGGCAACCGCGAACTTGTTGCGGCAGGCCTCGACCGAGAAACGCTTCAGCGTCGTGATGTCGTCGTTGGAGACGCCGATCACGGTGGCGCCGAGCGCGTTGAAGCGCGCGGTTGCCTCGGCGAAGTCGTGCGCCTCGATCGTGCAACCCTTGGTGAAGGCCTTCGGAAAGAAGTAGAGCACCACCGGGCCGCGCGCGAGGGCGTCGGCGAGCTTGAATCCGAACGCCTTGCCGCCGAGCGCAGCCTCGGTGCTGAAGTCGGGGGCTTTGTCGCCGGGCTTGAGCGCGGCCTGGGCCGCGGGGCTGGCCAGTCCCAGGCAGAAAAGTAGCGCGAATACCGAGAACTTCATGGAGACCTCCTTCAGAGGCCCGAAGTTTGCCTGCGAGCGATTGTCCCCGTCGGCAACGCGCGCGAGGCCCAGAATCGGCGCTCGCCGTCGTCGCCAAGGAAGTTGCATGCGCCTCGCCCCGTTGATCCTCACCGTCGCACCGAACGGCGCCCACAAGCAGGCCAGCGACCACCCGGCGCTGCCGCTCACGCCGAGCGCGCTGGCCGCGACGGCGCGCCGCTGCCTGGACGCCGGCGCCGCGATGCTCCACCTGCACATCCGCGACGCCGCGGGCCGGCACAGCCTGGACGTCGACGACTACCGCGAGGCGCTGCGCGTGGTGCATGCCGCCGTCGGCGCGCAGCTGGTGCTGCAGGTCACGAGCGAGGCCGCACGCGTCTACGAAGCGCCGGCACAGATCGCGATGGTGCAAAGCGTGCGGCCGGAGGCGGTCTCGGTCGGACTGCGCGAGGTCGACCGCCCGGCCATCGGCGACGCCGGCCTGACGGCGTTCTTCGGCTGGCTCGCACGCGAGCGCGTGATGACGCAGGTGATCCTCTACGACCTGGCCGACCTGCACCGCTGGCAGGCGCTGCGCGCGAGCGGGACCGTGCCCGACGCGCCCTGGTTTCTGCTCTTCGTGCTCGGCCGCTACAACGCCGGCCAGACCTCGGACCCGCGCGACCTGATGCCCTTCGTCCAAGCCCATGCAGGGCCTGAGCCCTGGGCGGTGTGCGCCTTCGGCGCCGCCGAGCACGCCTGCATCACCGCGGCGGCCGCGTTCGGCGGCCACGTGCGCGTGGGCTTCGAGAACAACCTGTTCCTGAAGGACGGCCGGCGCGCCGCCGACAACGCCGAACTCGTCGCGCAGGCCGCCGACGCGGCGAGCTGCCTGGGGCGGCCGCTCGCGAGCGCGGCCCAGGTGCGTGCGATGTTCGGTCGCGGCTGAATGGTGTCAACCCGCGCGCGGACGCTGCCGCGCGTCAACCTTCACGCAGGCGCCGCCGCGCCTCGTGCAACTGGTGCAGGGTGATCTTGCGCACCTCGACCTTGCTCTGCTCGATGTGGCTCTTCAGCATCAGCGCCGCCGCGTCGGCCTTGCGCTGGATCACCGCGCGCAGGATCTTGGCGTGCTCCAAGTAGGTGGCCTCGATGCGGTCGGCGCGCGTGAAGTCGAGCCGGCGCACGATGCGGATCCGTTCGGTGACCTCCTGGTGCACGCGCGCGATCTCGGCGTTGCCGGCGGCCAAGACCAGCGTCGCGTGGAAGCGCTCGTCGAGCGCCCCGACCGCCTTCGCGTCGGNCAGCCGCTCGGCGGCGGGCACCAGCCAGGCCGCCTTCAGANCCTCGAGCGCCGGCGCTTCGTCGGGGCGCGCGACCAGGCGCGCTACGCTCGCCTGCTCGAGCACGATGCGCAGGTCGTAGAGCTCGTCGAGGTGGGCGAAGTCGATCGGGCGCACGAACCAGCCTGTCTTCGCCTCGACACCGAGGAAGCCCTCATTGCGCAGCCTGAACAGCGCCTCGCGCACCGGCGTGCGGCTGACACCCAGGCGCTGGCCGATCTCGGCCTCGCTGAAGCGGTCACCGGCAACCCAGTGGAAGTCGTGCAGCTCGGCCTTCAACGTCGTGTAGACCTGCTCGGCGAGCTTGGCCGGCGGCGTAGCGATCGCGGTCGGATTCATGCCGCGATCATGCCTCCTGCGAAGGCGCCGCGGCCACAGCCGCCGCCGTGTCGAACGCGGCCCGAACCGCTTCGAGTGGCGCGGCCCAGCCGACAATGCCGCCCTGCGCGACGACCATCTCGACCACCGCGTCGTGGAACGATGGGAAGTAGCTCGCCGCGCAGTCCTGGACGAGCAGGCATTCGTAGCCACGGTCGTTGGCCTCGCGCATCGTGCTTTGTACGCAGACCTCGGTCGTGACGCCGCCGATGAGCAGGTGCGTGATGCCTTGCGCGTGCAGGATCGCGTCGAGCGCGGTCGCGTGGAAGGCGCCCTTGCCCGGCTTGCGCAGCACGGTGTCGCCGGACCGCGGCTGCAACTCGGGCACAAAGCCGGCACCGGGCTCGCCCGCAACCAGTACGCGCCCGAGCGGGCCGGGGTCGCCGATGCCGCAGGCCAGGCGCCCGCGCGCCTTCTTCGCCGGCGGGCAGTCGGCGAGCTGCGCGTCGTGCGCCTCCTGCGTGTGGATCACGTGCATGCCTTGCGCGCGTGCGAGCGCGAGCAGTGCCGCGCAGGCCGGCACGATGCGCTGCAGCGACGCGACGTCGTTGCCAAGCATCGCGCCGAATCCGCCCGGCTCGAGAAAGTCGCGCTGCATGTCGATCATCACGACCGCGGTACGCGTGGGGTCGAACGTATACGCATAGGGCCGCGCCTGGATCACATTCATGCCGCCTCCTTCACCTCACCCGCCATAGCGCGGCCGATTGCGCCCAGGTCGGCGCCCGCCGTGGCGCATTCGAGCGCGGCCTCCCCGTGCGAGATCACGACGAGCCGCGACGCGAGCGCGAGCAGTTCGTCGAGGTCCTCGCTGACGAGCAGCACGCCGGCGCCGCCGTCACGCGCCGCACGCAGCCGGGAGTGGATTTCGGCCGTGGCCTGGAAGTCGAGCCCGAAGCAGGGGTTCGCGACGATGAGCAGGCGAGGCACGTCGTCGTTGATCGCGCCCAGTTCCCGCGCCAGCACCGCGCGCTGGACGTTGCCGCCGGACAGCGTCTCGATCGGCGCCGCCGGCCCCGGCGCCTTGACCTTGAAGGCGGCGATGCCAGCCAACGCCTGCGCCTTCAGCGCCGCGCCGGACAGCAGCGGCCCGCGCTTGAGCGGCGCGCGGTCGAAGTTGCGCAGCGCCAGGTTCTCGCCCACGCTGAGCTTGCCCACGCAGGCATTTGCGAGCGGCTCCTCGGGNAGGCTGCGCACCTGCAGCGCGGTCATCGAGCGCCGGTTCGGCCGGTAGGGCCGGCCGTCGACGAAGACGCCTCCGGCGGCGATCGGCAGCGCGCCGGTGAGCGCGGCGACCAGCTCGCGCTGGCCGTTGCCGGAAACGCCGGCGACGCCGACGATCTCGCCCGGCTGCACGTGCAGGCTCAGCCCGTGCAAGGCCGACCGGCCGTCGCTGCCGGCGACGCGCAGCGCCTCGACGCGCAGCCGTGGCGTGCCGGTCGGCGCGGCAGCAGCAGCCGGCGCGGCGGCGGCCGACGGCGCCGCGGCCTCGTCGCTGGCCACGCCCATCATCCAGCCGGCGAGTTCGTCGCGCGAGGTCTCGGCGACCTTCGCCGTGCCGGTGCGCCGGCCGCGGCGCAGCACCGTGACCTCGTCGCAGAAGCCGAACACCTCGCGGAACTTGTGCGTGATCACGAGCACCGTCAGCGCGCCGGAGCGGCACATCGCTTTCATGCGGCCGAGCACCTCGTCGGCCTCGAGCGGCGTCAGCACCGAGGTCGGCTCGTCGAGGATCAGGAAGCGCCGCTTCGTGTACAGCGCCTTCAGGATCTCGAGCTTCTGCTTCTCGCCCGCGGCCAGCGTGGCCACGCGCGCGTCCAGCGGCAACGGGAACGGCGCGCCGGCCATGAACTCGCTCAGGCGTTCGCGCTCGGCCCTCCAGTCGATCACCGGCTTCAGGTCGCGCCCAGCCAGCGCCAGGTTCTCAGCCACCGACATCCCGGGCACGACGGTGAAGTGCTGGAAGATCATGCCCAGGCCGAGCGCGCTCGCGTCGCGCGGGCTCGCGATCGCGGCCTCGCGCTGGTCGACGATCACGCTGCCGGCGTCGGGTCGGTGGAAGCCGATCAGCGACTTCACCAGCGTCGACTTGCCGGCGCCGTTCTCGCCCAGCAACGCGTGGAAGCTGCCGGCCTCGACCGCCATCGAGACATCGTCCAGCGCCTGCAGCGCGCCGAAGCGCTTCGAGAAGCCCAGCATCTGCACGCGCGCGGCGCCTTGTGCCTTGACCGGGGGCGGGATCAGCGTCATGACGCACTCCAGGCGTTCAGCACGGCGGCCGCCGACGCGACGGCGCCGAACACGCCGCCCTGCATCGTCACCATCTTCAGCGCCGCGTCGTGGTTGCCGCGGTCGGTGGCGGCGGTGCCGTCGGCGACGACCAGGCATTCGAAGCCGCGGTCGTTGGCCTCGCGCAGCGTCGTGTGCACGCAGACGTCGGTCGTGATGCCGGTCAGCACCAGGTTGCGGATGGCACGCGTGTGCAGGATCAGCTCGAGGTCGGTGGCACAGAACGAGCCCTTGCCCGGCTTGTCGATCACGACCTCGCCCGCGATCGGTGCGAGCTCGTCAACGATCTGCCAGCCCGGCTCGCCTCGCACCAGGATGCGCCCGCAGGGCCCGACGTCGCCGATGCCTACGCCGCCCGTGCCGATGCGGCGCGAGCGCCAACGCTTGTTCGCCGGCAGGTCGGCCAGGTCGGGGCGGTGGCCTTCGCGGGTGTGGATCACGTGCAGGCCGATCGCACGCGCGCGCGTCAGCAAGGACTGGATGGGCGCGATCGGCGCGCGCGTCAGCTCCAGGTCGTAGCCCATGCGGTCGACGTAGCCGCCGTGGCCGCAGAAGTCGGTCTGCATGTCGATGATCACGAGCGCCGTGTCGGCCGGCTTCCACACGCCGTCGAAAGGCCAGGGGTAGGGATTCGCGTTGACCGCGGGCAGGGGATGCATCGGCGTCATCGGCGTGTTCTCGATCAGCGGTTCAGCGACAGCTCGCCCGGCGCGCCGTTGCGCGGCCCGGGCTTGCCCAGCGCCACCATCAACGCCAGGGTGAGCACGTAGGGCAAGGCACTGAAGAGGTAGTAGCCATCGGTGTGGCCCAACGCCTGCAGCGCCGGGCTGATCGCGCTCGCGCCGCCGAACAGCAGGCCGGCGACGATGCAGCGGCGCGGATCCCAGCGCGCGAAGATCACCAGCGCCACCGCCATGATTCCCTGCCCGCTCGACAAGGCCTCGCTCCACGCACCCGGGTAGACCAGCGACAGCGAGGTGCCGCCGACCGCCGCGCAGGCGCCGCCGAACGCAGTGGCCGCGACGCGGTACACGGTGGGCGACAGGCCGAGCGCGCGCGCCGCGTTCTCACTGTCGCCGACGACGCGCAGGCGCAGTCCGAAGCGCGTGTGGCCGAGCACCCAGTAGACGGCGAACGCAAGCACGACACCGATCACGAACAGCGGATTGATGTCCAGCGCCGCCTGCAGCGCCGGCTGCTTCGTGAACGCGCCGAGCGGGATCGCGGGCAGCGACGGCGCACTCGGCTGGATCAGCGGCTTGCCGAGCCAGTACGCGAGGCCCGAGCCGGCGAGCATCATCGCTATGCCCATCGCGGTGTCGTTGACGCGCTTGAGGCTGCACAGCATCCCGTGCAGCGCACCCAGCAGCAGCCCGACACCGGCGGCGCCGAGCACGCCCAGCCACGGGCTGCCGCTGGCCAGCGCCACCGCGTAAGCGGTCATCGCGCCCATCAGCAAGGTGCCCTCGAGCCCGAGGTTGATGCGCCCGGCCTTCTCGGTCACCGTCTCGCCCAGGCTGACCCACAGCAGCGGCGCCCCGACACGCACGGCACCGCCGCCGATCGCGAGCGGCACGCCCCACCAGCCTAACGATCCTGCGACCATGGACGTAGCGTCCTTGAGTTGAATGCTGGCGACCGATCGTGGACGCTTGCCGGCTGGACGTCCGCACGCTTGTGCTCGCGTCGCAGGGTCTGGCTCAATGCCGCGGTGTCGGGATTGCGCCCCGGCTGCCGGGAAGGGACCCGGCCCCGCGGCATAAAGCCGAGACAACGAAACAAGGACGAACCTACGGACATCACGGCCGCCCCCTGCCCTGCCAGAAACTGCGCCCGCGCAAGGTTTCGCAGCCGATGAGCGCGACGAAGGCAAAACCCAGAAGCACCGTCACCGCGGCATCGGGAAGGCCGAGGCGGCGCTGGAGCAGGCTGCCGCTGGAGGCGATGCCGCCGACGAGGAGCGCGACCGGCACCACGCCGGCAGGCGAGAAGCGCGCCGCGAAGGCGATCAGGATGCCGCTGTACCCGTAGCCGGCGATCAGCGACGAGCTTGCCGAGCCCTGCACCGCGGCGACCTCGATCGCGCCGGCCAGCCCGGCGCAGGCGCCACCGGCGGCGCAGGCGCCTATCGTCAGTGCGGCCACCGGCAGGCCGACGCCGAGCGCGGTGCGCGGGTTGCCGCCGGCCACACGCAACGCCAGGCCGAGCGGCGTGAAGCGCATCACCGCCCAGGCGAGCAGCGCAACGACGATGCCGACCGCAAGGCCCCAGTGGACGTCGAGGCCGGGCATGTTGGGCAGCATCAGCGCGTCGGGCAGGGGCTTGGTCGACGGCTTGTTCAGACTCGCCGGATCGCGCAGCACGGTCTCCACGCATTGATGGAAGAGCGCGATCGCAATGAAGCTCAANAGCAGGCTCGCGATCGTCTCGTTGACTTCGCGCTTCTCGCGCAGCCAGCCTGCAATCGCGATCCACGCGCCGCCGGCGGCCATGCCGGCGAGCGCCATCGCCGGCCAGACGAGCGCTGGGCTGAGCNTCGCCATCGCGTCACCGAGCGCCGCGGCGGCCAGGCCACCGAGAACGAGCGCGCCCTCGGCGCCAATGATCACGCGNCCGGCCTGCGCCGGCAGCGCGACCGCCAGGCCGGTCAGGATCAGCGGCGACGCGCGCTGCAGCGTGTTCTGCCACGCGAACGCGCTGCCGAAGCCGCCGTCGAAGATCAGGCCCCAGACCTCGACCGGGCTCGAGCCGGCGAGCGTGACTGCGGCCGAGAACAGCAGCACCGTGATCAAGAGCGCCGCCAGCGCCGGCGTGACGGCCTCACCGAACGCACGCAGTCTTTGGGCCAACACCGAAGGCCCGGCGCCCGCTGCCGCCACCGCCACGGAGTTCATCGCCGTCTCAACCGGGGATCGAACCGAGCACACCTTCGACCAGGTAATTCATCTTCTCGAGCTCGGGGTCGAACTGGTCCAGCCCCTTGCCGGCGGCGATCACGACCTTGCCCTGGTTGTCCTTCAATCCGCCCTTGAAGATCACGTAGCCACCCTTGAGCATCGCCGCCTTGATGCCCTCGGCCTGCGCCTTAGCCGCCGCCGACACCGGTTTGCCGTAGGGCGACATCTTCACGTAGCCGTCCTTCAGGCCGCCGCGCAGGAAGTTCGGCATCGGCGTGCCGGCCAGCGCAGCNTTGACCTGAATCGTGTAAGGCGTGATCCAGTCCCATTCGGCGCCGGTGAGGTAGCCCTTGGGCGCGAGCGCGGCCTGGCTCGCGTGGTAGCCGCTGCTGTAGATGCCGCGCTTCTCGGCCGTCTCGACGATCACCTTCGGGCTGTCGACGTGGCAGGTCAGCACGTCGACGCCCTGGTCTATCAGGCTGGTCGCGGCCTCGGCCTCCTTCACCGGCATCGACCACTCGCCGGTGAAGATCAGCCGCGTCGTGATGCTCGGGTCGACCGAGCGCGCGCCCATCGTGAAAGCGTTGATGTTGCGCAGCACCTGCGGGATCGGCTTGGCGGCGATGAAGCCGAGCTTCTTGGTCTTGCTCGTGTGCCCGGCGACGACGCCGGCCAGGTACTGGCACTCGTCGATGTAGCCGAAGTAGCTGCCCGCGTTCATCGGATCCTTGCCCGCGGTCCACAGGCCGCCGCAATGAGCGAAGCGGTCCTTCGGGTACTTCTCCGCCTCTTTCAGCATGTAGGGGTTGAAGTAGCCGAACGACGTCGGGAACAGCAGCGAGGCGCCGTCCTCGTTGATCATCGCCTCCATCGTCTTCTCGACCGCCACGGTCTCGGGGACGTTCTCCTCCTCGACGACCTTGACGCCCGGCATCTTCTTGAGCTGAGCCGCGGCCTGGGCCTGCGCCTGGTTGTAGCCGAAGTCGCCGCGCGGGCCGACGTAGATGACGCCGACGACGAGGGTCTTCGCGGCCAGGGCCTGGCGCATTGCGCCCGGCAGTGCGAGCGAGGCGCCGGCGAGCGCGGTGCCGGCGAGCAGGCGGCGGCGTTGGTCGAACCGATCGGTGGTCATGGCATGTTCTCCTTGGGGGTCTGGACGGGGGGCTGAAGTAGGCTGACGTGCGCNGCGACGACGACCCAGCGACCGTCGATGCGGCACCAGGTCTGGCTCTGGCGCCCGACGGCAGTGCCGGGCTCGCGCCGGAATTCGGTCATCGCGGTGCCGAAGTCCTGGCCGAAGGTGGTGATCACGGTGCGCTGCAGCGTGCGCGCCAGGCCTGCGGCCGAACGTGCCTGGCGGAAGGCGCGGATCGCCGCGATGCCGATCAGGTTCTCGCCCGCGCCGTAGCGCACCGTGTGCGCGCTGTCCCAGAACAGCTCGTCGAGAACCTCGACGCGGTTGTTGACGAGCGCATCCTCGTAGCGCGCAAATACCGCGCCCAGCTCGGCCTGCACGTCGGCGCGATTGATCTCCATCGTCACAGTCCGATCGCGACCGGCGCGCTCGCCAGGCCCTGGGCCTCGAGTTCGGCCGCGACGCGCAGGCACAGGTCCTCGCGCCATGGCGCGGCGATCAACTGCACGCCGATCGGTAGGTGCGGCGAGCCCGCGCTCAGGCCCCACAACGGCACCGTCGCCACCGGCAGCCCGATGCACGAGATCGGCTGCGTCAGCAGACCCAGGCTGGCGCGCGCGGGCAGGCGCTTGCCGCCGATCTCGATCCATTCGGTGCCGATCGGCGGCGCGACGCAGGGCGTGGCCGGCGCGACGAGCACGTCGACGGTCTCGAACGCGCGCGCGGCGCGGCGCGCAAACCAGTGGCGCACGCGCTGCGCGCGCATCACCCAGGCTGCGGGAACGAGCGCATTGGCGAGGAATCGGTCACGCGTCATCGGGTCGAAGTCCTGTGCGCGCACGCGCAGGTCGTCCAGGTGCAGCGCGCCGCCCTCGCCGCAGGTGATCAAGAAGGCCGCGGCGCGCGCGCGCTCGGNCTCGGGCAGCTCGATCAAGCGCGTCGTGCCCAGCGCCTGCGCCACCGCGTCGACCGCGGCCAGCGCCTCGGGCTGCGCCATCTCGCGGAACCAGCCCCCGAGCACTCCGATGCGCAGCCCGGCGGCGCCGCGGGCGAGCAGCGCCAGCGCGGGCTCGACGAGGCGCTGCGCGCACGCCGGGTCGTCGCGGTCGGCGCCCTGCATTGCGTCGTAGGCGAGCGCGAGGTCGGCCGCGCTGCGTGCGAACGGGCCGAGGTGGTCCAGGCTCGCGACGAAGGGGTATGAGCCGCTGCGCGGCAGGCGGCCGAAGGTCGGCTTCAGGCCGAAGGTGCCGCACAAGGACGCGGGCACACGGATCGATCCGTTCGTGTCCGAGCCCAGCGACAGCGGCACCTGGCCCGCGGCCACCGCGGCGGCCGAGCCGCCCGAAGAACCGCCGGCGACGCGCGTGCGGTCGTGCGGGTTGCGCGTCGGCCCGTAGTGGCTGTTTTCGGTCGTGAAGCCGTAGGCGTACTCGTCCATGTTGAGCGCACCGACGAGCACCGCGCCCTCGGCCTCAAGCC
>JGI20214J51088_10003213_pt1 | contig 10806 bp, 6 predicted proteins | sample WetSurMetagenome_FD_51088 | JGI IMG/M metagenome (IMG submission 51088) | reverse complement strand
GTCTCGTATTGACCAGAGCGACCCCCGCAGGCGAGAGGAATTGAGCGAACCGCAGGGCTTCTGCCGGCTCGAGCGCCACCAGCACATCTGCGCCTCCGGCGGCGACCATCGGCGAGAAGCGGCATCCTATGCGGGTGTGATTGATCACGCTTCCTCCCCTCTGGGCCATGCCGTGAGTCTCGGCCCCGCATACCGGCTTTCCTGCCAGCACCGCTGCTCTGCCCAGCACATCTGAGATCAGAATCACTCCCTGACCTCCTACTCCGACGATCACCAGATCGCATTCCGATGTTCTCATCTTGCCACCTCCTTTATGGCAGAGGACGAGCAGATCGCGGCGCATACTCCGCAGCCTGAGCAGAGCGCATTGATCCTCGCTTTATCATCCTCGAATTCTATGGCAGGGCAGTCGTAGTCCAGGCAGAGCTTGCAGCCGATGCACTCCTCGCCAACCTGAAACGTCTTTGGCCGGGAGCCGCTGCGGCGAGCTTTGATTACGCAGGGCTGCCTGGCGATGATCACCGAGAGGCCCGGATAATCCCTGGCCCTCTTGAAGCTCTCCATAGTCTCGTCCAGCCGGTAGGGATCGACCGTTTCAACCATTCCCGCACCCAGGGCTTTTGCCAGGGCTTCAATTGAAACGGACGTCGTTTCTTCTCCGGTGGCAGTCATTCCGGTTGCCGGATTGGGCTGATGGCCGGTCATGGCGGTGGTGGAGTTGTCAAGAATGGTCACGGTGATCTTCGCCTTGTTGTAGGCGGCATTGAGCAGACCGGTCATGCCACCGTGCAGGAAGGTTGAGTCTCCGAGGCTACAGCAAATTCCCTCTTCCTCCCCGCCGAAGGCAATGCCGCTGGCAAGAGTGATGCTCGCCCCCATGCACAGGCAGGTGTCTACGGTGCCCATTCCGACCGCCATGGTGTAGCAGCCGATGTCGCTGGGATAGATCGCCTTTTTGCCGAAGACCTTTCGCATGGCGTAATAGGTGGCCCGGTGGCTGCATCCCGGACAGAGCGATGGCGGTCTGGGTGGCAGAATTGCCATCGGCAGATCGGAAGGCTCCCGGCGCTCGGGCTTGCCGATCATCTTCGCTATGGCGTCTTTGACCCGCAAATAGTCCAGTTCGCCTTCGCGAGGAATGGCACCATCCTTTCCCAGGATCTCCACCCGGGGATTAACCTCTCTGGCGATCATCCTGACCTGTTCTTCCACCACCGGCTCCAGCTCCTCTATTATCATTACCCTGCGGACATGCTCGAGCATGCGGCGGATCATCTTCCCGGGCAGAGGATAGGTCCCTATGCAAAGGAGCGAGAGATCCCCGTCCAGCTCGATTGCCGCCTCCTTAGCGTACAGTCCTGCGATGCCGGAAGCAATTATTCCCGTGTCGCCCTTCAGTTCGATGCTGTTCCAGGGCGCCTTCTCCAGCTCCTCTTCTATCGCCGCCTGCTTGGCGAGAAGCTCATGATGCAGCGGACGGGCGTGGATGGGCAGGGCCACCCTTCGCGCAGGGTCTTTGATAAAACGGCCATTGCCAGCGGATTTGGCCGCCTGGCCGACCTCTACATCCTCTCTGGCATGAGAGACGCGCGTGGTGGGCCTGAGCATGACCGGGATATTGAATTTTTCCGAAAGCTCAAAGGCAAAAACCGTCATCTCCTTTGCCTCCTGCGGATTTTCCGGGTCGAGGCAGGGTATGCCGGCAAACTGGGCATAACGCCTGGAGTCCTGCTCGTTCTGCGAGGAATGGCAGTAGGGATCATCGGCGCAGATCACCACAAGTCCTGCGCCCACGCCCAGGTAGGCGAGGGTCATGAACGGGTCTGCGGCCACATTCAAGCCCACGTGTTTCATAGTGGCAGCGGCGCGCCGACCGGTCCAGCAGGCTCCCGCTGCTACCTCCAGGGCGACCTTTTCGTTAACCGACCATTCTACATGCATCGGCAATTCGCTCTTGAGGCTGACCACGTTTTCTATGATCTCCGAGGAGGGGGTGCCGGGATAGCCGGCGACCAGCCCGACTCCAGCCTCCAGGAGGCCTCTGGCAATTGCTGCATTTCCGAGAAGATATTCTCTCACAGGTAACCATCTCTTTGTTGTGGCGAATTGTTGGCCCTTTCCCTCTGATAATCGTTTGGATACAAATCTAATTAAGCATGCAGTGCTCGTATTCTCTGTAATGGCAAAGTGGCAGATGGAGAAGTGGCAGGAAGATTCCGTGGGATCAATTTACAATTACCTCTCGCCCGGCTGCCGCATCTGCCGCCAGGGCGCGGGACTGGTGCTCTTCGTCACCGGCAGGTGCGATCGCAGCTGCTTTTATTGCCCACTATCCGAGGAGCGAAAGGGCAGCGATCAGGTCTTCGCCGATGAAAAGGCGGTGCGGGATATCGCCGATATCCTTCGGGAGGCCTCTGCCATCGATGCTCTGGGCACAGGAATCACCGGAGGCGAGCCACTTTTAAAATTGGATTACGTCCTGGAATGCATCCGCGCCCTCAAGAACTCGCGGGGCGAGTCGCATCACATTCACCTTTATACCGGCCTTCTTCCCGGTCGCGATGTCCTGGAAAAGCTGGCGCAGGCAGGCCTTGACGAGATCCGATTTCATCCGCCGCTTGCCCGGTGGTCAGAGCCCGCAGGACTCAAGGAGGCACTGCAAAAGGCCAAATCCCTGGGACTATTAGCGGGCGTGGAGATTCCGTCCATAAAGTCGGCTCCGGAGATAGTCGAGGCGGTAAGGGACGCGGATGCGTTCCTCAATGTAAATGAGCTGGAGTTCTCTGAGACCAACTATGTGGGGCTGGCCGCGAAAGGCTTTGTTCCGGTGGAGCTGGGGTGCGCAGCCGAGGGAAGCAAAGAGACAGCAAGGGAGCATTTCCTGAAAGATGACATACGGGCGCACTTTTGCCCATCCTGTTTCAAGGACGCGGTACAGCTAAAAGAGCGGCTGCTGCGCCGGGCAAATAGAACGGCGCGGCCTTTTGATTACGTCAGCGACGAAGGAACGATAATTCATGGCGTAATTGAAGGCGATCTACAGGCGGCGCGACTGCTTCTCGAAGAGGAGGCGGTTCCAGAAGAGATGTACTCCTGCCGGGATGATCGAATAGAAATCGCGGCCATGATTTTGGAAGATCTGACTGAGGACCTCAAAGAAATCTCATGTATTCTGAGCATTATTGAGAGATATCCTTTTGAGGATGGAATGGTCGTAGATAGAATACCTTTATAATCCTTAAATTCATTGCTTGAGGGCGGTGATTTTGCCGGATGGAAAGCGCTGAAGAACGAATCCAGGAGAGGCTCAGAAATTATCTTAAGCGGGACGGAATAGGAATTCGGAAGGCTGTCTTGAAGTTGTTTTTGAGCGATGGAGCTTACACCACTGAGGACGTCTTCACCTACCTCGCGAAAGAGGGTTTTGACGTCAGCTATCGGGGGGTCTCTGCCATGGTGGGGCTCATGAATACTCGTCTGGGCATTCTGAGCATAGACGTTTCCGGGGACCATAACGTCTATTCCCTCAAGGGAGATCACAAAGGTGTTGTGAGGTCCGTTCTGGACAATTATTGAAAATCATTAGAGTCAATTCAAATTGATTGCGCCGCATGCTGTCGATATATCGAAGAATCAGTTTGGCGGCTCGCCTCTTTTCATTCTTTTCATGTACTTGCCAAGCACCAGGTCGGCCATCAGGTTCAGCCCTTTTAATGCGGCGTGAATTGCCGGTCCCGCCGTCATCCTCTCACGGTAGAGTCGGTGCAATTTCTTGAGGTGGCGCAGGTTATAGTCCAGGCACAGTCCCACCAGCTGCCAGTGTTCGGGCAGCGCGTCCTCTCTGGAAAAGCCCTTTCTTCCGCCAAGCTTGGTGTCGGCAATGGTGGTAAAAAACAGGGGCAGCATGAGTCCGGTGTAATCCATGAGCGACTCGACGAGATCGGTGGTCTTCAGGACATCCTCCCTGGTCTCTCCCGGCAGTCCCAGGACCAGGCTGGCCACGGGAAGCCAGGACTCTTCCGCGAAGAGTTGGTAGCAGTCCCGCACGATCTCCGGCCAGTTTTCTATCTTTGCCGGTCGCGTCTTGTTGGGCATATGCATCTTCAGAATGCGGCAGCTTCCAGTCTCTATGCCGATCCAGGCGGACATGTGGTTCTGATCTCTGCCCACGCCCACAACCTGCGAGACGGAGCGCAGTAGCTCCTGGTTTTGATGAACGGATGCAAGGCTCAGATGAGAGACATCGATGGTCTTCGGCCCGAGCTTTTTTACCGCGGATACCATCTCCAGAACCCTCTTCCCATTGGCCTTGCCCTCGCTGTAGCCGTAGGAGAAGAAATCCTCGCAGTGCAGGATGATGTCCCTCTGGCCGCTCTCCAGGTTCACCCTCACATCGTCCAGAATCTTTTCCAGGGGCCTGTGGCGCAGAGTGCGATTGGCTGGCGAGCAGAAGGCGCAGCCCCTCCAGCATCCTCTGCCGATCTCCACGATGCCCCCGACGGTGGCCCCCCGGTTTACGGGAATAGCTTCTCCCGCCACAGCACTTCCCCGGATGACCTTCGGGACGGCATCGCCGCCGATGATCTTTCTGCAGATATCCGGAAAATCGCTTTCCGCCTCGCCCAGGTAGATGTGGTCCACGTCCACCTTCTCACCCATCACCTCCCAGGCACCATTGCCGCCTACCACTACCCTTGGCCTGTGCTCTTTGATTAGGGGGTGAGAGAGAAGCTCCAGAAACCGGCTGCGATTGAAGGGCGGGCCTCTGCCGATCATGTCTTCGACCTCCCGCACCGCAATCTTTCCCATGGGATCATCATGGGTGATCCCCACTATCAGGGTATCCGGCCCGATGGCCCTGTCCAGATGAGCAGGATGGGCCACTATTACCTCTTCTCTGGAAAAGCCTGCTTCCAGCAGTGCCGCTTCCACTTTTCGAATGCCGCAGGGTGCGATCTTCGCAGAGCCGTCTGGGGCGGCGGGCACGGGCGGGCAGAACAGATTATCAAAGATCCAGTTGGGCAGAGCTGCTCTCGGCATTATGGCGGCAAAGCCGAGCATCACTCCTCCGTGATAGTTGCTCATCATGGTGCTGTCGCTGGTGAGGACGATGCTCTTGCCAGGAATATGCGGCATAGGCTTTATTCCATAGAGTTAAGGCAGATAACGTTGTTGGAAGGCAAAAGCCCAACAAGTTTTTATCGGATTGCCGATTTCATAAAACTGTGCAAGAGAAGTCGTTAGCGGAAATCAACGAACGCATTCGCGACGGGAGCGCCCGCGTCGTAACGGCAGAAGAGATGCCTGATATTGTGGACGAGCTGGGCCTTGCCGGAGCAGTGCGCGAGGTGGATGTAGTAACCACTGGTACATTTGGGGCCATGTGCTCCTCGGGAGTATTTCTCAATCTGGGCCACAGCGACCCACCCATAAAGATCTCCAAAGCCCTGCTCAATAAGGTGGAAGCCTATGGCGGAGTGGCGGCGGTCGATCTGTTCCTGGGGGCGACACAGCCCTCCGAAGACAGGGGAATAGAGTACGGCGGAGCGCATGTCATGGAGGACCTCATCTCCGGAAAGCAGATCGAGGTGGAGGCATTCGGCGCTGGCACGGACTGCTATCCCCAGATGGACCTGGAGACCAGCCTGCGCCTGGAGGACTTCAACCAGGCCACCATGGTCAATCCCCGTAATGCCTACCAGCGCTACAATGCGGCCACAAATTCGTCCGATCGCACTATGCATACCTACATGGGCACGCTGCTTCCCCGCTACGGCAATATCCACTACAGCGGAGCGGGTGTCCTCTCTCCGCTTTCCAACGACCCGAATTTCGATTATGTCGGAGTGGGAACCCGCATATTCCTGGCAGGAGCCCAGGGGTATGTCATAGGATCAGGAACGCAGCATAATCCTCAGAATGGATTTTCCACGCTCATGGTAACGGGCAACATGAAGAAGATGAACAATCATTTTCTGAGGGCTGCGACGTTCCACAAATACGGCCCCAGCCTCTACCTGGGCATAGGCATTCCCATACCAATGCTCAATGAGAAGCTTGCCAGGAGCACTGCCGTGCGGGACCGGGATATCACCGTTCCTGTGATGGACTACGGAATCGCCCGCCGGGATCGGCCCTCTCTGAAGGTCGTCAATTACGAGGAGCTGAAGTCCGGCATGGTCGAGATCAATGGCAAAGAGGTTGCGACCTCTTCCCTCTCCAGCTTCCATGTGGCCAGGGAGGTGGCTCTCACCCTGAAGCAGCAGATCGAGAAAGGAGATTTTCTGCTGAGCCAGGTTGTGGAGGGCCTCTCTCGCGTGGGCAGTTCCCGGCCCATGAAGCAGACAAAGGAATCGCCGAACGTTCTGGATGTAATGAGTCGCGACGTGGTTACGGTTCACGAGGATATCGGTGTAGAGGAGGCCGCTAAATTGATTGTGAGCGGCAGCTTCGACCATCTGCCGGTTGTCTCCCGAGCGGGAAGGCTGATGGGCATAATTACCGCCTGGGACATATCCAAGGCGGTGGCCAGCGGCAAGTCCTCACGCATCGGGGATATCATGACCCGGCGGGTCTATTCCGTCAAGGTGGACGAGCCTATCGAGCTTGCTGCCCGCACATTTGATATGCACAGCATTTCTGCAATGCCCGTGGTGGATAGGGACGATAAGGTAATCGGGATGATCACCAGCAATCATCTTTCCCGGCTCCTCGCCCGGAGGCGATAGACAATGAAACTAATGCTTCACGTAGCACCTGGAATTGTGCGTTATCCTCTCATCGCTTCAGTCATACTGGAGACCGGCGCTCTGGTGAACATCGAGAGGGCTAGCATCGATGCAGTGAGCGGCGAGATTGTGCTGGAGGTTCCTCAGGACAAATGCACGACGGTAAAGGAGGCATTTGAAAGTCGCGGCGTGAAGGTCATGCCCCTGGAGATTCCAGTTATCAGAGACGAGAATGAGTGCGTCCATTGCGGGGCATGTGTCTCCATCTGTCCCACAAGAACATTTCGCTTTGAGGATTGGCTGGTCGTGGCCGATTCAGGCAAATGCATCCAGTGCGGCGCCTGCGTCGTAGGCTGTCCCCATCGTGCTCTCAAGCTGGTATTGAAGTAGGCCTGCTTTTATGCGGGCGCCTCTAATTTTTATCTGCTTATCATCATTTTTTGCATAAAATATCCTGTTGCGGAATAACAATTGAAATAAATGGCAACTTATATAAGCATGAACTGTTTATACAGATAGAATAAGTTAGTAGTAGATATTTTAGCGCTTGTGGGGAAAGAGATGATACTTGATACTGATCTGCTGTGCGGTTCGGAAATGCAACGGTTCATGCCCTGCCCCAGTACTACATCAACTATTTTGTTATATTTATCCACAATATCGCCAATGCGATCTACTTTTGCATATTATCTCAATAGAAACAGGTGGAAAACATGACTGGTGACCGCGATGTCTCATCTCTGGCAATCCTGGCCGATGCCCTTTGCCAGCCAGCAGGATACGATCCAGAGCAGCTGCGCACTCTCTCCAGCCTGGGATCTGATATCGTTTCACCATTCATTGAGGCCATACTCTCCTCAGATGAGAATCAAATACAAAAGGGTCTTGCCGGTTTGGCAAATTCCCTTTCGGAAAGCAGTGTCTTCGACGCCTGGTTTAGTCTGGGACGGCTGGCAGCCAGCCTCTTCTTTCGCCATGCCGCCGAGGAGTACTTTGAGAAGAGTGCTGCTCTGGCCCGGGCGCAGGGAGATGATGAGAGCCTGGCGAAGGTCTACAACTGCATGGGAAGCCTTTGCAGCGATGACGGGGACTGGGATCGCGCCTGCCGGTTCTATGAAAAAGCCCTGCATGTTTCCTCTGAGGGAACGACTCCCGCCCTCCTGTGCACCATTCTGGCAAATCTGGGCCGGGCCAGCACTCAGAAGGGCGATTTGACGGCAGCCGAAAAGTGCTGCTCCAGGCTGCTTCTTTTGCTCGACAGGAATGAGCACCGCAGCCGGGCGGATGCTTTCGCCTACCTGGGAGAGATCCACCGGATGAGGGGCGAGCTTGGCCGCGCAGAGGAATGCTATCAACAGAGCCTCTCTGAGAGGGAAAAAGCCCAGGACGGGAGGGGCATGGCGGCATCGCTCGATAGCCTGGCCTCAATATACCAGATCACCGGTGAAGAGGAACGGGTGGAAAGCTGCCTGGATAGAGCCATACATCTTCTTCAGGATATCAGCGATCCGCTGGCCGAGGCGAGGATGCGCTTTCAGCTGGCGGATTTCCTATTGCTGGAGGGCCGGTGCAATGAGGCTGCCCTCCATTACGAAAAGAGCCTGCCCGCCCTGGAGACTAGCGACAGCCTTCTGGCGGCCCGCGCTCAGGGCCGAATAGGGCAGTGCTTCCTGGACTGCGGCGACTATGCCCTGGCAGAGTCCCATTTGGAGAAGGCCAGAATGGCCATGCAGGATCAGGGTGACCTGAGCAGCGTGGCCGATCTGCTGATCATGCTCGCCAGCAATTACCGCCTGCAAAACCGGCTGGATGAGGCTTTGCAGTGCTCCCGGCAATGCCTGGAGATCAGGGAGCAGCAAGGTGACAGCCAGGCCATCGCCGATACCTGTAGCTGCATGGGGCTGATTCATGCCGACCGGCGCGAATACCTCATGGGAAGAGACTGTTTTCAGAAGGCAGCCGATCTCTTGATGCAGGAGGGAAAATGGCTTTCTGCCGCGGAGGCGCTCTCCAATCTGGCAAGCCTCTGCCACCTGAGCGGACAGCTGGAGGATGCTCTGAGCGCCTATCACCGCGCCCTGGAGATCTTCTCGGAAACAGACAACGAGCAGGGAAGGTACCAGACGCAGGCCAACCTGGGACTGGTCTACCAGCGCCGGGGAGAATTCACTCTGGCGGAAGAGTACCTGCAAAAGAGCCTTGCCGCCAGAGATGGCAGCGATATGGCAGGCGAAGCAAGCATCAAGCTCTCCTTGGGCCTGACTGTTCAGTGCAAGGGCGAGTGGGATCGCGCTCAGGATTATCTTGAGCAGGCGGCGGCCGCCTTTGAGGATCTGGGAGACCTGCATGGCTACTCCCTGGCAGAGAACAATCTGGGCAATCTGCATTCGGACCTCGGGGACACAGGCAAGGCCATTTTATGCTACAGCCTGAGCCTGGATGCCAGACGCGCTGAAAACGACCTGCATGGCATGGCGGTGACCATGTCCAACCTGGCGGCAGCCCACTGCCAGGAGGGCGAGCTTGATACCGCGGAGGAGATGTATCAGCAGAGCCTGGCGATCTTTCGGGGGGCAGGCGACCTCGGTGGCGAGGCAAAGTCGCTCCTGGGTCTGGCCGGGACAAAATCCGGGATGGGCGAGCTGGCGGAATCGGTCAGGCATTTTCAGGCGAGCCTGCAGATGGGAATTGATATTGGGGACCCTTCAGTCATGACGGAGTCTTTGCAGGGCCTGGTGAGCGTCTCGCTTCGCCTCGGCCTGTGGCAGGAGGTGCAGGCCAGCTACATCCGGGTGACAGATGTACTTCGCTCCCTGGGTGAATCCGAGGCTCTTGCCGCAGCGCTGTGCTCCTGGGGAGACCTGGAGGCAGATCTCGGCGAGTGGGATCATGCTCTGCAATGCTATCAAGAGAGCCTGGAAATTCTGGAGCGGCAGGGAGACGAATATTTCATGGCTGTCGCCAGGAACAATCTGGCCAATATCTGTTACCGGCGGGGAGATTGGGCCGCCGCCCTTGAAAGCTACCGTTATAGCCGGGAGAGCTTTGCCAGGGTGGGCGACGAGAGGAGCCAGGCATCGGTCCTGAGCAATATGGCCAGCCTCTGCTACAAGAGAGGCGAATGGTCCCAGGCTCTGGAGTGCTACCAGGAGAGCCTGGACCTATTCGAGAGGCTGGATGATTTGGCCGGGGCGGCGCAGGTTCTGAGCAACCTGGGCAACTTCTATCACCGCAGGGGAGAATGCAGCCTGGCAAAGGAGCACTTCACAAGGGCCCTGGAGATCTGCCGGCGGCTGGAAGACGGGCCCGGTGCCGCGGAGATGCAGTCCTGTATCGACATGCTTCGCCCGGGCAGAAACGAGATTCCCGATGACCTCGATGATTATCGTAAGCAGCTAGAAGAGCTGAAGGCGCAGGGAGACCTCTCCGGTCAAGCGGAGGTGCTCAGCGCACTGGCCGGCTCTCAGGCAGACCGCTGCCAGTGGGAGGCCGCCATTTCCAGTTACCAGAAAAGCCTGCAACTTTTTTCGGCAGTGGGCGAGATCTACAATCAGGCTCAGATCCGTTTCAATATGGCCCTGGTTTACAGAGACCGGGGGGATTTGGATGAATCACTATCCCTTTCCGGCGATGCCATGGAGATCTTTCAGAGGCTTGATGCAAGGCCGTGCATCGCTCAGGCCAGGCTGAATATGGGGACCATCCTGGGCATGAAGGGCCAGGGCAGAGAAGCCGAAGATCACTTCCGCGAGGCCATCCATCTCCAGGAGTCTCTCGAAGCCCAGCCGGATCTGTGCGAAGGGTATCTGTACCGGGCGCAGTTTCTGGTAAGAGAAGGGCGAATGGATGAGGCGGGATTTTATCTGGGCCGGGCTGAGACGCTGCTTTCAATCGCGAACTGTCCTATTCTTAACATCATGCTCTGCAGCACGCAAGGAGAGATTCATCAGAGAGGCGGGCGCTATAAAGAGGCAGATGGCTCTTTTGAGAGGGCTCTGTCGAAGGCCAGGATGCTGGGGAACCCTTACGAAGAAGCCAAAGCCATCGCCAATTTGGGAAGGCTCTGCATGCTTCGCAA
>JGI20214J51088_10003212_pt1 | contig 10808 bp, 10 predicted proteins | sample WetSurMetagenome_FD_51088 | JGI IMG/M metagenome (IMG submission 51088) | reverse complement strand
CTGGCAGCCGGAGCACTGCTGCTCCTGCCAAAAAGACTTACCGGCATCATTGAAAATGCTGCTACCGCTGCTGTGCTTCCCAAAAACTTACGTCTTGAGAGGCCTTTTTTCGTATTATTGTTTTCCATTTCAGAAAAGTTAATTAATTAAAATATAAATATTTATCTAATTATAAACTCCATCCGTTCCTGTATTCATAGTGGAACATGCTGTTTGCATCGGGAAGGTTGGTAATCTTCATATTCGCTGCATCATACTCAAGAGTAATATTATCAAGCTGATGTTTTACAGCTATATTGGTAAGAAGCATTATCTCGGTAAGTTTTGATGAGATGGAGAAATCATTACACGATTTTTTGCCATTCTTTATTGCATCAATCCAGTCTTCAAAAATATTACCTGTTCTTGGCAACCATGCATCCGGTCCCTTGAAGTTAGGATCACCCGGGATAAGTTCAGGTAGAGCTCCATGGCTACCATGAGTTAAAATACCTTTATCACCATAATACGTAGCGTCCTTCATGGCTCTTCCTGCTTCAAGTGCCTCTGGTCTTGCAGGGCGTAATCCACCGTCACACCAGCAGACTTTGACAGCCGGCATATTGCCACGTGCAGGGAATTCATATGTAACTGTCTCACAAAGAGGCATGTAATCAGTACTATAAGGAGAACTTGTTGCTTGTATCTTTGTTGGCATCCCAAGATTAAGAGCCCATATCGGAGCATCAAAGATGTGAGCACCCATGTCGCCCATTGCACCTGTTCCATAATCCCAGAGACCTCTCCAGTTAAAATGAAGTGCTTTTGGATTGTATGGTTTATTTGGAGCAGGACCCAGCCATATTTCATAATTCAGGTTTGCCGGAACCGCCACTCCATCAGGTCTTTTCATATCACCCTGAGGCCAGAATCCCATAGGTCTGTTAGTGGATAACTGTACTTCCCTGACATTACCAATAACCCCTGATTGTATCCATTCAACCGTTTTCCGTGTTCCTTCAGTAGCGTGTCCCTGGTTCCCCATCTGTGTCACCACTCCGGTTTCCTTTGCCAGCTGAGCAAGATGACGCACCTCAACAATTGTTTTGGCCATCGGCTTCTCAAGATATACATGTTTTTTAGCTTTCATAAAGGCAGAAGCAATCATGGCATGGTTGTGATCAGGCGTCCCGATAACAACAGCATCGATCGATTTCTCCTTGTCCAGCATTTCACGCCAGTCGCTATATATCTTGGCTTTCGGATATCCTTTAAAAATATGTCCCGCATATTCGGAATCAACATCACACAATGCATAAATATTAGCAAGCTTGATTGGTTTGCCTCCCGCTGCACCCATCTGGACAACAGCATTTGTATTCACTCCACCGGCAGGATTGTTCCGCTTTGCCATTTCAGCCATCCTTGCTTCCCTGGCTGCGATCTGCTCTTTTGTCAATGGCGAGCCATCGAAGTTTCTCTGAGGCCTCACTATTGGAACATCAGGTGAACATACCTGCTGGATATCGCCGCCACCCTGACTGCCGACACCTATTCCGGCAACATTAAGAAGATCGCTTGGTGCGGTATATCCTTTACCTCCCAATACGTGCCTGGGAATTATAGTCAATCCGGCAGCGACAGCCGCTGTAGTACCCAAAAAGTTACGCCTTGTCAGGCCTTTTCCCTTTGGAGTTTTCCTGTTATTTGTTTCCTTATTCATAGTATGATGTTGAGTTGGTTGTTGAAAGAAATTTAGAGAACCTAAATATAGGAAAAATCAGGGCTATTGTCAATCATTCCTGTTTCAATATCACGTAATTATGAATTTTTAACATATCTGACTGCAAAGTCGTACAACGTAAATTGTTATGGTTTTCTCAGCGTTTTTGCGCCTTAGAATGAGAATATATTAACAAGAAAAAACCCGGACTGGTAAAATCCGGGTTAAATTTTCATTGGACGTGTCAGATCAGATNGCTGTCCCTCCCCTTTCTCCAGTCCTTATTCTTATACATTCTTCCAGAGGTGTAATGAAGATCTTGCCGTCGCCCACATTGCCTTCTCCGTTTGTCCGGGCAGCTTTCAGTATTGTGTCGACAGTAATATCCACAAAAGCGTCATTTACCCCAATCTCTATCCTTATTTTTGGTATCAGGTCGGGCACTATTATCTGGCCCCTGTACATCTCCTCAATTCTCTGCTGACCATGACCTGAAACCCGGCTGACAGTAATTCGTTTTATATCAGCTTCGATAAGTGCTTCACGTACTTTGTCAAGCTGAACTTCCCTGATAATTGCTGTAATTAGTTTCATATTCTGTATTTTTTATCTGATTAACTGGGATTCAACATGCCGTATCCTCTTTCACCGTGATAGGATCTGTCGAGACCAGCCATTTCATCAGATTCGGATGACTTAAATTTAATGAATTTATTAAGTACAAAGATTATTACAAATGTCATAACTGCTGCATAAACAATTGCTATTGTAACTGCCAGTGCCTGTACTCCAAGCTGATTCCAAAGGTTCCATTTACCACCTGCTGCAGCGGCAGCTTCACTCATCCATGACGGACGAATGAAAAAGACCAGCAGAATAGCTCCCACTATACCACCAACACCATGAATACCAAAGGCGTCAAGACTATCATCATAGCCAAGCCTGTTTTTAACCTGAATGGCTGAATAGCATACGAATGATGCGAGAAATCCAAGGATCATTGCTCCATAAGGCTGAACAACGCCGGCAGCCGGAGTTACCGCAACAAGTCCGGCCAGTATTCCTGAAGCAAAACCAAGCGCAGTAGCTTTTCCCTGGTGCATGCTTTCTATTAAGATCCACGATAAGGCACCAGATGCTGCAGCAACCTGTGTTGCAGTGAGTGCCTGTGCTGTGCTTAATCCTGATGAGATGCTGCTTCCGGCATTAAAACCAAACCATCCAACCCAGAGCAGTCCTGCTCCAAGCATTGTTATCACCATATTATTGGGCCTGATAACCTGGTAAGGATATCCTCTTCTCGAACCAAGAAATAAAGCCGCAACCAGACCACTGACACCTGCGGAAATATGAACAACTGTTCCTCCGGCAAAATCTATAGCTCCCTTCGCCCCGAGGTGAAATAGGAATCCATCTGAAGCCCATACCCAGTGACAAAGAGGATTGTAAACAAGCAGACTCCAGATTGCTATGAAGAAACAATAAGCCTTGAAAGATACCCTTTCTGCAAAAGCCCCGGCAATAAGTGCAGGAGTTATAATAGCAAATTTACCCTGAAACATGGTAAATACATATTCAGGAATTCCTGCGTCCAAAATATTGGTGTCAATCCCTTTCAGGAAAAAATAATCATTATTCCATCCAAACCAACCTCCAAGAATATTCTTCCCGAAACACATACTGTAGCCGATAACAACCCAAAGGACACTTATAATACCCATAGCTACAAAACTATGCATTATAGTCCCCAGGACGTTTTTTGACCTGACCAGACCACCATAAAACATTGCCAATCCGGGTATCATCAGAAGAACCAGTGCAGTGGATGTCAGCATCCAGGCAGTGGCCCCTGAATCGATATGAGTCGTATCAGCAGCAAATAAACCTGTACTGCTTATAACCAGCAGCAGAAATACTAACAGGTACTTTTTTCCAGAATTTCTCATCAATCAGAATTTAATGTGTGTCTATTAAATATGTATTATTTTTTGCAAACATATACTTTTTTTGGGGTCATGTCAATTATTTTATATCTTTTTTTGATTAATACATCATTTTTTAGGGGTATCTATAGTTTTTTATGTGTTTTTATATCTGTTATAAAATTTCTTATATTCTCATGAAGGTTTCCGGCAGTACCAAGAACTTTCACAAATGCACTTCCTATTATGCCTCCCCTCGAAAACTCTCCTGCATCATGAAATGTCTCAGCATTTGAAATGCCAAATCCTATCATGCAGGGGTTGCTCAGATTCATTGCTTTAATTCTGCTGAAATATTTTACCTGTTCTTCCGAGAAGCTGGATTTTGTTCCTGTAACAGCCGAAGAGGAAACCATATATACAAATCCGCGGCTGATTTTATCAATGTATATTATCCTTTCCGCAGGTGACTGTGGTGTTATAAGTAAAATATTATAGATTCCGTTCCTTTCAAAAACAGATTGATATTCTTCAAGGTAAATCATCGGGGGCATATCAGGAAGTATAACACCATCAATTCCGGTCCGCTGACATTCGCCGCAAAACCTCTCTGCCCCGAATTGAATGACAGGATTCAAATAACCCATTAGCAGCAGGGGAATTTTAACTTCTTTCCTGATCTCAGACAACTGGTTAAATAACAGTCTCAGATTCATCCCGTTTCTGAGTGCCTGTTCGTTGCTTTCCTGTATTACCGGGCCATCAGCCATTGGATCAGAAAAAGGCATGCCAATCTCAACCATGTCTGCTCCTGAATCTTCAAGGGTTTTTATGATGTCTGCAGTTGAATTCAGTTCAGGATATCCTGCAGTAAAATAGATTGAAAGAATATTGCCTTCTTTTTCCCTGAAAAGCTTATCGATCCGATTCATATTTTTCTAATTAATTTTGTTGAATTCATATAATTGATGTACGTATCCATATCCTTATCCCCTCTTCCTGAAACAGTCACAACAACAACATCATCCCTTTTGAAATTATGTTTCCCTAGCCATGCCAGAGCATGGGCTGACTCAAGAGCCGGCACGATCCCCTCCAGATGAGTCAGCCGGAATGCGGCCTCAAGAGCCTCATCATCTGTAACATTATCGAAAACGACTCTTTTAATTTTATGCAGATGCGAATGTATGGGCCCGATGCCCGGATAATCAAGTCCGGCTGAAATAGAAAACGGTTCTGTGATCTGACCATCATCAGTTTGCATAAGCATGGTACGGCTTCCGTGTATCACTCCGGGCCGGCCTTTAACCATTGTGGCAGCAGTCTCGCCGCTGTCAACGCCTTTTCCGGCTGCCTCGACTGCAATAAGCTTGACATCAGGATGATCGAGATAATGATAAAATGAGCCAATAGCATTGCTGCCTCCTCCGACACAGGCAACTATATAATCGGGATCCGTTTTCCCTGATAGTTCTCCGACCTGATAAAGCAATTCTTCACTTATAACCGACTGAAGTCTTGAAACAAGATCGGGATATGGATGCGGCCCAACCACAGAACCAATAATATAATGGGTATCAACAGGATTACTGATCCAGTCGCGGATCGCTTCATTAGTCGCATCCTTAAGCGTTTTGTTGCCACTGACAACAGGCACAACCTCAGCACCCAGCATCTTCATTCTCAATACATTAGGAGATTGCCTGGCAATATCCGTCTGCCCCATATAGACAATGCACTTCATTCCCATCAGGGAACATACGGTTGCAGTAGCCACACCATGCTGACCGGCACCTGTTTCAGCTATAATCCTTGACTTTCCCAGCTTTTTGGCAATTAAGATCTGACCTATAGTATTATTTATCTTATGCGATCCGGTATGATTCAGATCCTCCCGCTTAAGGTAGATATTAGTGTTGTAAAAAGCCGAGAGCCTTGCAGCGAAATACAATGAGGACGGCCTTCCGACATAATTTTTCAGCAGCGACCTGTATTCAGACATAAAGTCCTTATCATTAAGTATCCCAATGTAATTTTCCCTGAGCTGCTTTACATTCTGATACATCATCTCAGGAATATAAGCACCTCCGAATTCACCGTAATAGCCTCGTTCATCAACGTTAAAATTCATAGCCAGCTCCCTTTTATTTCATTAATAAACTTCTTAACCTTTACTATATCCTTAATCCCTGGGGATGTCTCAAACCTGCTGTTAATGTCTACAGCAAAAAGTCCTTTGTTCTCAATGGACCTTACTACCCCGGCATCTCCTGAGTCAATACCGCCACTCAGGAAAAACTGTTTATCCATTGTATATCCTTCCAGTATTTTCCAGTCAAACTTTATCCCGCTGCCACCAAGTTTTTCTCCCCTTGTATCAAACAGGAAATAATCGCATACAGACTTATACTTTAAGAGGGATCCGAAATCAAATCTTTCTCCAATGTTGAAAACCTTTATAATCCCCAAACCTGATGATTGCAGTTCACTACAGGTTTTCACCGATTCATTTCCATGCAACTGAATCAGATTCAGGCCAAAACGAATTGCCTGATTTATTATGGTCTTACTATCCTCATTGATGAAAACCCCGACTCTTTTAATGCCAGCCGGAATAATGCTGAAAAGCTCAGGACCAGGCTCTTTTCCAACGTATCTTGGAGATCCGGGGAAAAAGATGAATCCAAAATAATCAGGGTTCGCCCCAACTATTTCACCCACATTCACGGGGTCTTTCATTCCGCATACTTTTATCCTGATCATATCTCAGATTAATTCCTTTACGAATTCCGAAAAAGCATTAACAGGATCGATAGAAGCCATAAACTTTTCCCCTATCAGAAATCCTTTAAATCCGTATTCCCTCAATTCCTTTATTACACCGGGGGATGATATTCCGCTTTCGGAAATCTTCAACATGTCCCCCGGAATCTTCGTCGAGATGACTTTCGAATTCTCGACGCTCACTTCAAAGGTCTTCAGATTACGGTTATTAACTCCAACCATGTCCATATCAGGAGTTAGCTTATCCAGTTCGGCTGTATCGTGTACCTCAAGCAGGACCTGCATTCCCAATGAATGGGCCAGCGCAGACAGTTTTTCAATTTCCTTGTGTCCCAGCACAGCAGCAATGAGCAGAATAACATCTGCTCCTATCGACTTGGATTCTATTACCTGGAATTCGTCTATTATAAAGTCTTTTCTCAGCACCGGGAATATGCTCTTTTCTCTAATCCCTGTAATGTCAGCGTTTGACCCGCCAAAAAACTGTGTGTCAGTGAGTACTGAGACACCAGAAGCGCCTTCCCTGAAATAGCCCGACGTCACTTCTGAAACAGAGGAGGAGGAGTTTATTATCCCCCTCGAAGGAGATTTTCTTTTAAACTCAGCAATAATGCCGGTTTTACCCTCATCAAGCAGGAAATCCGACATTGGAATCGTGTTACGCCCGAAAAGCACGCTATTCTCCAGATCCTTAACCCGGGTAACTGCTTTCAGAATGTCGAGCTCCTTCTTTTTATTCACAATGATCTGATCAAGTATTGTCATGACTGCAATTCAATCAGTTTAGTAAATGATTTAAGTGCCTTACCGCTCAGAAGCGACTCAGACGCTATTTCCCTGCATTCTTCAAATGATTTTAACGGGTAATAACACTTCAAAGCCATTTGTGCATTTACGGTAACAACATTATTTTGTGTCGGGGTGCCCTCTCCGCTGAGAATATTTTTAAAGAGATGAGCTGCCTCAGTCACACTGTTGCCGCCGCTGAGCTCCTCTTTGTTAACCCTCCTGTAATTCATAAATTCAGGAGATACAATCTGCTCAACTCCGTTAAGAATGTATTTGAAATCAGAGGTGAGAGATACCTCATCGTAACCATCGAGACTGAAAATAATGATATACTGCATTTCAGACTGTTGATAGAGGTAATTATACAAACGTGCCAGTTCCAGGCTGTAAACCCCAATCAGCTGCTTCGACGGGAACGACGGATTAACCATTGGCCCGAGCATGTTGAAAAAAGTCTTGATTTTCAAAGCCCGCCTTACAGGCACAACATTTTTCATAGCCGGGTTGAAGAGTGGGGCATGAAGAAAACAGACTCCCGATCTGTCAATTTCCCTTCTCAGCTTATCCTTTTCAGTTGANAATTTATAACCGAAATGTTCCAGTATGTTTGATGAGCCACAGGTTGAACTGACACCGTAATTACCATGCTTCGCCACTTTCACGCCAGCCCCCGCAAGCACAAAGGTAGAAAGAGTGGATATGTTGAAAGTATCTTTTCCGTCGCCTCCTGTTCCGCAGACATCCATTGGCTCAAACTCGGAAAGATCAATCCTTATGCAGTGATTCAGCAGTGCATCACGAAAACCGGTGAGTTCATCGACGGTTATGCTCCTCATAAGGTAAACAGTCAGAAATGCGGCAATCTCCGACTCGGAATAATTACCACCTGCAATATTGGTAAGTACCTTTTCCGCTTCTGACCGGTTCAGTGTCTTATGCTCAAACAAATGATTCAGTATTTCACGCATATTGATCGTTTTAATTTGATATCCAGTTAGAAATGAGGTCCATGCCATGTTCTGTAAGTACTGATTCGGGGTGAAACTGCAGTCCCTGCACATCATATGCCCTGTGGCTGAGTCCCATAATTATCCCGTTTTCATCCTTGCAGGTAACCTTCAGACAATCGGGAAGGTCAACATCAGATACCACCCATGAATGATATCTTCCTCCGCTAATTGATGACGGAATGTTCAGAAAAAGCGGATTATCAGGGTCCTCAATCAGAATCGGAGTGGCAACACCATGGAAAACAGAGCTCAGATTAAGTATCTTTCCGCCGAAGGCCTCACCTATTGCCTGGTGTCCCAGACATATTCCAAGGATACTTTTCGATGGAGCATATTGCTTTATCAGGTCGATACAGATACCTGCATCATAAGGAACTCCGGGTCCGGGAGAGAGAAGTATCTTATCATATTCATTAACCTCTTCGAGTGGTATCTCATCATTTCTGAAAACCGCAGGCCGTACTCCTATTATGCTTTCTATGTAATATACCAGGTTGTAGGTAAATGAATCGTAATTATCAATAACCAGAATCTTTTTCATCTTATCTTAATAAATGATTATTTAATTTCAGCTGCAAGTTCAATGGCTTTCCTGAGAGCTCCAAGCTTATTATTGACTTCCTGCAACTCACTCTCTTCATCAGAGTTAGCTACTATGCCGGCACCCGCCTGATAATAAAGCCTGTTTGCCTTGCTAAGGAAGGTCCTGATCATTATGGCATGGTTAAAATGACCCCTGAAATCGAGGAATCCGATAGCCCCGCCATAATATCCCCTTCTCTGATTCTCATACTTGTCGATGATCTTCATTGCCATGTATTTAGGAGCTCCCGACAGAGTTCCTGCCGGGAATGTTGCCGACATCATATCAGCCATCGTTGTACCTTCTTTCAGTTCGCCGGAGACTGCCGATACAAGGTGAAGGACATGTGAATAAAACTGTACCTCCCTGTAGCTCTCAACTTTGACATTCCCTGCGTGTCTGCTCAGGTCGTTTCGAGCAAGATCTACCAGCATGACATGTTCAGAGTTTTCTTTCTCATCAGTGGCAAGTTTCTGAGCCAGAAGCTTGTCGTTCTCATCATTACCTGTCCGTCTGAAAGTCCCGGCAATCGGATTGATATAAGCTTTCCCCTTGTTGATCTTTAAATGTGCTTCAGGTGATGAACCGAAGATCTTATAACTTCCATAGTCAAAGAAGAAAAGATAAGGTGAAGGATTTACCGATCGTAAAGCACGGTACACATTAAACTCATCACCACTAAATCGTTGTGAGAACTGTCGTGAGAGCACAACCTGGAATACATCTCCAAGGAAACAGTGTTCCTTCCCCTTTCCGACCATTGCCTTATATTCTTCATCCGTTACATTATGACCTTCATCACCCACTGATTTGAATGAGTAGATTGCTACATTGCGGCTGTTAAGCAGCGATTCAATCCTGTCCAGCTCTCCAGGTTTTGTATCTATTTGATTTTCTATTATCTGAAGGGTATTCTGATAATGATTTATTGCTATGATATACCTGTAGAGGTGATATCTGACATCAGGTATTTTATATTCGTATTCCCTGCCATCTTTCAATTCAATTCTTTCAAAATATTCAACAGCATCATATGAAGTATAGCCAAAGAGTCCGTTCACAGGAATTTCGGAAGTCACTTCCGCCTGTTTAAATGCGTTGGTGAAAGCTGAAAATCTTGAATTAAATGTATGCTGATCCTTTATCTCTGTCTTTATTTCAGATCCATCAGGATAGGTTTCTGTGATGCATCCGTTATCAGCTATAAAACCAGCAACAGGTTTCATGCAAATAAAAGAATAGCTGTTCTCATTCCCATGGTAATCAGAACTCTCAAGCAGCAGTGAGTTCGGATATATATCCCTTATTCTGAGATATATGCTGACGGGTGTAATAATATCAGCCAACAGTTTTCGCGATGATGTTTTAATATTAAATTCATTCATAAGGTTTCCATTTTTAAATCACTTAAACACTGTTACAAAAATCATGGACTGTCAGAAAACTAAAAAGGCCTGTCGTGATTACGACAGGCCTTCGATTAATATCTTAAAATATTATATACAAATAGCTGGCAGTCTCACGTCAAAAAGTGAAATTTACTTAACCACCAACGCCAATATGTACAAATTGCTTTCATTTTAATACCATATAACACGACAAAAGTAATCTTTGTTTTTAATTATCCAAAATATTTCAGAGATATATAAATCAATCTGACAGTCAGATTTTACATTCCAGTGACAATTCATGACAAACTTTTACCCGGTCATGACAACGGTTATGTGGTTATCGCGCAACTTTGTAGAGCAAAAACCAGAATCTAATAAACTGAAAACACAAATCATGAAAACAAAATTTTATAAGCCTGTTGCAATTGTTGTGCTGATATTATTATCAGGCATTTCAACAAATGCAGAGGATCTGAGGAAGATCGTATCTCTCTCGGGAGAATGGAGATTCACAATTGGCGATGACAGCAAATGGTCCAGCCCCTCATTTGATGATTCCAGTTGGGATCAGATATCTGTTCCCGGTAATTGGGAAGATCAGGGGTACAATGATTATAATGGCTACGC
>JGI20214J51088_10003209_pt1 | contig 10816 bp, 4 predicted proteins | sample WetSurMetagenome_FD_51088 | JGI IMG/M metagenome (IMG submission 51088) | reverse complement strand
TCCAATTTAAATGTCATGGTATTGCCCTTAATTATTGGAACAATCCCATACGATAAAGGGCGAATACGTCCGGTATGAATGCTTCCATGATTATATGTAACAGAAACCTCGACAACTCCTGAAAAATCGAAATATCCTAAAGATGCTTTTTCCGTTGTTTGTTGGCAATTAACCACTTTGGCAACATTTACAGAATAAGTATCAACCTTTTTCCATTCTCCACCAGCCTGCCTCACTCTCACGGTAAAGTCATTCCTCAAATCACTGCCGATCGGAGCAGGATAAGTTATCAACTTTGCTTGCAATAAGGATACCTGAAATGACATTATCAAAACACATAATATATATGATAAACCCTTTTTGTTCATAAACTTTTATTCTCCATATTTAATGTATAATCGTTACCTCTTGAAGTTAAAAAAGAAATCATATTTCTTCCATATCTTTTATAGCGTACTCTTTTCCCATTATTATTTCTTATGTAATTTATACTAATGTTAGGATAATAAAGTTTGCAGATACCTCCGTTGCCTGACATTATAACACATTCAACAGGTGATAACTTCCTCCACTTTAAATCAACTGTAAAAGCACCTTCCGCTCTCAATCCCTGAAAACTTCCATCAGGCCATGCATCTGGCAATGCCGGAAGTATTTGGATAAAACCTTGGTTGCTTTGCAACAACATTTCAGCTATGCCTGCTGTAGTACCGAAATTCCCATCTATCTGAAAAGGAGGATGAGCATCCAACAAATTCTCATATACGCCTCCGGCACTATCGTTCATTGTTACCGTTGTAGTACTTGTCAAATGCAGAGCCTGCTTCAATAACTTATAAGCATGATTCCCGTCAAACAATCTGGACCAGCATGATATTTTCCATGCACGACTCCACCCTGTTCCGCCGTCACCTCTGGACAGCAGTGTAGTTTTTGCCGCATTAGCATATAAACTGTCTTTATGATAAGATATCTGATTACCGGGATAAAGAGCTATTAGTTGTGATAAATGCCGATGATTATCTCCCTTTATATCTTTTTGGATCTTCCATTCGCGAATTTGTCCCCATTCACCTATATGAATACCATTATCCAATCTTTTAAACTTATTCTTTAATTCAGAAACAAAATTCACATCGGCATGGACTACTGATGATGCTTTTAATGTATTATCAAATAACTCATATATCAATTGCTGTGCATAAGCAATCCCATCTTCCCACGATCCATGTTCAGGCGACCATTCATTTGGAGCAACTAACCTATGACTTGAATCTTCTTTCAACCTGTAAAACCAATATTCACAAGCTTTCTTCATAACAGGAAAGGCTACGTTTTTTAAATAAACGACATTGTTAGTATATAGATAATGTTGCCAAAGATTTATACAATACCAAGCATTAGCCGGACGGTTGATATTCCAATCAGTATAACCGAATATATTACTTTGTGTTCTTACAGCCCAACCTCGATTATGTTCACCTTCGGCAACTTTCTGCCAGCTACCGTATTTTTTCATTGCTTCGGTATACACATAATTAATGAACGGAGAATAACATTCCGATAAATTGGTATTCTCCGTAGGCCAATAATTCATTTCAACATTGATATTACTGTGAATATCACACTCCCACTCCGGAGCATTGCTATTATTCCAAATACCTTGCAAATTACTCGGCAAATTTACACCTCTTGACGAACTAATCATCAAATAACGGCCATACTGGAAATAAAGCACATCCAAATATCTACTTTCACGATTATTGCTAACCAATTCATTTGTTGTAATAACCGGTATCTTAGTATCCAAATCCAACTTAACTCTATCAAATAAAGACTTATAATCACGTATATGATCTGATCTCAATGTCTGATACGAGCGACTTGCCGCACGATCAATTCTTTTTAAAATATTTATGTGCAATTGTTCCGCATTTTCTCCTATGTATGTATCGGAAGATATATTATAATTCGTTGCAGCGGTCAACAGTAACGTTACTGAATTAGCTTTTTTAACTTGAATTTTCCCACCTTCAATGGTTATGTATCCGCCATCATTTACGACCTTTACTTGTGCTTCATAAGAAAGGATATCAAGTTTGCCTCTTATTATTATTTTATTCTCGTTTACTGTTGTTACTCCATTATGAGCATCGGATAATCTGACTGATAAATTCAACTTCGCACTGCTTCCGGGAGTTGTAAGACGAATAACTATCACCTTATCCGGATAACTGGCAAAATATTCTCTCAAATAACGAACATTGTTCTTTCTATATGAAACGGATCCTATGGCATCATCCAACGATAATTCACGGCGATAACCGGTACATGTGTTATCACCGTCGAAGTTAAGATAAAGATCACCGAAATTCTGATAAGCACCTCTCTTTACAGTACTTCCTTTCCAAAGTGTTTTCTCATTAAATTGGAAATTCTCTTCCGAAACACCTCCGAAAAACATACCGCCCAATTCACCATTACCTATAGGCAAAGCTGATGTCATCCATTCGGTTGCCGGTTTATCATACCACAATTTCAATATCGGTTGTGAAGCATAAACCTGAAATGTACAAAAAGACATTAATATATAAAAAAACGTTCTTTTTATCTTAATGAATTCTTTACTTAAAACCATATATACAATAAATTTAATTGATTAATTTTGAACAATGCCTGTAACCTTAACTTCTGAAAGAGCTGCAGGTAAATTAGTTGCCGGTTGAAAGCTGATACGAATAAAGCGTCCGCATATCTTGGTTGAACCGTTCGACAAGTCAATAATCCTTTCGTGCTCTTTCTTCATACTTCCTCGATTGTCCAAAACATTAACCCATTGCTTTCTATCTTCTGAAACTTCTACAATATAACGATAAATTCCAACTTGAGGAAATTCTATATAAATTTGCCGAAATAAAAGTCCTTTCTCGGTATCCAATGTCCAATAAGGAGCACAATCTTTTTCCGAAGCCTGCCAATAAGTATTGTCAAGACCGTCTGCAGCCAATCCTGCAGATTTATCATCCTTTTGACTACTTGCAAAAGTAGGATTATCCCTACCGAAAGTTTGCACTGTTTGTTCATCTTTCACAGATGCAAAGCGTACATAAGGATGTTCCCTAACAGTAGGTGTTTTACCTTTTACATACTTATGATCACCTATGAACGAAAGAACAATTCTTGTCGATTTTAGCTCTGGTGAAGTGGCCTCTATTATAGAAGTACCTGCATAATATGACCGAAAAGCAATAGATGCTTTACCGTCAGCAATATTTATATCACTGTCTTTTTTAAAAATAATTGATGTTCCTGTAGGAAACTCACCCGGCCCGGAAATTAATTCAAACTTAACGGAAGGTGCATTGCTTATTTCTTTTCCTACCGAATCAAGAACGCTAACAGTTATTTTTACATCCTCTGTTCCATCAGTTTTAATTCCCACATACTTTGTAGATTCTAACTTCAATTGAGCAGGAACTCCTTTCTCTGCCCATTTAGGAGGTGCTATTTTACGATATTCATTCCTATACCAGTACCAAGAACGTTTCGGCAAACGGAAATAATCGACAATACCCATTTTACTCAATTGACTACCTGCAATACTTCCATGATCGAAGCCACACCATATTGCTTGACCGCTACGCCATGGAAAACCTTTCCATGCTTCATTTTTTTGCAAATGACCCCATCCAGGTACATAATCACCGGGACGTTCAGATGTTGTGCTGCCATATTCAGAAACTAAGTTAGGCATGGCAGGATGCTGAAAATCAGGAATAATTCCTCCGTCTCCGTTATATCCTGATACATCTCCAACAACATCTATCCTATCTTTACCTAAAGGACGCTGGGCACCACCTATTGCCGCAGGACGAGTTGGATCAAGCTGATGCGACAAATCCACCATTTTCTTTAATAATTGTCTGACTTTCGGCATTGTTTCAGGAGTTGAAAAGAAAACTTCATTGCACATGCTCCATGCCACAACGCAAGGATGGTTGCGATATATACGTATCATTTCACTTAATTGTTGCAACACATTCTTTTCAAAACTTTTTTCATACCTTTTATCTGCGGGATAAGCACTTGAGTCCCAATATCCGTCTGACTTAAAACCGCCGATCCCCCAAAATGGCGTTTCAGACCAATAACACAAACCTTTTTCATCACATGACTGTAAAAAAGACGGAGCATGAGGATAATGAGAGCCTCTGATAAAATTAAAACCGGCATCTTTCATTAAAATGACATCACGACGAATGGCACTATCAGTTACTGCATATCCCCATCCGGCTTGATCCTGATGAACATTTACTCCTTTGAGATATAAGTGTTTACCGTTAAGAAAAAAGCCTTTATTTGCAGTCCACTCAATCCACCTAAAACCAAACATACTTTTTTCTCGGTCTATCAACGTATTATCTCTATATAGTGAACTGACTAATGCATACAATACAGGATGATTGGGAGACCATAAATTAGGGGATTTTATGCTATTTGTTACTTGACTAAATATATGAATCGAATTTGACACTAATCTTTTAGTACTTTCAGCCGAAGCAACCCTTTCACCTTTTGTATCAAAGACCTCAGTTGTCAATCGGTAATCTGCTGACAGTTTCGTATTATTGCAGACTTCGGTGGCTACATCCACAACAGATGAACTGCCTTTATTTTTACCAATATAGGGAGTAGTTACATAAGTACCGTACCAATCAATATATACAGGTGATTTAATTACAAGCCTAGCATCACGATAAATACCGCCACTAAAGACATACTCACCTGCACGCGGGGCCACATCAGGTTTCCACAAATTATTAACGCGAACAGCAACTAAATTGTCACCTACCTTAATATATGAAGAAATATCAATTGAAAATCCGGTATAACCTCCAACATGTGTACCGGTCAAATGACCGTTGACATAAACTTCCGCTTCTTGAAACACCCCGTCGAACTCCAAAAACACTTTTTTTGATAAACTTGGCTTGCTTAAAAGAAAATGCTTACGATACCATCCATACCCGACATAAAAATCTTTCGACATAAAATATGGTATGTCAAAAGAATGAGGCAAACCGACAGATTCCCACCTGCTATCATCATAATTTATTTGCATTGCTCCATTATAATCTCCACGAGCATATTTCCACTCTCGATTAAAATTAATAACATGACGTGGTAATGCCACTAATTTGGCATTAATAATGCAACAAAATGCCATTAACGGAAAAAGAAATAAATATTTCTTCATTAATCATTAATATTTTCTTCATCCATAATTTCATTTAAAGATAATGCGATTCTTATGATATAAGACCGCATTATCAAAAAAATAAATTAATTATATAAATATCATTAATAACCAGGATTTTGAACAATACGACCATTTCCCATATCGATCTCATTACTTGGAATGGGTAATAAATAATTTTTAGAATCAAACTTTCTAGTCACATTTATAGGAGTTTCTTTGAACAAATCAAACTCCGTTGTTGCTTCAATGTTCAAACCTGTAGGTTGTACTCCCAAATATTGATCTGCTAAAAGCCATCTACGAAGATCCCAAAATCGCTGACCTTCACCAAAGAACTCAATAGTACGCTCACGACGAACAATTTGACGCATACCGTCTTGGGTTTGATAATTCCACGCGTTAGAATTTGCATATTGACCACCCCAAGAATTTACCACAGAAGGTAGTCCTCCACGTGCCCTAACTTTATCTATATACGCTCGCGCTGTAGCAAGGTCAGGAGAAGGTTGCTCAATCAATGCCTCAGCATAATCCAAATATAATTCTGCCAATCTTATAGTCGGCCATGGATAATATACACCATCAGCCGTACACTGAGTTAAACTATATGTTGGTGGTACATATTTCATAGTTAAAAATCCTCCCGGTGAATAATTATTTGTACGACCATTGATTCCACAATTGCCACTATAAGTAAAATTACAAAGTATGGCTTTACCTCCCAACCATGTCTTTCCATTCATATCAGCTCTTGTAATGTCATACATTCCATTATGGAAAGCGATCCATGCATAATATCGAGGTTCCCTATTCCAATTTTCATATTGTACATTAGCACCTACTTTTGCAATTGTATCATTGCCTGTCCATTGTGCATATCCAAATTGATCGTTATAATATTTTGTCCATGAAGAATCTTGATCTATAGGGAGTCCGTTATTAGTATAAAACATTCGGATCAATTTCATAGTCGGAGATATACCATTCCACCCTGTAGCACTATTGAATGGAACCGATCTATTCTGTTTACCATATTTACCTTCATAAGGGGTATGCGCCCATAAAACCTCTGTTGAATTATAATAATCCGAAAATGCAAATTTTTCTGCTCTTATATATGGTGATGTTGGCATAGGAAATGTAGAGTAATTGTTTGTCCCTGTATATAAAGTTGCACCATTTGCCTCAGCCGAATCAATGGCAGCCTTAGCTGCTTGAGCAGCTCTCGTCCATTTTGAACCGTCATAAGTCTCATTTATCAAGTTAGCACCTGTGGTAGGACTTTTAAAACTTGTATAAAGTTTCCCCTGATCACCGTTAAATTGAGGTGATGCCGCATATAACAAAAGTCTTGCTTTCAAAGCTTTTGCTGCAACACTTGTTGCACGTCCATACTCATCTCCTGTTCTAGTTGAAGGTAACGAATTAGCAGCTTCATCATATAATTTTGCTATCCAATTAACACAGCTATCATAAGGACTACGTTCAGGAAGAGTCGCAGCAGTGGCACCTGTAGCATAAGCTTTTGTCATAATAGGTATAGGACCATAGGCTTGAAGCAATTCATGATGATAATAAGCTATCAAAAATTTTGCTTCAGCTTTTTCCGATATTAACTCATCTGAAGTTATTCCTTCAACTCCATCAATATTATTAAGAAAGATGTAACATTTTCTTATACCTTCCCATAAATTATCAGAAGAACTACCATAACTGCCCCACCAACATACTATAGGACTGGCAGCTGTATAAATTCCTTCACCGAAAGAATAATCTACTTCATGTGTAAAAGATTCTACCATTTCATCCGAAGTCAACAATGCAGGTGAATATACGTTCCCATCATCAGGTATGTATGAATAGCAACCATATAAATAAGCTTTGGCATTATCTGCACCTTCAAAAGCGTCTGCTTCTGTTGTAGTTTCTTTAGGAACTACATTCAAATAGTCACAAGATGCCAAGCAAAATATTCCCAATAATATACATAAATGAATTTTCATTTTTAATTCTCCTATCTTTTATTTATTAAATGACATTTGTAATCCTATATTTATCGTCCTCTGTGTTGGATAAGCAAATCCTGATCCTCCACCCATTGCCGGATCCCAAAGTTTAAACTTCGAGAAAGTCAAAAGATTCATTCCACTTATATAAAATCTTAAAAACTTTTTGTAAGTATATCCGATTTCAACAGCTTTTAATTTTAGAAAAGAAGCATCTCTCATCCAATAAGTAGACGTAGCAGTAGTGTTTGTATTGACAGCCTCACTTAAACGCGGATACTTAGCATTCACATTTTGATTCGCTGTTGTCCATCTATTACTGGCCACCCATTTCAACACATTGTAATTATCATTTATTATAGTTCCAAAAGGATGGAATCCGGACATAAACAAAGAAACAATTCCTTGCCCCTGGAAGAATAGAGAAAGATCACAATTCTTATATTTCATGTTTGTACCAAAGCCATAAACAATCTCAGGGACAGTAGGATGACCTATATATTTTCTATCATTTGAATCTATTTCATTATCAGTGGTTCCATCTTTATTTGGAAGGTTCTTATACTTAATATCACCTGGAAGCATTGTTATTCCTGAAATGGTTTGCGTTGGACTGCTAGATACATCATTTGCATCTTTGAATAAGCCATCAGCGACATACCCCAATACAGAATTTAAAGAATGTCCTACTAATGAAAGTTGAGGATAAGTTGTATAAGGTGCTTCAGGATATGCTTTAACTGTATTTTTTGCATAAGTGAAAGTTCCATTTACTTGGATTATAAAATCCTTGCCAAGATTAGTATTGTAATTTATAGATGCATCAAGCCCTTTATTATCTACTTTTCCCCAATTACCATACGTAGCTGTACCACCTGTACCCAATTCAGCTTCGATATCTTCGTTTTGCATAAAAATGTTTCTACGTCTTTCCTTAAATACATCTGCTGTTATATTAACTCTTTTGAATAATTGCAAATCCAAACCTAAATTAGTTTTATAAGCAGTTTCCCATGTTATATCTTCATTACCAAATCTATTATATGACGGTCCGGAAAAAGAATAATTCCCAGTCATTCCTGTTGTATAGCCCTTCTTGTTTAAACTTATTGAAGAAAGATACATGAATCGTGTACTGCTATCCGCATTTCCTACTTCGCCCCAACTTCCTCTAACTTTTAAATTGGTTATTACATTACCTATTTTAGAAGATTTCCACCAAGGTTCCTCACTTACAATATATCCCAATCCTATAGATGGAAAGAATCCCCAACGGTGTCCTTTTGCAAAATTTTCCGAACCATCATACCCGAAATTAAATTCCGATAGATAACGACCTTTATATACATAATTAGCCCTTCCTGCTACTCCTTGAGTTCTAAATGGTAAAGAATTATCATCACTTGAAGGTTCATTATAGTTATACTCTCTCTGATTATATACAGCCATTAATGAAACGTCATTATCTCCAAATGTTCTTTCATAATTAAGCAATCCTTCAAAATAATATGTACGATCACCGTTAGAACTTGATGAATATGATAAACTCTGTGATTTTTCACTTCCCACCATACTAACATCCAATAAACCTGTGCTGCCGTCATAACTGCTTGAGGAGAATTGATTATATCCAACATAATGATTTGTATAAGTATATGACCAATTTTTGAAAGAAGCTAGCAATGTCGCTTTCAACCCTTTGGTAATAAACTTCAAATCTTGGTCAATTTGGAAATCTGCTAAAAGTGTACTACTAAATGTTTTAGAATATCCTGTTGCCCCTACAGCCACCGGATTAGCTTCATTGGTTGTAGAGTACCATCTGCCTCCCCATAACCTCTGGTTTGCATTTTTCCACGTACTAGTAGAAACTAAAGAACTTGACGGGAAATATATAGGGAATTCAACAGGACTAATCGCCATCGCATCATTAAATAATGTACTTGTAGAAGACGAAGGTGTATCAGAAGGATCCAGTTCGACATGCAACTTTAACGAAGCACGTGTTGTAGGAGTGATATTAACACCTAAATTATTCTGAAACACATATCTCTTTACATTTTCATTTGTATTCCATGAATAGCCATACTTCTTCCCTAAGTTCTTTAACATACCATTTTGATTATGTACAGATACGTTCATGAAATAATCCGCTCTTTGACTTCCTCCTCTAACACTCATATCTACATCCTGATTATATGATGTGTTATTAAACAATTGTTTATACCAATTTACATCAGGATATTCATACATGTTGGTTTTCTTCCTTGTATTATCAATTTGTGTTTGTGTATAATCAACACCTCCACTTTGTCTACTATCATTAGCCTCATTATACAATTCCATATAAGTCGCACCATCAACAAGTTTCGGTACCTTAATCGGTTGATTCATATAACCTTCAACGCGAATATTAATAGCCGGTTTTTCACGATCCTGACCATTTTTTGTTGTTACAATTACTACTCCATTAGCACCTCTTGTTCCATAAAGCGCAGTAGCCGTAGCATCTTTTAATATGGAAAGACTTTCTATTACATCTGTATCAAGAGCATTTAAATCTCCTGTAGCGCCTTCTACCCCATCAATTATAACTAATGGAGTTGTACTACTACCAAATGTAGATTGACCTCTTATCCAAAAACTTGCACCATCCGATCCTGGTTCTCCACTCGTTTGAGTAGCTATAACTCCTGCTAATTTACCTGCAAATGCAGTAGTCAAATTGGCTGATGGCACTCTTAATTCCGACGTATTGACTGATTGCACAGATCCAACTAATGTAGCTTTCTTCTGAGTTCCATAGCCAACCACGACAATATCTTTTAATGCTTCTGTACTCTCATAAAGAGTTACTTTCAAAAAAGATTGATTAGTGATTTTTATTTCTTTTTTCTGATATCCTATAAAGGAAATAGCTATATTGCTTCCTTCAGGACAATTTAATTGAAAAAGACCATTCAAATCCGTAACAGTTCCACCTTTCCCGTTTACTGATATTGAAGCTCCAATGATAGGGTCACCTTTTGAATCTTGTATAAAACCTTTAAGTTTAACAACTTTCGCAGAAGATCCGTTGTCATTCGTTTGTGCAAATGCTATTACCGGAGTTAATAACACAAGCAATATTAAAATAATTTTTTTGATAAAATCCATATTACCTTTTTTAAGATTAAACAAATTGTTTTTGACCAAGGATATAATATCCATACTAAAATTGTTTTTCATGTTTCCATTGTAGTTATTATTTTTAAGTTCTTAATTCAAATGACTTTAAGCAAATACTCGCGTATTTCTTTACGAGCTGTAAACTGATGCGATTCAATAGTACGTTTACTTAAATGAAGATTCATCGAAATTTCATCCGCACTCTTTCCCTCTATACGGGTCATATAATATATTTTGCGCCGCTGCAAAGGTAGCAATTCCATATAATGTCTTTCCATCCGTTGCAAATCATGTACACTCGCGCCTTCTTCCGGCGTATAATACGTTACAGGAGATTGCATATCATATATATATGAGTATATCTCTATTTTTTTATTTTTGC
>JGI20214J51088_10003208_pt1 | contig 10817 bp, 8 predicted proteins | sample WetSurMetagenome_FD_51088 | JGI IMG/M metagenome (IMG submission 51088) | reverse complement strand
ACTTCCCCTTTTCACTGAACAGGAATTTATCGGTCACTGTGCCTGCTGAATCCAGAGCATAGGGGTTAAATACCGACCCGAAGGTCAACTGCAGGTTGTTTTTAAATAAGGTGCTGCGGCCGCTCATGGATAAAGGAGACCATTTGTTGGTTTCGGCAAAAGGCTGGTAACTGGTGGAAAAATCAAGATTATCAAGAATTGAGACCTTCTTTCCCTCGCCGGTAGTATCACTTTTTGATCGTACCTTCATTTCCAGATTATTGCCCAAACCCAGTGATACCGACCCGCTTTTTCCGCTAACCGTGGGCGTAGAATAAATCTGGCCTTCGTAAACAGAATACTCCGAATAACTCATGGGTTGAATGGCTGAAGAGGAGGATGCCATGTTCCGGTAGTAATCGGGCACAAGGCCTTTCATATCGGGCGAAAAACTGGCTGATATTTTAGGTGACATTACATGCCTTACGGCTATGATATAGGAATTAGGTCTGGTAGATACAAAGTCGCCGTATATTTTCGGATTGATGCTGATCGACAGGGCTGTGGAAAACCCCTGGGCATAGGTTACTTTCCGGATAGTGTCAACCTCGTATGAGTTTTTCATAAATACGGAAGTATCCGAGCGTGCGGTTTTTCTGATGTAATAAGGATAAACAACACCGTTATAACTCAAGCTTGGGGTTATATTGATGAATTTGAACAGGGTAATATTATCCAGGCTGATGGGAATGCTATGGGTAAAACCGTTCTTCATGTTTTTCAAGGTGCTTTGGGTAAAAAGCAGGGAATCATATACATCCACAATCTTGTTTTCCAGTTTTGAGCTATAGCTTACCTTGATGTTTTCCAGCCAGTTATAATCCCCATCGTCATCTTTGCCCCTGAACGGATATATACCTTCCATATTGAATGTCATGGTGGGCAAGGTCATGTTTACCTTTCGGGTTTGTGTACTCTGATTACCGCTTAAATTTGCAGTGAAGTTAAACGGTCGTCCCGGCCACTTTTTTGAATAAGCAATACTTGAGTTTTTCTGGTTTTCAAGAATGTTGGCAAAATTACTGCCCTGCTGTTTCTCGAAGGAACTGGTGGAAAAGTCGACACTGGCAGAAAATGACCGGGTAGGATTGGCCTTTGTATCCTGCCGGTGGCTCCAGTTTATTTTAAAGTCCTTGCTGGTGGTAAAAGTAGGGTCATCGTTAATTTGGTTTTTAAAGAATTGGGCCGTGAAACTGCCGCTGTATTTATACTTAACGGTGTATTGCGACAGTGCTTTAATGCCCCATGTACCCCTGGAATAAACAGATCCCATTAATGTTACATCCAGATAATCATTCATGGCAAAATACCATCCTCCGTTTTCCAGTCCGAATCCCCTACGCTTTTCATCCCTGAATTCAGGAATAATAAACCCCGACGATCGCTTGTTGGTGTTGGGAAAAAAGCCAAAAGGCAATCCAAGTGGCATGGGTATATCCTCAAAAACCAAATAAGCCGGTCCGCTAACGGTACGTTTTCCAGGTACGGATATAGCTTTGGTGAGGGCAATGTAAAAATGGGGATGGGGTGCATCGCAGGTTGTGTACTTGCCCTTTTTAATATGGATTTCCCCGTTGTCCTGCCTTTTGGTTTCAGTACTGTGTAAAAACCCTTCCCCCTGCTGGGTTACTACATCAATAATTTTTGCTTTCCGTGTTTCAAAGTTATAGTGCATGGTGTCAAAGTCGAACTTATCGTTCCCCTGCGTGAATTCAGGCTTTGTGAGTATGCCAGTAGAATCAGGTGCCCCTGCAGCCATGGCGACCTTACTGTTGTAATCAAATTCAATATAGTCACCTTTTAACCCTATGTCCTGATATTGAACGGTACCCTTATCATACAGGTATACTTTTTCCTTACCAATGGAAAAGATCAGGGAATCCTCAGCAGTATATTTTACCTCCGATTCGAGGAGGGGTTTATGTTGGGTGATTTTTCCAATGGCGGCAGAGTCAATAGTAACAGAATCAGTAGCTTGCTTCAGTGTATCTGCCTTGGTGAGTGAATCGGGTGTTGGTTTTATAGCAGGGGCTGCAGGTTCCTGAGCTAAGAGCGGTAAGACACATAAAAATAAAACAGCAACAAGTAAAAGCCTGCAAAACTTAGGGGAATAATTAAACTTTATTATATTTAGTGGTTTCTTGGAAAACATAAGAACTTTGGTTCCCGAAATATTGCTGCTTGTTGAAATCAAATCAGAAATGCTAATTTTGCATTGTCAGTTAATTTGGTCACAGGCTGCAAAGCTAATAAAATAACGTGTTGAAATGTATAAAAAATATCCGGGTCTGAATTTTCAGTGGTTTTTTATATTTTTTTTGGTATTTGGCTTATTTCATGCAGTTGCATATGCACAATTATCTGATAATGGATACAAATTGAAGACGGTGATCATTGATGCCGGGCATGGTGGAAAAGATCCTGGATCGCCGGGTAAAATCATTTCAGAAAAGGATGTAGTTCTTGCTATTGCCTTAAAAGCAGGCAAATATATAGAAGACAATTTTAAAGACGTAAAGGTTATTTATACAAGGAAGACCGATGTTTTTGTGGAGTTGTACAAAAGAGCTGAAATTGCCAATTCCAATAAAGCGGATCTTTTTATATCCATACACGCAAATGGTTCCGAGAATAGCCAGGTAACAGGTACGGAATCACTGGTACTCGGATTGCACAGGGCCGGAGAGAATTTTGAAGTGGCAAAGAAGGAAAATTCCGTTATTCTTCGCGAGGATAATTATAGTGTTAAATATCAAGGTTTTGAACCAAATAATCCGGAATCCTACATCATATTTTCCCTGATGCAAAATCTTTATTTTGATCAAAGCATTAATTTTGCCGCATTATTGCAGGAGCAATTCCGTGAGCGCGCACAGCGAAAGGATAGAGGTGTAAGGCAACAGGGACTGCTGGTTCTTGCCCAAACCGCCATGCCGGGTATTCTTGTTGAAACCGGCTTTATTACCAACCCCGACGAGGAGGCCTTTCTGGCATCTGAAGATGGGCAGGATCTTATAGCTTCGGCCATATACAGGGCGTTCCGTGATTATAAAGAAATAGTGGAATCACGTACTTCCATGACAGCTGCCGTAGGGAGCAAAAATTCAGGGATATTGGATACCATGGATCGGGATAAAAATACGGGTAGTGACACAACCGTTGAAGTAGCAAAAGATGTTCCATCGCAGGAACGAATAAGGACTTCGCAAATTGAATTTAAAGTACAGATTGCAGCTTCTTCAAAGCAGGTAACCGGAAATCATGCCTTTAAAGGACTAACCGGCGTATCGGAATACAAGGTGGGAAATATATACAAATACGCAGTAGGCAGTAGTCCTTCATTTCAGGAAATAATTCCCTACAGCAAACAGATCAAGGAAAAATTTCCTGACGCCTTCATCATTGCTGTTAAAGAGGATAAAATTATCCCTCTGGATCAGGCACTGAAGGAATCAACAAACAAATAAAAATGAAAACCGTAATGCTTTATTTATTTGAAAATAAGAATATTATTATTAACACAAAAAACAAATTCATTAACAATCCACCAATAACATGAAATTATCACGGGAATTTAAGATCGGTCTGGTAGCAGTAATTGCTGTCTGTGTTGCCATTTGGGGTATCAATTATCTTAAGGGAATCAATATATTCACATCGTCGGATCAATATTATGCGGTATACAGCAATGTGAAAGGGCTGGTTGAAAATGCAGCCGTAACCATCAACGGGTATAAGGTAGGAAATGTCCACAAAATTGAATTCGATAAGGATAATGTAAACAAGATTGTGGTGGAAATTTCACTGGAGGAAAGGTTGAGGTTAAAGCGAAATACTGCATTGCTGATCCGGAGCGGCGGCATTATTTCGGAGACCAAAAATATTGAGATAGTTCCTGGGAATGGTGAGGGATATTATGAACCGGGCGATACCCTTCCAGCATTAATTCAGATGGAGCTTACCGATTATATTGATCCCATCAGGAAAAAAATTGAATCACTTGTTTCAGCGGTAGATACGGTAATGGTGGCTTTGGGCGATATCATGGATAAGGAAACCCGGAAAAACCTTCAGGGTACTATAGCCAATATCAACAGTGCAACTTCTTCTCTAAAGCTATCTTTGCAGCCTACGGGCAGTTTGTCACAGTCTCTTTCCAACCTGAGTCAGATAACCAACAATCTGAAGAAGAGCAATGAAGACATTTCCAAAATGCTACGGAATTTTGCCGATGTTTCGGATACTTTGAAACAAGCTGAGCTGAAAGCATTGATTACGAATGCAAGTGCTACCTTTGCCAAAACAGCCGATTTATTTGGCAAGATTAACAATGGAGAAGGTACCGCCGGCCAGCTTGTGGTAAACGATTCCATTTACAATAATCTGAACAGCGCTATTGGCAACTTTGATTCATTACTTATTGATCTGCGTTTGCATCCGAAAAGATATGTTCATGTTTCTGTTTTTGGAAAGAAGGGAGATTAATACCGAGTTATGAACACTGGAGAATTTTTCATATACACTGTAATTTATTTTTAAGATGGGTTTTTTAACACCCGTTTGTGGAACAAAAGCTTTAAGTACCTTATTTAAGCACTTAAGATCCAAATTTGTAATTCAACGAAAAGATTAAGTGATTAAAAATCAGAAAGATAAATTTTAATCAAAATTCTTTTTTTTTAATCCGCTGAGTTAAAAATTAATACCATGTTTCCATGAAAATCAAGCGAAAAATGATTTTTTTTTTATCTTTTTTTTCACAACCTTGCTGTAACAAATAATCGAACCCGGAGACTAATAAGCTAAATTAACCTAAACCTAATCCCTACAGTAATATGCACAAAGAAGTCTGGAGTAATTGCTTGAAAATTATAAAAGACAACGTTCCTTCGATCAGTTTTCGCACCTGGTTTGAACCCATTGTTCCGTTAAGGCTTGAGAATAAAATCCTTACAATCCAGGTTCCCAGTCCCTTTTTCTATGAATACCTTGAAGAAAAATACATTGATATTATCAGCAAAACGTTACGGAAGGAACTTGGCTATGAAGCTAAACTGGAGTACAGTATTGTAATGGAAAATCCAGGGCAATCAGCTTCAAAGATGTATACCATTAAGTTACCCGCAAAAAATCAGATTGAAATCAAGAATAACCCGGTCAGTGTTCCTATCAACATTGAAGAAAACACGTTGAGGAATCCGTTCATATTTCCCGGAATAAAAAAGATGAATATTGATCCCCGGCTAAATGCTGAGTATTCTTTTGATAATTTTGTTGAAGGGGAATGCAACAGGCTGGCCAGATCTGCCGGTTTTGCTGTATCCAATAATCCGGGAGGCACTGCTTTTAACCCTTTGCTGATATATGGTGACAGTGGACTGGGGAAAACCCATCTGGCTCAGGCAATTGGAATAGAAATTAAAGATAAATTTCAGGACAAGACGGTACTGTATGTACCAGCAAACCGTTTTCAAACCCAGTTTGTTGAAGCCATACGAAACAACACCAAGAATGACTTCCTGCATTTTTACCAGATGATTGATGTACTGATTATTGATGATGTTCATGAATTTGCAGGTAAGGAAAAAACCCAGGATATCTTTTTTCACATTTTCAATCATTTACACCAATCGGGCAAGCAGCTTATTCTTACCTGTGATAAACCTCCTGTAGAGTTGCAGGGATTGGAACAAAGGCTTCTTTCCAGGTTTAAATGGGGATTGTCGGCTGATCTGCAAATACCCGATTATGAAACCAGGGTAGCCATCCTCAAGCAAAAGACCTATAAAGACGGGATATTGCTTCCCGATGAAGTGGTTGAATATATTGCCACGCATATTACTGATAATGTCCGGGAACTCGAAGGAGCGCTTATTTCCCTGCTCGCACAGAGCACGCTGAATAAGAAAGAAATTACCCTGAACCTGGCCAAGGAGATGATCGACAAACTGATTAAGAATACCAAACGAGAAGTATCCATCGATTATATCCAAAAAGTAGTTTGCAATTATTTTGATGTTCCGGTGGATTCTCTTCAATCGAAGACCAGAAAACGCGAGATTGTGCAAGCACGGCAGGTAGCCATGTATTTCTCAAAAAACCTAACCAAATCGTCGCTGGCCACCATTGGGTCGCAAATTGGCGGTAAGGATCATGCTACTGTGCTTCATGCATGTAAAACGGTCAATAATTTGGTGGAAACCGATAAACAGTTTAAAACCCAAATAGAAGAAATCGAAAAGAAGCTCAAATTTTAAGTAAAAAAAAGGTTCATTCAATGAACCTTTTTTTTTACCCTTTTACTATGGAAGACGCATACAGGACGCTTGAAAAACCAGCCGACGGTTTGTTCCGCGACAGAAACAGCAGGTTTCTGGCATTCGGCTTCCCTGTTGAAAACCTAGATCAGGTGAATGACATACTGGCGATGGCGAGAAAGAAATACCACGATGCAAAACACCATTGTTATGCGTACCGGCTTGGATATAAAAAAGAGATATTTAAGATGAATGATGATGGGGAACCTTCAGGTACTGCCGGTAAACCCATTTATAATCAGATTCTGGCACACGATCTCACCGATATTCTCGTAATTGTTGTTCGATATTTTGGTGGCACCCTATTGGGAACCGGCGGGCTTATTCATGCCTACAAAACTGCTGCCGGTGATATGCTGCAAAAGGCTTCTATTATACAGAAATATATTGAAGACTGTTATCACCTTAGTTTTCCCTACGAAAAACTGAATGCCGTAATGAAAATATTGAAGGATGAAGAACTGGTGGTTTTGAAACCCTTATATGGTCAGCATTGCTCCTTACAGGTACTCATTCGTCAGAGCTCTTCTTCCCGTGTGACGCAGAAATTCTCACTCCTTAAAGAAATAAATATTCAGATGGTTAATTAAGATGAAAGTCATTGCTCCTTTTGATAAAATAAAATAACTTAATTGCTGGAAAAAATAATAAAGTGCTATGATGAAAAACAAAAGCCTGGTTTCCATTACCGATTACACCAAAGAAGAATATTTGCGAATATTATCGCTTGCAGATGAATTCGAGAACCATCCGGAACCCGATCTGCTGAAGGGAAAAGTGGTTTCCACCCTTTTCTTTGAACCATCCACGCGTACCAGGTTAAGTTTTGAAAGTTCTGTATTGAGACTGGGAGGAAGAGTGATTGGGTTTAGTGATTCTAGTTCATCCAGTGTTTCAAAAGGGGAAACATTGTATGACACCATCAAGATTGTAAGTAATTATTGCGACCTTATTGTGATGAGACATCCCCTTGAAGGAGCAGCAAGATTTGCCAGTGAAGTAACCAATGTTCCGGTTATTAATGCGGGTGATGGAGCAAACCAGCACCCCACGCAAACCTTACTTGATTTGTATTCCATATTAAAAACACAAGGTACTCTGGATGACCTCACTATATTTATGGTGGGCGACCTGAAATACGGACGAACTGTGCACTCCTTGCTTATGGCTATGACACAGTTCAAAACATCCTTTCACTTTATATCTCCCGAAGAACTCAAAATGCCAGTGGAATACAAACTATACCTTGATAATCTGGGATTAAAATACTCGGAACAGAAAGACCTTGGCCGCAACGTGGATGTAGCGGACATAATATACATGACCAGAGTTCAGAAAGAGCGTTTCTCCGATCCTATTGAGTACGAGCGCACCAAGAATACCTACATTCTCAGGAATAAAATGCTCGAAGGTTCAAAACCTACCATGAGGGTATTGCATCCGCTTCCGCGGGTAAACGAAATTGATCAGGATGTAGATGCAAATCCCAAAGCGTATTATTTTACCCAAGCCCTCAACGGAGTATTTGTTCGCCAGGCCATTATTGCTTCCATACTTGGTTATAAATAAAAAGAATACTTATCATGCTGCACATGCAAGACAGAAAATTAGAAGTAAGCGCTATTGAGAACGGCACTGTGATCGATCATATACCGGCCAATGTCCTTTTCAAAGTAATTTCGATATTGAATCTCGATAAAATTGACAAGCAAATTACCTTTGGAACCAATCTGATCAGTAAAAAGCTTGGGAAAAAAGCCATTATCAAGCTTTCCGATACGTTTTTTATCGATAAGGAAATCAATAAAATTGCCCTGGTTGCACCCCAGGCCAAGCTCAATATCATCAGAAATTATACAGTGGTTGAGAAGAAGGTGGTTGAGGTACCCGAGGAGATTATTGGTATTGCCAAATGCATGAACCCCAAGTGCATCACCAACAATGAAAAGATTACCACACGTTTCGCTGTAGTGTCTAAAAAAGAAGTAAAGCTAAAGTGCCATTATTGTGAGAAAATCACAGACCAGGAGCACATTGAAATTGTATGATGACAGGCTACCTGATCCTGTTGTACGAATTCACCAGTGCTTCATCACGCTGAATAGCTCTGGCAGCCATCAGGCAAAATATTATGCCCAGAATGGGAAAAATCATGGGTGCTTTGAATGCATGATGGATCACATTCAGGGAATTCCTAATATTGATGTAATACACGAACATGGTGAGTATCAGAGTAAATACCAGCACGGCATTGATCATACACAACCTTATTTGAATAATCCGGTGATTGTAGAAGAAAATGGTGCAAAAGCTCAACAGGCAGTTCAACAATACCAGCAAAATAACCGGAATGGTGGTTTTATATATGGATATGATGTCTGTTCCGGACTGTACCAGAACAGCATAGGTACGGAATACCAGCGTCTGGTCATTGAACAGCTTAATTTCAGCATAGGGTTTTACCAAAAGGAAACTCAGCAGTACTGTAATAAGCAGCAGATAGATCGATTGAACACGTTGAATCATAAATAATATATTTGTCCATCAAAAATAGGAAAAAAATTAGTTGTCGATTTATTTAGGTTCACAATTTGAATTTGGATAATTTTGTATAAAATGGAATTTTGATATGGAAAAGCGAGAGCTATTGGCGATGATTTCATTACTCGATGACAATGATACAGAGGTTATTAACACTGTAACAGGAAGCCTTTTGCAGCAAGGGGCCGAAGTAATTCCCGAACTGGAAAGAGCGTGGGAGGGCACACCCAGTGAAAAGCTTCAATCGCGCTTGGAGAACCTGATTCAGGAGATTCAATTCATTGATGTAAAAAAAGATATCGACAGGTGGGTGAGAACAGGTGCTGAATATATTCTTGAAGGTGCATTCCATGTTGCCCGTTTTCAATTTCCGGAAATCAGCATGGCTAAAATCAGCGAACAAATTGAATTGATAAGGAAAGACGTGTGGCTTGAAATAAACAGTAACCTTACAGCCTTGGAAAAAGTGAAAATTCTGAACTACGTTATTTTCGATTTACACAAGTTCAGCCGGAACAACGCTGATTTTTATTCGCCTCAGAATTCCTACATAAACCAGGTATTTGAGACCAGGAAAGGAAACCCCATATCCCTTTCCATTGTATATTTATCGGTGGCATGGAAGCTTGGGCTGCCGATATATGGCGTTAATCTGCCCAAAAACTTTATTCTGGCCTATAAAGATGAATACCGGTTACAGGATGCCCTGGATGAGTCGGAAGACGTTCTTTTTTACATTAATCCATACAATAAAGGGGCCGTGCTGGGCAGAAGAGAAATTGATTACTTCATCACCCAACAGCAGATAAAACCGCACCCTTCGTTCTATATTCCTTGTTCCAACGTACATATCATTGTCCGTTTGATCAATAATCTGATTTTATCATTTGAGAAGCTGGGATATGCCCAAAAAATAGAAAAAATGAAGGACCTTCTGCACATTGTGGAGTCGTAATTGTTCACCCATAGTGCATAAAAAAAGCTCAGTCGTTAAAACTGAGCTTTTTTTTGCAGTCCCTTTTATAGGTATCTGTTGTTACTTGGCATAGCTAACGGCCCTGGTTTCCCTGATCACAGTAATTTTGATCTGTCCCGGATACGTCATTTCATCCTGAATTTTTCTGGCAATTTCGTATGAAAGGCTATCGGCTTCTTTGTCGGATACTTTTTCACTGCCAACGATAACACGGAGTTCTCTTCCTGCTTGTATGGCGTAGGTTTTCATAACCCCAGGATACGACAGAGCAAGGGATTCCAGATCCTTGAGGCGTTTTATATACGACTCCACAACCTCCCTGCGAGCACCAGGACGGGCTCCGGAGATGGCGTCACAAACCTGAACTATTGGGGAAATCAAGGTGGTCATTTCCACTTCATCATGGTGTGAGCCAATAGCATTGCATATTTCAGGTTTTTCCTTGTATTTCTCAGCAAGCTTCATTCCAAATACAGCATGTGGCAGTTCGGGTTCATCATCCGGAACTTTTCCAATATCATGAAGCAGTCCGGCTCTTTTGGCTAATTTGGCATTCAAACCCAACTCACTGGCCATTACAGCGCAAAGGTTGGCAACTTCACGTGAGTGTTGGAGTAAATTCTGGCCATAGGATGAACGGTACTTCATTTTTCCAACCAGTCTGATCAGATCAGGATGCAGTCCATGAATGCCCAGGTCGATGGTAGTACGTTTTCCGACTTCCACAATTTCTTCTTCTACCTGTTTTTTAACTTTTTCTACTACTTCCTCAATTCGTGCCGGGTGAATACGTCCATCGGTCACTAAAAGATGCAGCGATAAACGGGCTATTTCTCTTCGTACCGGGTCAAAAGCGGATAAAATAATAGCTTCAGGGGTATCATCGACTATTATTTCGACTCCTGTGGCAGCTTCTAAAGCACGGATATTGCGACCTTCACGTC
>JGI20214J51088_10003206_pt1 | contig 10819 bp, 9 predicted proteins | sample WetSurMetagenome_FD_51088 | JGI IMG/M metagenome (IMG submission 51088) | reverse complement strand
ACATGATCGTCCATCCCGTGCTCCTTCCATTCCCTCAGGAGAGCCTCAAGCGGCGTCTGAGAAACAACAATCGCATCAGCCGAATCCGAAATCCTGCTGATGGTCTTGCGAGCCCAGCGAAATGGCGGAATCCCGTGCAGCCATTCACCTATCTCCCTGTTCACTGTCTCCGACCACTCATAAACCTTCAGAAGACCATGATCGGCCTTGCCTTCAATAAATCTTCCGAGAGTGGCGTTGCTTAGTTTAGTTTCTGACTTTATCCACTCTTTCAGCAGGCGCAGGTCAGGAAGGCTGCAACCGGATTCCCGAACTTCTTTTCTTTCCGCAAGCAGTTCAAATACCTTTATCAGAGCCGGGAACCTGTTGACTCCGCGGTTTACGGAATATAGATTGACAAACTCCCAGGTCTCCCTCAGCGGCTTGGCAATTGGGAACAGGTCGAAGTATTTAAGTGCAACGGGAATGAAAAACTCCTTCTGCTTGATTTCCATGGTGTCAAAGACACATCCGTCTGAGTCGATCCCCACAAAGAATTTGTGGACTGGCTTCAGGTCCGTTAATTGCTTCTGGTGATCCATCCGTTTAAAATCTGAAGCCAAGCTTCAGCTCAAGCCTGTTGTAGTTATTTAAATAAGTGAAGTTGACGTTGTTGTAGGCGTTTTCCTCATAGCTGGTCCTTGCATATCTGTAGGCAAATGAAAGGCAGATCTCGTAACCCTCCTTCATCCACGAAATCCCCGTACCTGCAGTCAGACTAAAGCCCCCTTTATAGTTGGTGGGTTGGTAGTATTGCGGGTATGAATCCGGATTATCATTATTGTCATCTCCCATGTGAATCAGCGCTCCGCCTCTGAAGTAAATGAACGGGGTGGTCTTCCGCTCGCTGAACAGCTTCCTGTACTCGATGAAGACCGGCGAAAAAGATGAACCAAGGAATTCAACTCCGGAACCGATGCCGAACATATTTGTTGTCGCAATGGTGTAATTCACCAGGAAGTTAAAGCTGAACGGTGCATCAAAATTGCTGTTCTGGGCTCCTATCAGCAACCCGCTTTCAAGCGTAAGCCCAAGCCCGTTCTGCTTCCTTTCACCCGTGACCATGTTCAGCTTGATGAACTTATCTACTTCCTCTGACTTGAAATTGAACATGCTTCCGTCGGAAGTGAGAATCTTGTAATTGTCATTTGCGATCTCAAGAAGCTTTCCGTAGATGACGCTCCCGTTCTTAAGGTATAAAGCATCCTTGTTTTTTTGAGCGTTAACCGATAAACTGCAGAATATAAGTAAGATGAGAAGAATAAAATGTTTTTTCATGATAAATCAGGTTTTAGGTAACAGGTTTAGCATGATTTTTGATTAAGATTCTCTGCTAACCCTGAAACTAATGAAAACAAAAATCATTCCAATTTTAGTGCTTTTTGCGGGTGTTTCGCCTTTCTTTTTTTCCTGTGAAGATTCCACATATAAGGAATATACCGGCAATTCACCTGTCTATCTTACTTATTCAGAGCTCCGCACCTCAGTGAGGAATGAACAACCGGTAGATCTGAAGAACCCGGGAAAGATCTACTATAAGGACAATTATATATTCATTGTCGAGGAGCTGAAAGGTATTCATGTTTACGACAATTCTAATCCCGCATCGCCTGTCAGTAAGAGCTTCGTTAACCTCCCAGGTGTCATCGATATTTCAATTTCCGGTTATATTTTGTACGCCGACAGTTTTGTCGACCTGGTCATACTCGATGTACAGGATGTGGATAACATACACGAGGTCGGTCGGGTGACAGACGTCCTTCCATACACTATACCGCCTACCGGCAATAGCTATCCTACAGCATTTGTCGACTCCAAAAAAGGTGTGGTGACAAGCTGGGATGTTAAGACCATTAAGGAGAAGGTAGTGAATTACTCCAATCCCTGGCCCATATATTATAAGGGTGGTATCGCTTTCCTTGATGCTGCTAATTCATCGGGAGCCTCCTCCGGATTGAGCGGAAGCGGGGTGGGATTCGGAGGATCAATGGCACGGTTCGGGATAAAGGACAATGTCCTCTATATTGTGGATCAGAATAATCTGAAAATATTTGACATAACGAACAAGACTGCGCCTGTTAAGACAGGTGACCTTTACCCTGGCTGGAACATCGAGACAATGTTCCTTCACGGCGACAATATGTTTTTCGGATCCACCACCGGGATGATCGTATATAATATAGCAACCCCCCTGGTACCGGTCTACAAGGCCCAGTTCACCCATGCCCGCAGCTGCGATCCCGTCGTTGTTGACGATACCCTTGCTTATATTACTTTACGTTCGGGAACAAATTGCGGCGGAACTGTCAACTGCCTCGATGTGGTAGGGATCGGCGACATAACCAGGCCGGTGTCTGTCTCTACCTGGGCAATGACAAATCCTCATGGTCTGGGTAAGGATGGCGACCTGCTGTTTATATGCGACGGCGATGCCGGCCTTAAAATATACGATGCTTCAGATCCTTACCGGATAGGTACCAGGCTTGCCTATTCGTATCCTGCTATCAATGCCTATGATGTGATCCCGATTGGAAACATCCTTGTAATGATCGGGTCCGACGGGTTATACCAGTACAGTTACTCTGATATCGGCAATATCTCCCTTCTCAGCAAGATCGAGGTCGTAAAATAAACTCCGTTTCTCAGGGATCTTCTTAAGACCTTCCAAACCTGCAAGACTTGCAAGACNTGCAAGACCTGCAAGACAATTTAGTCTTGCAGTCCTGCCGGTTTTGTAATGTAAGTCCTAAATAAATGACATACAAGACTGGCAAGAACAAGCATGATCTGCAAGGCTCAACTATTTATTTATACTAATTCTAAATAATTAATAGTGATTGTTATAAGTTTTTTTTTAAAGTATTGTTATTATTTTAACGGCCGCTGAAAAAAACGTTTTTTTGTACAAATCAAACTTATAATTATCTAAAAATAAATCAGAAATGTATCAAGTAGGAAATCTCGTTAAGGAATTGACCGATAAACATGGTCGCGACCGGAAGAGCCTGATGCCGATACTCCAGGGTATTGTCGACAGACACAGTTATCTGACCGACGAAATAATGGTTGAAGTTGCCAGGGAGCTCGATATTTCAGCAGCTGAAGTATACGGTACAGCCTCTTTTTATACTTTTCTCGATACGCAGGAAAGGGGTAAGTATGTAATCAGGGTTTGTAAGACTATTACATGCTCGATGAAAGGAAAGGCGGAAATCATCCAGACACTCGAGGATATGCTTAAGATTAAGGTGGGGGAGACAACATCNGACAAGCAGTTCAGCCTGATTGAAACCAACTGCATTGGGTGGTGCCACAAGGCTCCTGCAATACTTATAAATGAGATACCCTATACCGAGTTGACACCGGAAAAAGTAGTGGAGATTATAAAAAGCTATTTGCAAAAATAAAATATCCCGGAAGATCATGGAAAATAAAGGACTAAATAAAGTAGATCTAATCTTCGAGAAAATTGACCTGAAAGAGATCCTTTCGAAGGCTTTCTCAATGACAAGCGATGAGATTATCCAGCAGGTTCTTGAGTCTGGACTTAAAGGAAGGGGCGGTGCAGGATTTCCTACCGGACTGAAATGGAAATATACCGCTGCTGAAAAAGAAGCCGAGAAGTATGTGGTGTGCAACGCCGATGAAGGAGAACCCGGGACATTTAAGGATCGTGAGATCCTCGACAGGGCTGCTTACAAAATGTACGGCGGCATGGCAATTGCCGGTAAGGCGATCGGAGCAAAGAATGGCATTGTCTACCTGCGCGGCGAGTACAGGTTCCTTTTCCCGAAACTCATGAAGGAGCTTGAATCGTTTCATGCCATGATAAAAGAAATCGGATATGATTTCACTATAAGGTATTGCCTCGGAAGCGGTGCCTACATTTGCGGTGAGGAAAGCGCACTTTTCGAATCAGCAGAAGGGAGACGCGGTGAACCCCGCAATAAGCCTCCTTACCCGACCACAAACGGCATATTTGGCAAGCCAACCTCAATCAACAATGTTGAGACGCTTGTGACAGTGATGATGATCATCAAGCACGGGCCTGCCAGTTACAGCCAGCTCGGGACCAAGGATTCACGCGGATCAAAGGTGTTCTCCATCTCCGGCGACACCCCTGTTCCGGGAATATATGAGCTTGAACTTGGGATGACAGTGCAGGAGTTCGTGAACGAATTCGGCGATGGGGATACCAAAGCCGTTCAGGTTGGAGGCGCATCCGGATTCTGCGTGCCCAGGAAGAAATTTACCAGCACGATAATCGGGTTCGAAGGCGTTCCCACCGGCGGTTCAATGAAACTGTTCAACAGTTCAAGATCAATGTACAATGTCCTCCATAATTACCTTGATTTCTTTGCTGAGGAATCATGCGGCCAGTGCACACCCTGCAGGGTAGGCTGCCAGCAGCTTCTCAAGGGAGTTGAAAAAGTGAAGAAGGGTGAAGCCAAATCGGTTTACCTTAACGAGCTTGTGAAGCTTGCAGATACAATGAAAATTGCCTCCAAATGCGGCCTTGGCCAATCGGTTGGAAATGCATTCAGGACTATCGTCGAAAACTTCAGGGAGGAGATCATTTACTAATTTTTGAAAAAACAGGAAATATGGTAAATCTTACTATAAACAATCAAAAAGTTTCAGTGACGGCAGGTACTACCATTCTCGATGCCGCAAAGAAACTCAATATCAACATACCCACACTCTGCAACCATCCTGACCTGTGCGTGGCAGGAAACTGCAGGGTTTGCCTGGTTGAGCAGAAAGGTGCGAGAACACTGGTAGCCTCATGTGCCACACCGGTATCGGAAAATATGGAGATCCATACCAATACCCTGAAGGTCAGGAATGCACGGAAGCATGTCGTTGAATTGCTGCTTTCAGAACACCGGTCCGATTGCACCAAGTGCTATAAAAATCAGAAGTGCGAACTTCAGTCACTTGCAAATGAGTTTGCATTCGGTGACACGATCTTTCTTGATCTGGTAGAAGATCATAAATACTCGATTGACAGGTCATCACCGTCATTTCTTAAGGACGACAGCAAATGCATTCATTGCCAGCGCTGCGTGAGGACCTGCTCCGAACTCCAGTACATTTCCGCAATTGCTGTTGCAAACAAAGGTGCCCACCAGAAAATATCATCCTTCCACGACAAGCCGATGAGCCATGTGGTCTGCACAAACTGCGGACAATGCGTAAACCGCTGTCCTACAGGTGCCCTGGTCGAAAAGACATATATCGATTATGTCTGGGATGCTATTTACGATCCTGACAAGCATGTTGTTGTTCAGACCGCTCCTGCAGTGAGGGTAGCTCTCGGGGAAGACCTTGGCTATGATCCGGGTGAAAGAGTCACGGGAAAAATGGTCAATGCCCTGAAACAGCTCGGTTTTGACTCAGTTCTCGACACCGACTTCAGCGCCGACCTCACCATCATGGAAGAAGGCACTGAGCTTCTTGTCAGGCTTAAGAAAGCCCTCGTCGACGGTGACAAAAAAATCGCTTTCCCGATGTTCACATCCTGCTCTCCGGGCTGGATCAAGTTCATCGAGCACAAGTATCCCGAATTCCTTCATAACCTGTCGACATGCAAATCTCCCCAGCAGATGTTCGGAGCTCTTGTAAAGACTTTCTATGCCAAAAAAAGGAACATCGATCCCTCCAAGATAGTTTCTGTTTCCGTGATGCCGTGCACGGCGAAGAAATTTGAGGCCGACAGGCCTGAAATGCGATCGAGCGGCTATAAGGACATTGATTACGTTCTTACTACCCGCGAACTTGCAGTGATGATCAAGCAGGCCGGCATCGATTTCAGGAATCTCGAGTCTGCTCACTACGACTCGATAATGGGAGAATCGACCGGGGCAGCCGTGATCTTCGGCGCCACAGGAGGAGTTATGGAAGCCGCTCTCCGCACTGCCTACGAAATTGTGACTGGAAGGGAAGTTCCGTTCAAGAACCTTAATATCACGCCAGTTCGTGGAATGGATGGGGTTAAGGAGGCTACAATCAAGATTGAAGGTTGTGTAGAGGAATGGAAATTCCTCGAAGGTGCAGAGCTGAAAGTTGCAATTGCACACGGCCTGGTCAACGCCAACAGGATCATGAGCGAAGTGAGGGAAGGCAAATCCCCGTACCATTTCGTTGAGATAATGGCTTGCCCGGGCGGGTGCATCGGCGGCGGCGGGCAACCGATACCGACCAGCATGGAGATCAGGAAGAACCGTATGAAAGCCATCTATTCTGAGGATGAACATATGGTGTTGAGGAAATCCCATGAGAATCCTGACGTTATCGCAATATACAAGGAGTTCCTTGAAAAGCCGAACAGCCATAAATCGCACGAGCTGCTTCATACCCACTATGTGGAACGTGATAATTTTTAATCAATAATTGATTAACTTGAAGGCCGGTATCATTAATGCCGGCCTTTTTAATTTTTTTATAATGGAACAGATCAGGGTGGCAGCCGCACAGTTTGAAAACCGCTGCGGAGATAAGGAATATAACCTGTCCGTAATCGGGAACCTTGCAGGGGAGGCTGCAGCAGCCGGCTGTAATGTCGTCGCCTTCCATGAATGCTCAGTGACGGGTTATACATTCGCAAGGAATCTCCGGGGAAGTGAACTGCTCGATCTTGCAGAGCTGATCCCAGGCGGAAGCAGCGTCAACAGGCTCCAGAAGATTGCCCGCGAACATGATATTGCAATCCTTGCCGGACTTTTCGAGAAAGACAAGAGTGACAGGATATACAAAGCACAGGTATGTGTGGATAAAAATGGCCTCATTGCCAGCCACCGCAAGCTGCATCCCTTCATCCACCCTGAAATAAACCCCGGGAACAGCTATACGCTGTTTGACCTGGACGGCTGGAAATGCGGGATCCTGATCTGCTACGATAATAATATCATTGAAAACGTCAGGGCAACAGTGCTGCTGGGAGCTCAGGTCATCTTCATGCCGCATGTCACAATGTGCACTCCATCACCACGGCCAGGGGCCGGGTTTGTCGATCAATTGTTATGGAAGAACAGGGTGTCGGACCCTGATCCGCTCAGGGCGGAATTTGATGGCCCCAAGGGACGTGAATGGATCATGAAATGGCTTCCTGCAAGGGCTCACGACAATGGGATCTACGTGGTGTTCTCAAACCCGATAGGAATGGACGATGACCAGCTGAAAAACGGCTGTTCAATGATCCTCGATCCCTTCGGTGATATTCTTGCAGAGTGCCGGATGCTGGGTGACGGAATTGCTTCTGCAGTCCTTACTCCGGAAAAGCTTTCACAATCCGGAGGGTTCAGGTATACCAGCGCACGCCGCCCGGAACTATATAGGGATATCATTGGTAAAGATCATACTTCGGTACAAAAAATTGCCTGGCTTAGCACTGATAATAAGAAGGTTTGAAAAAGGTATTTTATAACCGCAAAGAAAGCGAAGTACGCGCAAAGTCCGCAAAGATGCCCCTAAATCCCCTAAAGGGGACTTGTTTTCAGCCCCCCTGCCTACCGACAGGCAGGCTTAAGAGGGTTGGTGGCAAAACTTTGCGAACTTTGCCNTTAAAGAATAATAAAATTTAAAAATGGAAACTCATTTCACCTGGAAGACAAAGCTTTTCAGCAGGACTTTTGAGATATACGAATACGACATCCTGGTCGGAAAGTTAGAGAAGGAAAGATGGTCAAGGAGGACTTCTGCAGAAATCAAGGGTTTTAGTCTCATGTATGTGACAAAGGGATTCTTTAAGCAAACCGCGCTTATTATTAATACCCAGGAGGACAGGGAGATCGGCCGGATAGCTTTCAATTCATGGAGATTCCGGGCAAATATTCAGCTTAACGGGAGGGAATACAATTTCAGGTTCGACAACTTTTTCATGACACGGTGGACTATCGCCAACGAAAATGATGTTACAATAAACTACTGGTCGGGAGCCTTCAAAGGAACGATAGACTCGTCATCCGATAGCTCAATTTTGGCGCTTACGGGCCTTTATATTAGGAATTATTTCAAGAGCCGGCAGGCTAGCGCCGCAGCAGCCAGTTAGCATAATTCGGATTGACCAGTTTTGTTTGACCTATCAGGTGACAGGCTGAATGAGAAAGATCATTCATATTGATATGGATGCATTCTTCGCTTCCATCGAGCAGCTGGACAATCCTGAGCTGAGAGGCAAGCCAGTTGCGGTGGGTGGAAGCGGGGTGAGGCATGTCGTGGCTGCCGCTAGCTACGAGGCAAGAAAATTCGGAGTGCATTCGGCAATGCCCTCCGTCACTGCTAAGAGGCTTTGCCCCAGCCTGATCTTTGTGAAGCACAGGTTCGACAGGTATATCGAGATATCTGAAAAGGTCTTCAGCATATTCAGGGAGTATTCTGACCTTGTTGAACCCCTTTCGATCGACGAAGCTTTTCTCGATGTGACCCGCGACCTGAAGAACATCTGCTCGGCAACGCTGATTGCCAATCAGATAAAAGCTGAAATAAAGTCAAGGACCGGCCTCACGGCTTCAGCCGGGATCTCGTTTAATAAATTCCTCGCCAAGATCGCCTCCGATATTAAGAAGCCTGACGGCCTTTTCCTCATAACCCCTGAAGATGCCGGGAAATTCATTGATGAGCTCCCTGTCGGTAAGTTCTACGGGATCGGCAGAGTGACCAGTGAGAAGATGAACAGGCTGGGAATCCATAAAGGTTCCGACCTGAAAAAAATGGACCTCCTGTTCCTTATAAGGAATTTTGGGAAGGCCGGGAAATTCTACTTTGATATCGTCAGGGGGATTGACGAGCGCCCAGTTGAACCCGATTCAGAAAGAAAATCCCTGGGGACCGAGCTGACCTATGAAAAAGACCTTACTACCCGTTTTGAAATAATCGCGGAACTCTACAATCTCGAGAAGGAGCTGATGGAAAGGCTCAGGAACGCAGGAACCGCCGGGAGAACCATCACATTGAAAATAAAGTTCTCCGATTTCCGTCAGCTTACAAGAAGTAAAACATTCCCTNCCTTCATCCGTAACTTTGAAATGCTTCATAAAGGAGTCACCGAAATTCGCAGGTCACTCGACCTTGAAAATGTTAAGATCAGGTTGCTCGGGGTGAGCATTTCAAATCTCGAAAATGATGACTCTGCTGATAAACAGCTCTATTTATTCGATGATGACTGTATGTGATGATCTGAAACGGTATCCGGCATGTCCATCCCGGGCATTGTGTTCACCTTTCCTCCCCGGGGATTCAGCATGCTTGGCTTACCTTCAAGCTGCGCGGAAGCATCGACACTGAAAGTGCCATTGGTCACTATTTCCTCACCTTCGTTCAGGCCGTCCAACACCACATAACTGTCTCCGAGCGAGGGCCCGAGTCCGATTTCCCTCATTTTAAAGGACGGCGCCTCGGAACCGGGTTGTTTCACATAAACAATTGACCGCACTCCGGTCCACAGCACGGCTGACCGCGGAATGACGAGCTTCCTGGAGTACTGGCTTAAATCGCTTTTTACTGTGCCGGTCGCAAACATTTCTGGTTTCAGCTTCCCGGAATTATTCATTGTCTCTGCCCTTACTTTGGCAACTCTTGTCACAGGGTCAATGACAGGATCGATGAAGGTTATCCTTTCGGTAAATCTCCGGCCAGGCAATGCCTGCAGGGTGAAAGTCAGCATGTCTCCTGTCCTGAGAAATGGCAGATCGCTCTCATAGGCATCGAACATTATCCAGACGTCCGAAAGGCTGGCAACGTCGAAAAGAATAGTTCCCTGGTCGACATGGTCCCCGTTGTTGACCCTCCTGCCAATTATGACGCCGTCGGTATTTGCAAGTATCTCAAAGTTTTCAGTCACTTTACCCGACTTCTCGATATCAGAGATCTGACTGTCAGTCAATTTCCACTGGCGAAGCTTGTCCCTTGCTGCTTCATAGATTTCGGGCTGAGACTGCTTCATTGCTCCAGCTTCAAACAGCTCCTGCTGGGCAGTTATCAGGTCAGGTGAATAGATCACAGCCAGCGGCTGTCCCTTCCTAACGGTCTCCCCGGTGAAATTGACGAGCAGCTTTTCTATTCTGCCGGGCATATGGGCAGTCTGGCTCTGAAGAAGCCTTTCATCAGCCTGAACCTTGCCGTACAGGCGAATCTCCTTTACAGGCCTCTGTCTTGATACAACAGTAGTCTGAACGTTTGCCAGCTCTGCAGCTTGCCTGGTCAGACTAATTACGTCAGGGTCGGTTGAAGCAGTGCTTTCACTTCTGAGCGGTATCAGGTCCATTCCGCAAATAGGGCATTTACCCGGGTGATCCATCCTGATCTGGGGATGCATGGCACATGTCCAGATAACTGTTTTTCCCGATTCGGTACCGGGTCGGCTTGCTTCCCGGAGCCTGGCTGAAGGGTGAAAAAGGATCCATCCGAGAAACACCCCTGCAAGTGCTATCACGGTGTATTTAAAGTAACCTGAATTCAATAGCTTTTTCATTATTATCTAACTTGATTCATACCAGAGGCCTCATCATGAGACGGTTTAGCCAGGCCAGTGCAGTGTTGAAATCCGTAACAGCTTCTGCCTTTTTCAGTTCATAATCGTGGGTCTGCTGCTGTAAAAACAATATGTCGGTCAGGCCTGCAGATCCGACTGAATAGCTTTTGATGATTATATCCAGCGATTTCTTTGCCAGAAGGAATTGACCGGAATAAAGCGAGATCCTTCTTCTTGCATCCTGGTAAAGCTCCATGGCCTGGAAGTACTCGGACTGAAGATTATTGACTCCCGCTACGTATTCTTCCT
>JGI20214J51088_10003205_pt1 | contig 10820 bp, 8 predicted proteins | sample WetSurMetagenome_FD_51088 | JGI IMG/M metagenome (IMG submission 51088) | reverse complement strand
CCCAGCCCGCAAAGAGCACCGTCAACGTGGGAGTATTGAAACAGGATCAAGTGAATATCATCGTACACGGCCACAACCCGGTGGTTTCAGAAACCCTGGTGGCCGCCTGCCAGCACCCAGAGATGGTCAAACTGGCGGAGCAGAAAGGAGCCAAAGGCATCAATCTGACGGGGGTGTGCTGCACCGGGAACGAGCTCATGATGCGCCACGGCGTGCCCATGGCCGGAAATCACCTGTCTACGGAACTGGTGCTGGTTACCGGGGCGGTGGAGATGATGATTGTGGACTATCAGTGCATCATGCCCGCCATCAGTGACGTTGCCGCCTGTTACCACACCAAGATGATATCGACTTCCGACAAAGCCAGGTTTCCGGGCATGGAGCACCACGAGTTTACCCCGGAAAATGCTCATGAAAGAGCCGAAACCCTGGTTAGAATGGCGGTCGAGAATTACGCCAACCGGGACCGCAAGCGAGTTTTCATTCCGGTAGAGCCGCAGGAGGTCATCTGCGGGATGAGTGTCGAAGCAGTGCTGGCGGCCCTTGGCGGATCCGCCGGCCCCCTCGTTGAGGCGATCAAGGCGGGCAAGATCCGGGGTGCAGTCGGGGTGGTCGGCTGCAACAATCCTCGCATCAAGCAGGATTTCGGCCACGTGAACCTGACCGCGGAGCTCATCGCCAAAGACATCCTGGTGGTGGACACCGGATGCGTCTCGGTGGCCCATGCCCGAGCCGGCTTCAAGACGCTCGAGGCTCTGGAGAAGGCGGGTCCGGGGTTGAAAGAAGTCTGCGGCGCGCTCGGCATCCCCCCGGTGCTTCACGTTGGAAGTTGCGTAGACAACGTGCGCATTCTGGTTCTGCTCTCGGCCCTGGCAAACACGCTTGGCTGCGACATCAGCGATCTCCCCGTGGCGGGTTCGGCTCCCGAGTGGTATTCGGAAAAGGCGGCAACCATCGGGTGCTACTTCGTTGCCTCAGGGGTCTTCACCCACCTTGGCCCGATGCCTCCGGTGACGGGCAGCATCAACATTGTGAAGTTGCTCACCGACGGCCTCAAAGGCGTGGTCGGAGCCACCTTCGCCGTGGAACCCGACCCCGAGAAAGCGGCCGCGCTGATTATCAATCACATCGAGACCAAGCGCGCCGGACTGGGCCTCGACTCCAGAGCAGGAACCAAACGCCAGGCTGCCGTTTAAAAGCAACTGGCGTTTGTTTCGACTCTGTTTCCAACCACGAAGAGCACGAAGAAACGAAGAAAGGTCTTCGTGCTCTTCGTGGTAAGAATTTTCCTCTTGTCCTTAATGATTCCAGGGACCTACCCCCATGCCCCCCGGGAGCGCTCTCCGTAGAAGGCTTTGCGCCAGGCTTCGAAGCGGCCATGTTCAATGGCCTGACGTATGGCTGCCATGAGGTTGAGGTAATAGTGCAGGTTATGGAGGGTATTCAGGCGATAGGCAAGGAGTTCCCGCGCCATGAAAAGGTGGCGCAGGTAGGCTCGGGAAAAGCGCTGACAGGTGTAGCAGGAGCATCCCGTTTCAATGGGGGTGGCATCATCTGCATAAGCACTGTTCTTAATCTGGATGCTCCCCCGGGAGGTGAAGAGCATCCCGTTGCGGGCATTACGCGTGGGCATCACGCAATCGAACATGTCCACCCCCAACCGCACCCCCTCCACGATATCCTCAGGGGTGCCGACGCCCATGAGGTAGCGAGGACTGGAAACAGGCAGCAGTGGGGTCATGGTCTCTAAAACGGCCAGCATCTCCTCCTTGGGTTCACCCACGGAGAGACTCCCCAAGGCGTAGCCATCGAAACCGATGGCCGCCAGTTGGTCGAGGCAAGACTTTCTAAGATCGAGGAAAACACTCCCCTGAACAATTCCGAAAAGGGCCTGGGCGGGCAGATCGTGGGCCGCTTTGGAGCGTTCCGCCCAGCGCACGCTGCGCTGCATAGACTCGTGCGCATAGGCATACGACACCGGGTAGGAATTGCATTCATCAAATACCATCGCGATATCCGAATTCAGCTGCATCTGAATATTCACCGCGATTTCGGGGCTGAGCAGATGCCGGGAGCCATCCAGGTGCGATTGAAAGACCACCCCCTCCTCTTCGATTTTATTGATTCGGGCCAGGCTGAACACCTGAAAACCGCCGCTGTCCGTCAGGATTGACCGAGGCCAGTGCATGAATGCGTGCAGGCCGCCAAGACGGGCAATCCGTTCCGCCCCAGGTCGCATATGGAGATGGTAGGTGTTTCCCAGGATTATCCGGGCCCCTAGGGCTTCCAGTTCATCCGGAGAAAGGCCTTTAACCGACCCCTGAGTGCCTACGGGCATAAACACCGGCGTCTCGATCGGCCCATGGCCAGTCGCCAGGCGACCGCGCCGCGCCTCGCATCCGGGATCACGCGCGAGAATCTCAAAAACCAATGGAGGCATCCTTTATAAGATCAGCATGGCATCGCCATAACTGAAGAACCGGTAGTTCTCCCGCACTGCTTCGCGGTACCCGTGAAGAATCGTCTCCCGGCCCGCCAATGCGGAAACCAACAGCAGCAAACTCGATTTCGGCAAATGGAAGTTGGTGATCATGGCGTCTACAATCCGGAATCGAAAACCCGGATAGATATAAAGATCGCAGGTGCCGGAAAAGGGTTCAACCCCAGATTCTCCGCGGGCAGCCCATTCCAGGATGCGAACCGATGTCGTGCCGACCGCTACGATGCGTCTGCCTTTCGTTTTTGCCCGAGCAATCCGTTCGGCCGAATCGCGGCTGATTTCAGCGTACTCGGGATGCATGGCATGGTGCCGGATGTCCTTTACCCGCATGGGAGCGAACGTGCCATAACCGACATGGAGGGTCACCCTGACGATCTCCACCCCACGCGCCTCCAATTCCCGCAGAAGATCGATGCTGAAGTGCAGGCCGGCGGTAGGGGCGGCCACCGATCCCGGTTCACGGGCATAGACGGTTTGATAAGAGGTCCGGTCATCGCACAAGGGGCTTGTGCCGTTGCGATGGATATAGGGCGGCAGGGGAATTTCTCCTGCGCGTTCCAAGAGCTTTAAGAGAGGTTCCGAGGTCAGAAAGCGGACTTGCGCCCTGCCCTCTTCTGGTGCGGTGAGAACCTCTGCCTGAAGGCCGTCCCTCAGGGTGATCAGGCTGCGCGGATGCGGGGGTTTGGCCGCCTTCACCAAACAGGAATAAACCGCTCCGTCGCCGTCAGGTTCGGGTTTGAAGGGCTCCAAAAGGAGGAGCTCGATCTTGCCGCCGGTCGCTTTTGTCCCCCGCAGGCGGGCCGGAACAACCCGCGTGTCATTGAGGACCAGGACATCGCCCGGCTGCAGGATAGCGCTGATCTCATCAAACCGGCGGTGTTCCAGCGTCTTTGATGAACGCCGCAACAGCAGCAGCCGGCAAGCTTCTCGCTTTTCCTGAGGCTCCTGAGCGATCAGGGCTTCAGGGAGATCGTAATGGTAATCGTCGAGGTCGTATTTGAGCTCTCCGCTACCCTCCATGCCGGCGACCCCAATAGACCAGCAGAAGCCCGGCGACCATCAAGGCCCCGCCCATCATACGGAGACGAGCAGAGGGCATGAGAATGAGCTTTTCGAGCCAGGCCTTGAGCTGCTTCGGGAAGGCAAAGTAAGGCAGGCCTTCAAGAAAGCAAATCAGCCCGATGACCGTTAAGAAATACCCCAATGACATGTTCCTCCTTCCTCTTAATTCCGGGCTCTCAAAGATCTTCTTCCCATTCCTTCGGGAATCGCCTAACATATTTCGACCGGCTTGCATAGGGAGTCATCGGCACTCGCTTCCATGGAAATGGCTGGGTTGGAGAATATCTTTGAGTCCACCGTTCAAGAAACCTGCTTAACTTAGCGAATCTACAAGGATACGCTTGCATCGCTGGGCGGTGCTGAGATATAAACAGGCACCACTCATCATTAACGAAGGAGGTTTTACTGGCTATGGCCCTTGTTCGAAACCGGCTCATGGAAATGCTTTCGGATGCCATCTCGCCTCTGCTGCCGGCGGTGGCCGAGAGTCCGCCGGGGTTTTTTGCGATTGAACTCGACATTCCCAATCTGCCGCAGCACGGCGATTACGCAACCAATGTTGCTTTCAGCTTGACTCGTCAATTGCGGCGAAGCCCGCGCGACATAGCGGCATTGATCGTGGGCAATATCAAGGATCCCGACCGGATCATCGAGCGGACGGAAATCGCCGGACCGGGATTCATCAACTTCTTCATTAGGCCCTCTGCCTGGCATGAGATTCTTCGGGAAATCTTCAGTGCCCCAACGGCTTATGGCGTGCAAGACCTTGGCAAGGGGAAAAGGGTTCAGGTCGAATTTGTCAGCGCCAATCCCACCGGTCCCTTGCACATTGGCCACGGAAGGGGCGCCGCTACGGGGGATGTGCTTGCCAACATTCTGACTGCATGCGGCTATCAGGTGGAGCGAGAGTACTACATCAACGACGCCGGAAATCAAATGGATACCCTGGGGAGAAGCCTCTTCTACCGATACCGGCAAAGCCTGGGAGAGAACGTCGCATTTCCTGAAGGCCATTACCAGGGCGACTACATGCTCGATCTGGCGCGCGAGTTTGTCGAAAAGGAAGGAACCGGATATCAGAAAAGTCCGCTGGAGCAAGTCCTGCCTGTATTCACGCGCTTCGCCGCGTCGCAAATACTCAACGGCATCAGGGATGATCTGGATCGCTTTGGAGTGCACTTCGACCAATGGTTCAGCGAACAGTCCCTTCATGACAGCGATGCTCTTCTAGGTACGATTGACGCGCTGGCGGCCCGCGGCTACGTCTACGAGAGTGATTCTGCCAAGTGGTTCAAGAGCACTGCCTTCGGTGATGAAAAGGACCGGGTGGTGATTCGCTCAAATGGGATCAGCACCTATTTCGCTGCCGACCTGGCCTACCACCGAGACAAGTTCGAACGTGGCTTTGACACCGTGATTGACATTTGGGGCGCCGATCATCACGGCTACGTGGAACGAGTTCTCGCGGGCGCCCAGGCCCTTGGCCGTGAACGGGACGATCTGCGGATTATTCTCGTCCAACTCGTCAACCTTCTGCGTGCCGGCAAGCCGGTTGCCATGTCAACCCGTGCGGGGGAGTTCGTTACCTTGCGCGAAGTCCTTGACGAGGTCGGGAAGGACGCGGCGCGGTTCATTTTCCTCACCCGCCGTTCAGATAGCCCGCTTGATTTTGATCTCGAGGTGGCCAAGAGTCAGAGTAATGACAACCCGGTCTACTACGTCCAGTATGCCCATGCGCGACTCTGCAGCATCTTCGAAGTCGCCAAACAGCGCGGGATTGACTACCAGATACCCACTGGGATGACTGCTTCTCTCTTCCAGCGGCTGTCCCTCCCCGAGGAACTGAACCTCATCAAGTTGCTGGGGGAATATCCGCAGGTGCTGGCCAAGTGCGCAACCGCTCTGGAATCTCATTTCATACCGTATTACCTCCATGAATTGGTGTCGCATTTTCATAGTTACTACAACCAAAACCGTATTATTTCCGAGGACGCGGAATTAACCGCGGCCCGCCTGGCCATGGCGGATGCCATCCGCCTGGTCGTTCGCAACGCCATGGGACTCCTCGGGGTGAGCGCACCGGAGAAAATGTAAACTATCCTTTGGAACCATCTTGCCTGTTGGGGTTGTGGGCTGATGACCCGACCGAGAAAAAGCGACATCGAGAGCGAACAGGATGAAACGGTCAAAACGCCGAAGCGCTTCCGGTTCGAGCTTGGATACTGGGAGCTGATCTTCAGCTGCTTGGGGATGGTCGTGGTGCTTTCGTGGATGTTTGTTTTCGGAATCCTCGTAGGAAGGGGAATTCCCCTGGTGAGCTCCGACGATATTTCCTTGCAGTCCCACCTGATGCGCTTTCTTGGACTGGGAAACCAGACCGCCCAGCAGCCCCAGCCCCAAGCCCCGGAAACGTTCGACAGCCCTCAAAAAATGCTCCAGGCTCTTGACTATTACGAGGACCTTACCCAGAGCGACACGCCCACCCCCCCCACCCTGAGGCATCTTCCTACCGTGCCTTCACCTCCCCCCAAAAAGCCCGGCGCGGAGACCCCGAATCCAAAAACCAAGGCGGCGGGAGAACAGGCTCAACCCAACCGGGAACCGCGAAGCGGTGCGTCACAGCAAGCCTCGCCGCAAGAGTCAGTGCCACCTGGAATTGCCTCCGAGCACTTTACGGTGTTGGTCTCTTCCCTGAAAGATGCCGACAACGCCCAAAAACTTGTCGAACAACTCCAAGCCAAAGGATATTCATCGCGAATTGAGAATCTCAACCTTGGCGGCAGCGGCCGATGGAATCGCGTCCTGATAGGGACCTTTAAGAATCGTGAGGAAGCCTTGCGTTTCGCTTCCGAATTCAATCGAAAAGAGCGCATGGAAGGTTTGGTCATTCGAGAATCACAATGAACCTTTCTCTCAAAGGAGATGTGCCATGAAAGAAGTCTATAAGATCTTGTTTCCGGCTGATCTTTCTGAAGCCTCCTCGAAGCTTGCCCCTGAAGTCATTGCCATGGCCCAAAAGTTCAGCGCCGAGGTTCATCTGCTGTTTGTGGCCAGCAGCTTTGAGAAATTCAAAACCTTTTACATCCCCCATCCCTCCCTGAAGAACTTCGGCGAGGAGGTGCTGCGGGGGGGCCAGAAGAAACTGGCGGAATTTGTGGAAGAATTTTTTGCTGATTATCCAAAACTGAAGACCGTTGTGGTGCAGGGCGACCCGGCCGAAGAGATTCTGAAGTATATCGCCGCGCAGAAAGTCGATCTCGTCATCATGGGCACTCATGGCAGGAAGGGGCTCGACCGCATTCTGTTCGGAAGCGTTGCCACGCAGGTCGTACAGAAGTCCCCTGCCCCGGTACTGACCATCAACCCTTACCGGTAGGTTTGGCAGGCTTCTGAAAAAGTGACAAAAAGACCCAATTCGCCATTCCGGTGAAGACCGGAATCCAGGCTTTGCAAGGCTTTCTGGACCCCGGCTCGCGCCGGGGTGACAATAGGCCCAGCCGTGCTAGACGTTCGGCTGCCCCTCGATCAGCACCTCATGGGCGCTGACCGGTTCTTCAATGCCTTTGACCTTGAGCGCTCCAATCGGACGAGTCGCAATTTCATCTTTGACCAGCTCGTAAGTGCGCTGCGAAATCAGGATACCCCCGACGCGGGCATTCGTTTCCAGGCGCTGAGCCAGGTTCACGGCCGACCCCAAAACGGTATAGGCCAAGCGCCGCGAGGACCCCATATTCCCCACCACTACTTCACCGCTGTTGATGCCGATGCGAATGCTGAGGGGAAAGCCATCCGACTGCCGCCATCTTTCTCTCAGCTCAGCGGTTTGCTTCTGCATTTCAATGGCGGCCCGGACGCATCTCACGGCATGGTCCGGCTGCAGCTCGGGGTCTCCGAAGAAAACCATCAGACCGTCGCCAATATACTTATCCACTGTCCCCTGGAAACGAAACACCACTTCAACCATGGCTTCGAAGTATTCGTTAAGGAAGTGCTGGATCTGAGCCGGCGAAAGGGCTGCCGAATGGGTGGTGAAGTCCTTGATGTCACTGAAGAGAACCGTCAGTTCCTTCTTCTGCCCTCCTAAGGTGAGGAGTCCCGGATTGGTCATGATCTTTTTTACCACCAGGGGCGGGAAATAGGCTTCCAGCGTCCTTCTGAGAACCTCCTTTTCCTTTGCACCGATGAAATAACGATAGGCCGTCACGAGGACCCCTGCAAAAAACATCATCATGAGCGGGCCGATAACCCCGACAACCAGGCGGGCCTTCAAGAAACACAATCCCGCAAAGATCAGATATCCAGCTGCCAGGGTAACCATGTGGATCGGGAAAAAGGGAGTGGCAAACCTCAAGGAGAGCGCCAGGACAATCGCGACCAAGAGCAGCTCAATCAGCGTCATTTCCACATTTGATGCTTCGCGCAGGAATTCCTCGCTGAGGATGGTGTGGATGGCATTGGCGTGCAAACCGCTCAGCGGAAAACTGAGGTCGGTCGGTACCGGGCCTACGTCGGACGAACCGGTTGAGACGTCGGAGATGAGGGCAATCTTCCCTTTGAGCTCCTCCGTCCAGGTCTCCATTTCATCGGGATTTTCCGAAGCGTTGTAGACGTCCGCGAAACTATAATGAGTCATGCGCTCCCACGGACCGATGTAATTGACCAGCATATTACCGCTGTCATCNATGGGGATGACGATATCACGGCTGGCGCCACCCGGTCGCCTGCCGTCTCTAAGAGTGATATGGTTTCCGGGGGCAACGGTAATCCTTTCCGGGGCAACACCGAGGTAGTCGCAGACCACCTTTAGAGCAAAACTTGGATAGCACCCGTCACCAAATCTCACCAGAAGGGGAACCCGGCGAAAGACACCGTCGGCATCGGGTTTGATGTTGATGAACCCGAGACCTTTGGCGGCCGAGGCCAGAGGGATGAAGGTCGAGAGAGGGTCTTTTCCGACATACAACCCGGAAGGATCGCCGACAACATGCAGCGGCCATTTGGTCCTTTCGAGATAACGGTCAATCTCCTCATTATGAGAATTCTTTCTTGCCGTCCCTTCCTGATGGGCGAGCAGGAAAGCGAGGCCAAAATAAACCGTACCGGCTTCCCGGGTGGCCGCGATCAAGGCCTGGTCATCCTGAGCATTGAGCCGCGAGGCAAAAATGAAATCATACGCCTGGATCGCTGTTCCCATCGCCGCCAGGTTCCTCACCGCCCGGGCATAATAGGAGCGATTGAGGTAATAATTGTTCAGTTTCTGGATTGCCGTGTTGTTGATATCGACGTGGACGATGGTGTCGTGGTAGGCGGGCCGGAGGCGATCGACCGCTTGGCGCAAGCGAAAGAATCGATCGATCAGTTGCGCATTCAAGGGCGCAAAAACCCCCGGCAGAAGCCAGACGAAAAGGTGAGCGGCAACCAACGAGGTCACGACCAGAAAAATCGTGACCTTGGCCGGTTGCCTCCTGCTATTGGTGGTCAATGGTGAACGTCCTGGCAGCAAAGCCGGGAGCAGAGATTTCGGTAGCGATGACCGCGATGTCGGGGCGATTCATCCCCTGGGCCTTTTCGAACCCGCGGACGGCCCCGCCGATGGTTTCCGGGCGCTCCGCCACCGCAGCCAGCTCGCGATGCTGCTTCTTGAAGCTGCGAACTTCATCCAGGACCTGCCTGGTCAATTCTGTTTTTCGAGGCGGCTCAATCTTTTCGTATCGTTCGAAGAGCTCTTCGAGGTTTCCCAGTCTATTCGCCGAAGCGAGCACGTAGAACGTCTCTCGGCCGACGTGCTGGTCGAGCTCAAACCAGCGGTCTCCTTCCGGGATGTAATATTTCCTCTGCTGCTGATANTCTGTCGAAAGCTGCTTCAGCGTGTATGGAAACAATAGTTTGACTTCATCCTGAGAATTGTGGTGAATCACATACACATAGCACTCGTTCTCCAGCTCAACCATCATTTTCAGCTGGTCCCCGGTTTTCAGGACCGCATTGCTGCCAACTACTTCAAGCTTGGGATCGGTCCCGCTCTGCGTCAGTGCCCCAAAGGCCCAGCGGAACTTAATCGTCTCCAGATCAGCGGCGCACACGTTGCCCGCAGACAAGGAGACTAAGATCGCAGCCAGCAGGATCGCTCCAAAGTTTTGTAATGCCCATGTCCGGGCCTTCACCATACCGTGCCAACGCATTGTTCTCTCCTCTAAGGTTCCCTGACGAGACGAAATCCGAGGTCATCGTTCATGGCTTTTGGGAAACCACTGCCGCGACGGGCACAGCGCACGCTCCGTGGTCCTCCGTTCCAGTTGCCGCCCCGGATCACCCGATCGCTGCCATTGCTCTGGTTGGTATAAACGGGGTTGTTGAGGTCATGCTTGATATACGCATCGACATCATAAACATCCAGACACCATTCCCACGCATTTCCCAGCATATCCTGAAGACCGAAGGGATTAGCCGGAAAGGCGCCGGCAGGAGCCGTTGCAGAATATCCATCATCACACCCGTAAAGGTCTTCCCACGTCCACAGCTTACTGGCAGTCTGGTCTCCCACATTCTCGGATTCACAGGTTCGATGCGGATCATCGCCCCAATAGCGGGAGGTGTCGGTCCCGGCCCGGCAGGCATATTCCCACTCCGCTTCCTTGGGAAGCCTGAACTTAACGTTGCCGCCATTCTTAGTGGTGAGCCACTGGGCAAAACTGTCGGCATCTTCCCACGCAACATAAACTGCGGGTTGAGGGTCCCCATTCAGCGATACCCCTTGGAATTCCTTGCTGTTGTGAGCTTTGTGAAAAGCGCGGTATTGAGCGTTCGTCACCTCGGTTTTTCCCATCCAGAAGCCATCGACACAGACTTCGTGGACCGGTCCTTCGTCAGAGTCCCGACCCGGCTCCGTTTGGGGACTCCCCATCAGGAAGCAGCCTCCGGGGACCCAGACAAACTCCATACCGGTGACCGGTTCTTTCCAAATCTTGAAACTTCGTGCCACGCTCTCACTGCGAACCGCGGGCGCCGGAGCGACGCCGGCGGTTCGGTCCGGAGCAGACGCCGGAGCGGCAACGGGCGCAGGAGGTTGGAAATAAAAATCACCTTCGAGAGACGAAGACTCCCAGGGGACCTGACGGCCCTGGGTGGCCTCGCGAACCGCGGAACGCACCTGCTTGAAAACATCCTCAACCTTTAACCCCGGGGACTTCATCTCCTTGACAAGTTCGCCCGTGTAGATCCCGTTTTCACCCGTGCCGTCATTGGCAACCGAACCCGG
>JGI20214J51088_10003204_pt1 | contig 10821 bp, 5 predicted proteins | sample WetSurMetagenome_FD_51088 | JGI IMG/M metagenome (IMG submission 51088) | reverse complement strand
GGTTAGGAGCCGTTACGAAATAACGTGGCCAATTCTTATGATTTCGTTACGGCTCCTTATGCCGTTTCAGGATGTCTCCGCTCAAGTGCTTCTTTGACGACGGCTTGCCGCGCGGCATTAGGCCTCGCGGATCTTCTTGATCAGGTCGTTGCCGGCGTACTTGTCGCCCCACTCCTTGTAGAAGGGCTCGACGGCCTTGGCGAACGGGGCGCGATCGGGGCTGGTGAAGGTGACCCCGGCGTCCTTGAGTTTCTGCTCGAACGCCTTCTCGCTGGCCGGGGCTTCCGCGCGCTGCCACTCCAGCGACTCCTTGCCGGCCTCGACGATGGCCTGCTGGACGTTCTTGGGGAGCTTGGCGAACCAGCGCTCGCTGCAGAGGAATGGGTTGGGGCAAAAGATGTGGCCCGTGTAGGCGGCGTACCGCGCCTGCTCGTGCAGCTTGGCGTTGAAGGCCGCCTCGCACTTGTTCTCGAAGCCTTCGACCACGCCCATCTGGAGAGCCGTGTACAGCTCGCCCCAGGCCACCGGAGTGGGATTGGCCCCCAGGAACTGCATGCAGCGGACATAGTTCTGGGCCTCGGGAACTCGAATCTTCAGCCCTTTCATGTCGGCTAGGCTGTTGATGGCCTTCGACTTGGTGAAGATCTTGCGGAAGGTGGTGTCGTACACGGCGACGGTCCGCACCTTGGCCTTGTCGAGGAGTTGTTTTTCCAGGTCCTGGCCGATGGGTCCGTCGAACACCTTGTGGACGTGGTCCAGGTCGCGGAAGATGAACGGCAACTCGGTGCCGGCGTATTGCGGGACCATCATGGCCGGCGTCACCGTATCCCAGTTCCCGCCCTCCAGGTTGCCGAGTTGCATGCTCTCCCAGGTGACGCGGAGGCTTCCCAGGGCCGAGGTGGGATAAATCTGTACTTCCAGTTCGCCGCCCGCCTTCTTCTCGGCGAGTTCCTTGAACTTGGCCGTCGCGCGGTGGATGATGTCCGCCTCGGTCAACACGTGGGCGACCTTCATCGTCACCTTGGCAGCGTTCGCCCCGCGCGGCCACACGGCCGGCCCCACCGCGGCGGCGGCGCCCGCCAGCGCAAGAAAACGGCGTCGAGACAGCCGGCTATCGGGCCGAGCGAACGACTTGGACTTCTTCGGTGATGCACCCATGGCCACCCTCCTTTGTTATCCCAGCGTGAGACGCCCCCCCAGACCGCCGGTCGGCAGCGGCCTGACTCCCCGATCGCCGGCGCCCCGACCGCCGGATGGACTCTGATGCGGATGCATCGGCACCGCACCAGCACCGCGAACCCCGTGTCAACGGGTCGCTCGCGCCTAACCGCAGAACCATACTGCCGCGGGGAACCGGCGTCAGTTTCCTGCCAGGCGCAGGCAGGCGAGCAACGCGGTCTCGTAGGCGCCCACATCGGGAAACGTCGGGAAACCGCGCAGGCCCACGCAGTCATCCCGGCTGGGGTACGGTGTCGCCCCCGTGCTCTTGAGAACCGTCGCCACCAGCCGCTGAAAACCGCGGACGGCGGACGGCTCACCCTGAAGCTGCGGGATAGCCAGATCCTGGTCGGTCAAGCGGACGCAGCGCACGATATCGCCCTCGGGCGTCGCCTTCGGCGCCATCAGAAGGTCCAGGATGAGGCTGTCCCCGAGCGGCGCTGTCCGGGAGGGATCGTCGATCCGCGCCACGGAGACCCCCGTGATGCCCTGCCATGGCAGGTGGCCGACCTTCCCCTCCCGATTCTGCAGACGCAAGCCGCGCGCGTCGATGCCAACGGCCCGCATCGCAACCGGGAGCAGCTTCCACGAGGGCGCAGGCTCCGCCGCCTCCTCGCGTGCCGGTTCGGGCGACGGCGCTTCGACCGTCTGCGTGCCGCCCGCCGGTTCGTCCGGGATCGCCTCGGGTGCGGATTCCGGCGCGAAATCATGCCGGACGATGAATTCGGGAGACGCTACCTCTGCGGACGGTGTCTCCGTTTCGGGCGAGGAGGTCGGTTCTTCCTCGCGGGACGGCGCCGATGCGGTGAGCGACGTTGGCTCGAATTGCGGCTCCGCCGAGGTGGCGGCGGGCGGTGGGGCCGCCGGGCGGTCGCGGCGGGCGGCGGCCAACAATTCCTCGGCGGCCCGCCGGAACTCCGGCGGCGCGGCGGGATCTCGGAGGGCTTCCTCCAAGAGCGTCGCGGCGGCGTCAGGCTGCTTGAAGACCTCCAGCATCAGCCGACTGTAGGCAACCAGGGCCTTCGGGCGCAGCGGATCGACGGGCCAGGCCTCGATTCCCCTCTGATAGAGGTCGGCGGCCTCCGCATGTCGCTCCTGCTTCTCCCGGTGGGCTGCGAGGGTCAGGAGACTTCGCAGGGGAACCGGCACATCCGGATGGGCGCGGCGATGCTCGTCGAAGGCCGCCAGACTGCCGTCCATGTCCCGTGCCACCACGTAGGCGCTCACCAGCCGCGCCGATTCCCGCCCCGCAGAGGCGGTATCTCCCGCTTGGTTGTAGGCGGCCACCAGGGCCGCACGGGCCTCGATGCTGTTCGGGGTCTGTTTCAGGAGTGCCACCAGCTCACGTATGCCCGCTTCCGGGCCCCCGCGATCCAGCTTTTCGAGCGCGGCGGTGAGCTGCTCGGACGGGCTCCAGCTGGTCTTCCGGGCGATGGCGGGCGCCAAGATATTCTTTTCGAAGTCCGCCAGTCGGACCACAAGTGCGACCAGCACGCCGAAAGCGAAGCCGCCGATGTGCGCCCAGACCGCGATCCCGCCGCCCGCGCCCGACTGGGCCATGGCGAACTGCTGGAGGAGCCAGAGCGGCAAGGCCACGAAGGCCGGCATGACGAACGTACCCCGAACGATGAGGAACCAGTAGAAGAACCGTATCCTCGTCCGGGCGAGCCGGATCAGAAACGCGCCCATCAGGCCTGCGATGGCACCCGAAGCGCCCACCATGGGCACGGGACTGTGCGGCGTCATGGCCGCGTGGAGCAACGCGGCAATCACCCCGCTGGCCAGGTACAGCAGCAGGAAGAGGATGCGGCCCCAGCGGTCCTCCAGGCTGCCGCCCGCCAGCCACAGGAACAGCATGTTGCCGAGGAGGTGCATCCACCCCCCGTGGAGGAACATCGAGGTAAAGAGCGTTAGCAGGCGGGGTTCCGCCGGGACATAACCGTAGGTCCGGTAGATGTTCCCCTTCGTGCCCGACCGGAGCTCGGCCAGCATCTCGTCGAGCCGCGCCTGCTCCCGGGCGACGGTGTCGGGGGACAGGTCGGCGCGCGGCGGGCCGGGCGGGATCACACGGCGGAGCTCCTCCGAAACCCGCAGATAGGGCCGGTCGGCGGCGTAGCGAACCACCTCCTGGACTCGCTGGCGTGTTTCGGCGGCCTGCTGCTGGGCGACCTGATTGGTGAAGAGAAACACCAGGACATTGGCCGCGACCAGAAGGATGGTCACCCACGGCAGGCGCCGCACCTGTTGGTCTTCGTGTCCGATCGGGATCAGCATGCTTTTCCGCCTCCGCACGGTGCCAGAGTGCTCCGTGTCGGCCAGACGGTATCATTGATGTTCCTGGTGTCAAGACGAAACCGACGGCTTGTGAGGGGTTCGGGATGAGGGGTGGACTGGAATCACGTTGACAGTCCCGGGCCGCCCTGCATAGACTGCCGCAGCAGCGGACCCATTACGAGGCGCATCCTTCAGCCCGGGAGGTAGGCAGATGGCTCATCATCGAACCGGTGTGACGCGGCGGGAATTCTTGGAGCGGACGGTGCTGGCCTCGGGCGTCGTGGCGCTGGCCGGCGTGCCCCTTTCCGCGGCACAGGCCGGCCAGGCGGAGCCAAAGATCGGCGCCCAGCTCATCGGGAAACTGGAGGGCCCCTCGCTGGTGCTTGACCCGCTGAAATGGCCCAAGAGGTTCGGGGAGGCGCCGGCGCTGGCCGAGCTGGTCAAGGCCGGCAAGCTCCCTCCGGTGGCCCAGCGCATCCCCGAGGAGCCGATGGTGGTCAAGCCGCTCCACTCCATCGGCAAGTACGGCGGGAACTGGCGGCGCGCCTTCACGGGTCCGGGCGACGGAGAAAACGGAAATCGCATCGTGGCCACAGACAAGATCCTGTTCTGGGATTACACTGGGACCAAGATCATGCCGTGTCTCGCCCGCGACTGGCGCCTCAGCGACGACGGGAAGGTCTGCACCATCTTCCTCCGGAAGGGACACAGGTGGTCCGACGGCCAGCCGTTCACGGCGGACGACTTCGTCTTCTGGTTCGAGGATATTTACTCCAACAAGGACCTGCAGCCCACCCCGGACCCGTTCTTCATGGTCAACGGCAAGCCCGGCCGCCTGTACAAGCGCGACGACTACACGGTCGTGTTCGAATTCCCGGAGTCCAATTACCTGTTCGTGGACGTCCTCGCCGGAAGCACCACCATGGGCGGCGGCCAGGCGCGCGAGCAGCACTTGGGTCGCACCATGGGCGCCTACATGCCGGCTCATTACCTCAAGCAGTTCCACCCGAAGCATATCGGAAAGGAAGAGGCCGACCGGAAGGCCAAGGCGGCGGGCTTCGACGGGTGGCTGAGCTACCTCAAGAATCGGTGGGACTGGCGGCTCAACACCGATCTCCCCGTCCTGGGCCCGTGGAAGACCGTCGCGCCGATCAACACACCGACCTGGGCGCTGGAGCGGAACCCCTATTATTACGCCGTGGACAGCGAGGGCAACCAGCTTCCCTACATCGACCGGATCACCATGGGGCTGGCCGAAAACCTGGAAGTGGTCAACCTCCGTGCCATCGCCGGCCAGTACGATTTCATGGAGCGCCACACCAGCCTCGGCAAGCTCCCCGTCTTCCTGGAGAACCGGGACAAGGGGAACTACACCGTGCACCTGGACCCGGCGCTGAACGGCGGCGACGCCGTGCTCCACACCAACCAAGCGTACGAGGGAGACCCCGAGATCCAGAAGTGGATCCTCGCCCGCGATTTCCGCCGCGCACTGTCGCTCGGCATCGACCGCGACCAGCTCAACGAGACGTTCTGGCTGGGCGTGGGGACGCCGGGCTCGGTCGCCCCTTCGGAGAGCGCGCCGGAGAATCCCGGACCGGAGTGGCGCAAGAAGTGGTCGGTCCTGGACGTGAAGCAGGCCAACCAGCTTCTGGACAAGATCGGCCTGAGCAAGAAGGACGGCGAGGGCTATCGTCTGCGAACCGACGGGAAGGGGCGGCTGCGGATCGAGCTGCAGACGATCGCGGGGGCGTTCATCAACTTCGCCCAGGTCGCCGAGATGATCAAGGAGCAGTGGAAGAAGATCGGCATCCAGGCGGACATCAAGGACCTGGAGCGGAATCTCTTCTTTACCAAGATCGCCAACAACGAGCATCAGATCGCGATCTTCATCAACGACGGCTCCGAGCAGATCTACCTGTACCCCCGCTACGCCTTGCCGGTGGACCCGATCCAGTGCCCCCAGGGCCACCCCATCGCCCGCTGGTACGCCAGCGACGGGAAACAAGGCAAGCCGCCCAAGGATCCCGAGCTCCTCAGGGCACTGGAGCTCTTCAAATCCGCCCCTGGCAAGAAGGCGTCGGAGCGGCGGAAGATCGCTCAGGAGATTTGGAAGATCCTGGTGGACGGCCAGTTCAGCATCGGGACCGTCGGCCTCTCCCCGGCTGTCATGGGTGTCCGGATCGTGAGCAAGCGGATGGGGAACATCCCGGCGCGCCAGGTCAACGCCCAGCACGCCCGCACCCCATGCATTTCGCATCCGGCGACCTTCTTTTTCAAGTCGTAGCCTGGACCCCTCCGCCGGCCGCCCGCTTGCTGGGGCGGCCGGTGTTTTTTGTCTGCCCTCTGCGCGGCTGACGCCGAACGGACAATGGCTGAAGGCGCCCCCTCGCCGAGATTGCTATTGACTTCGCTTTCGCATACTGACTAGACTTCCGGCAGGGAGTGGGCGCATTGTGCCGGCCCGAAACACCCCGTAACGCAGGAAGGAGGCTTTCATCATGTCGAAGAAGTCACGAGGCGTCACTCGCCGCGAGTTCTTACTGGACACCGCGCTCGCCTCGGGCGCTTTGGCGCTCACGGGCCTTGCGCCCACGACGTCGCTGGCAGGACAGGCGGAGCCGAAGCTCGGCGCTCAGTTCATCGGCAAGCTGGAAGGCCCGGAGATCCTCCGGGACGTTGCCAAGTATCCCAAGAAGTTCGCCGAGGCCCCCATGCTGGCCGAGCTGGTGAAAGCCGGGAAGTTGCCCCCGGTTGATCAACGCCTGCCCGAGCCGGCCGAGGTGATGGTCATCAAACCCCTGAAGGAAGTCGGAAAATACGGCGGCCGCTGGCGCCGCGGCTTCACCGGTCCCGCCGACAATGAGAACGGCAACCGGATCGTCTCTACGGACAAGTTCCTGATGTGGGACTACACGGGAAACAAGGTGGCCCCGGCACTCGCCAAGGATTGGCGGCTCAGCGATGACGGGAAGGTGTGTACGCTCTTCCTCCGGAAAGGCGTGAAGTGGTCGGACGGGAAGCCCTTCACGGCCGACGACGTCCTTTTTTGGTATGAGGAGATCTATCAGAACAAAGCCCTGGTTTCGACGGCGATTCCGGAGCTTCAGGTCGGCGGCAAACCGGTACGCATCTCCAAGCGCGATGATTTCACCGTGGTGTTCGAATCCCCCGAACCGTACTTCCTGTTCGTGGACATCCTGGCGGGCGACACGCTGATCGGCGGCGGTCAGGCGACGGGGAGCGCGCGCGCGGCCTTCATGGGAGGCTACGCCCCGGCCCACTATCTCAAGCAGTTCCTCCCCAAGTTCTCCTCGGAGGACGAGGTGACGCGCAAGGCCAAGGCCGTAGGCTTCGATAGCTGGGTCAGCTACATCCGCAACCGGACCAACTGGGCGCTCAACCCCGAGCTGCCGACGCTGGGGCCCTGGAAGACGGTGAGCCCGATCAACACCCCCACCTGGGGAATGGAGCGGAATCCCTACTACTGGGCCGTGGACCCGGCGGGGAACCAGCTCCCCTACATTGACCGGATCGTGATGAATCTCGCCGAGAACCTGGAGGTTCTGAACCTCCGGGCCATCGCGGGCGAATACGATCTCCAGGAGCGGCATATCAGCCTGCCCAAGCTGCCCGTCTTCATCGAGAACCGGAAGAAGGGCGACTACTCCGTGCACCTGGACACCTCCCAGAGCGGTGCCGACGCGGCGATGCTGGTCAACACCGCCTACGACGCCGACCCCGAGGTCTCCAAGTGGCTCAAGAGCCGGGACTTCCGCCGGGCCCTGTCCATGGGGTTCGACCGCGACCAGATCAACGAGGCCTTCTGGCTCGGGATCGGCACGGCCGGCTCCGCGGCACCGGCCGACGACGTGGCCATCAATCCGGGCAAGGAGTACCGGAAGAAGTGGGCGGCCCTGGACCTCAAGCAGGCCAACGCCCTGCTGGACAAGGTCGGGCTGAGCAAGAAGGACGGCGAAGGGTACCGCCTGCGCGTCGACGGCAAGGGGCGGCTCCGCATCGAGCTGATGACGGTGGGCGGCCAGTTCATCCCGTACACCCAGGTCGCCGAGATGATCAGGCAGCAGTGGAAGAAGATCGGGATCGACGCCGACGTGAAGGAGACTGAGCGAAGCCTGGCCTTCACCAAGACCGGCAACGCCGAGCACCAGATCATGTTCTGGAGCGTGGGTGGGTCGGAGAACCTCTACCTCTTCCCGCGCCACGTCCTGCCGGTTGATCCCGCCGAGTGCCACCTCGGGATGCCCTTTGCCCGCTGGTATGCCTCCAACGGGACCCAGGGCAAGAAGCCGGACAACCCGGAGATGCTCCGGGCCTTCGATCTCCTCCGGTCGGCGGCAGGCAAGAGGGAAGACGAGCGAGTCAAGATCGCCAAGGATATCTGGAAGATCATCTGCGAAGAGTGCTGGGCCATCGGCATCGTCGGCGTCTCGCCGGCCTTCATGGGCGTGCGGATCGTGAAGAACAACATGGGAAACATCCCGAACCGACAGACCAACGCGCAGCACGCCCGGACACCCAACACCTCGCATCCGGCAACGTTCTTCTTCAAATCGTAATACGCGCCCTCGCGCCACCCGACACCCGCTCTCGCGCCCGCGAGAGCGGGTGTTCCTTCTTCTGGGGAGGGTTCGCTCCCGGGGGCTGTGCAGGGCCCAGGTCGTTTCGCGTTCTGCCCCCAGAATGCCGTTGACACCGAGCGCACGTGCCGACTAGACTCCCGCCACGGCGCGATAATCCGGCCCTGAACGCGCCGGAGGTGAGTTGCCGATTTGCGGGCCGACCCCGTGGGACCGACCGGCCTCCGCCGTGGAGGCGTGGCGTGCATCCAGTGGTGTCTGAGGAGGAAACGACCATGGCGAAGAAGCGAACAGGTGTGACACGGCGCGAGTTCCTGCAGCACGCGGCGCTGGCCTCCGGCGCTGTGGCCCTGACCGGCCTGGTCCCAACGGCAGCACTGGCCGGGCAGGCGGGCGAGGCAAAGATCGGCTCTCAGCTCATTGGAAAGCTCGAGGGGCCCAGCCTGATTCTCGATCCTGACAAGTGGCCGAAAAAGTTCGCCGAGGCCCCCATGTTGGCCGAGATGGTCAAGGCCGGCAAGCTCCTGCCGGTGGAAAAGCGTATCCCCGAGGAGCCGATGGTCGTGAAACCGCTGCAGAGCGTCGGCAAGTACGGCGGCACGTGGCGGCGGGGCTTCACCGGGCCCGGTGACGCCGAGAACGGGAACCGCATCGTTTCCACGGACAAGATCCTCTTCTGGGACTACACCGGGACCAAGGTCATGCCGTGCCTCGCGAAGGACTGGAAGGTGAGCGACGACGGCCGCGTCGTCGCCATCACGCTGCGCAAGGGGCACAAGTGGTCCGACGGCCAACCGTTCACCGTGGACGACTTCGTCTTCTGGTATGAAGACGTGTACATGAACAAGGACATCCAGCCGAGCCCGCATCCCGACTTCATGGTGAATGGCAAGCCGGGCCGTCTGTACAAGCGCGACGACTACACGGTGGTCTTCGAGTTCCCGGAGCCCAACTATCTGTTCGTGGACATCCTGGCTGGAAGCACCGCCATGGGCGGCGGCCAGGCCACTCAGCAGTTCTTCGGGCGTACCATGGGCGCCTATATGCCCGCCCATTACATCAAACAGTTCCTGCCCAAGTACTCGTCGCGGGACGAGGTGGACAAGAAGGCCAAGGCGGCGGGCTTCGATGGCTGGCTGAGCTACATCAAGAACCGCTGGGATTGGCACCTGAATACCGAACTGCCGACGCTCGGCCCCTGGAGGACCGTCAGCCCCGCGAACACGCCGACCTGGGGGCTGGAGCGCAATCCCTATTACTACGGGATCGACAACGAGGGAAATCAGCTTCCCTACATCGACAAGATCAACATGGGGCTGGCCGAGAACCTGGAAGTCCTGAACCTGCGCGCCATCGCGGGCCAATACGACCTGCAGGAGCGGCACACCGGCATGGGGAGGATTCCTGTCTTCCTGGAGAACCGCAGCAAGGGCAATTACGACCTCCGCCTCGACCCGGCCCTGAACGGGTCGGATGCCACGCTGCAGGTGAACCATGCCTACGACGCGGATCCCGAGATCGCGAAGTGGCTGCACAATCGGGATTTCCGCCGCGCCCTGTCCATGGGCATCGAACGTGACCAGCTCAACGAGACCTTCTGGCTGGGGATCGGGGTCGCCGGCTCTATCATTCCGGCGGACAGTTCTCCCTACAGCCCGGGAGCCGAGTGGCGGAAAAAGTGGTCCGCGTACAATCCGAAGCAGGCCAGCGAGTTGTTGGACAAGATCGGCCTGACGAAGAAGGACAGTGAGGGCTACCGGCTTCGGACGGACGGCAAGGGGCGGCTGCGCATCGAACTGCAGACGTCGGCGGGGGCATTCATCCCCCACACCCAGGTCGCCGAGATGATCAAGGAGCACTGGAAGAAGATCGGCATCCAGGCAGACGCTAAGGAGCTGGAGCGCGGTCTCTTCTTTACCCGCTGCAAGGCCAACGAACACCAGATCGCCATCTGGGCGAATGACGGCACGGAGGTACTCTATCTCTTCCCGCGCCACGCCTTGCCGGTGGATCCGGTGGAGGCGCTGATGGGGCACCCGATCGCCGATTGGTTTGCCAGCAACGGGAAGGCCGGTAAGGCACCGCAGGACCCGGAGATGCTCAAGGCCCTGGAAATGTTCCGTTCCGCGGGGGCCAAGAAGACCTCCCAGGAGCGCTACAAGGTCGCCCAGGAGATCTTCAAGATCATCGTGGATAACCAGTTCTCAATCGGCACGGTCGGTCAGTCGCCTGCCACCATGGGCGTGAGGATCGTGAGTAAGAAGCTGGGCAACATCCCCTCCCGCCAGGTCAATGCCCAGCACGCCCGGACTCCGTGCAGCTCGCATCCGGCCACGTTCTTCTACAAGGCGTAAGCCGGCACACGTCTCGTCCAAGAGGGGTCCGCCCGACCAAAGGTTGGGTGTCCCCCTCTTGGAGAGGATACAGGGTATGCTTGCCTATCTGGTCCGTAGACTGATCCTCGCCGTCCTGACGATGTGGGCAGTCTCCGTTCTTTCCTTCGTCGTCATCCAGCTTCCGCCGGGCGACTACATCACCTCGTATATCGCCCAGATGTCGTCCTCGGGCAGCTTCGTCTCCGAGCAGGAGGCAAATGCCCTCCGCCAGCAGTANGGCCTGGATCAGCCGCAGTATATCCAGTACATCCGGTGGATGAAGATGGTGCTCCGGGGGAACTTCGGCATGGCCCTGGAGTACGGGCGGCCCGTCGCGGAGGTGATCGGGGACCGCA
>JGI20214J51088_10003202_pt1 | contig 10824 bp, 9 predicted proteins | sample WetSurMetagenome_FD_51088 | JGI IMG/M metagenome (IMG submission 51088) | reverse complement strand
ACTGGGGAGAAAATGCAAGAGGTCAAGATAAAAGGAACGGTACATAATGGTATTGGAGAATTGGAGGGAATCTCCAGTTTGGCAGATGACCTGTTCTCTTTGATTTACAACATCGACGGCAGTACTTGGCTTTATGAGGCGGAGTGGCAACCGAAGAAAAATACGCTTTCGGTACGACGAACCTTGTGCGGAAAAAAACCGCTCAATGATGGCACGTTGGAATCATTCTTTTATGACGAAAAGAGCGATCGATACATTCTCAGCTTCGCTTCGGCAAAAAAACCAACCCAAATTTACTTAATCAATGGAAAAGAAAAAGATGGAATGGAGCGGCAGACAGACGAGCGGGTGCTGGGCATTCAGGAGGAGTTATTGGCTGCTGGGGAGGACGCCTCATTTGAAACCTTTGATAAGAAAAGGATCTCCGCGCGGTTGTACCTTCCCGCTCCCGAACTGGGGTTCAACGGTCCTCGCCCGCTCATTTACTATATCCACGGAGGTCCCCAGGGGCAGGAGCGCCCGGACTTCGCCTGGTTTTCCATGCCCTTGATCCAATACCTGACCCTAAAGGGTTTTGCTGTTTTTGTCCCAAACGTTCGCGGCAGCACCGGGTATGGATTGAGCTATACCAAACTGGTCGATAAGGATTGGGGCGGTGATGATCGGTTGGATCACGTCCATGCCATGAAAGTGTTGGCACACGACCCGCGAATTGACACCAAACGGGCAGGGGTCGTAGGGCGATCCTATGGCGGTTACATGACCCTGACCCTCGCCGGGAGACATCCGAAGCTGTGGAAAGCTGCCGTGGACATGTTCGGACCATATGACCTGTTGACTTTTCTTGATCGCATCCCTGAATCCTGGAAACCGGTGATGAAGGTCAGCCTGGGGGATCCAGCGGTGGATAAAGAATTCCTGATCGACCGCTCTCCAAAAACGCATTTGGGGCAGATGACATGTCCTTTGCTTGTTATCCAGGGCCGGCATGACCCAAGGGTGGTTGCCCAGGAGTCGATCGATCTGGTCGAAGCACTCAAAGGCCAAGGCAAGAGTGTGGAGATCATTCTCTTTGAGGATGAAGGACACGACGTACTTAAATTCCCCAACCGGGTGCGTTGTTATGAAGCGATCACGAACTTTTTTATCGAAAAACTGAAACCAGGAAAATAATGACCAATTGGAATAATGATAATAGCGAAGCAAGAGAAGGTGACCTGGTTGAACTGGTGGGTGTGGGGTACAAGCATATCATCATTCAATTGGAGAAGGATGGCGTGCTGCACTCGCACCGGGGCGTAGTCCAACACAACGATCTTATTGGCAAACCCTGGGGGACCAAGACATCCAGCCATACTGGAAATCCTTTTTTCCTGCTGCAGCCTTCCCTGGCGGACCTGATACGGGGAATTCCCCGTTCCACTCAGATCATGTATCCAAAGGATATCGGTTTCATCCTGCTCACTCTGGGTGTGGGACCAGGCACGAAAGTTCTGGAAGCTGGCACCGGTTCAGGGGGGCTGACGACCGCTCTTGCATATTCAGTCGGGAACGAAGGGCATGTCCTTTCGTATGACAAACGGGAGGAGCAGCAGAAGACAGCGATCAAGAATATTGAAAAATTCGGTCTGGCAAAAAGAGTGACCTTCAAAATACGTGATATTGCAGATGGCTTCGACGAAGTAGGAGTGGACGCGCTTTTCCTGGATGTGCCGAATCCTTATGATTACCTGGTTCAAGTGAAAAATGCTTTGAAACCCGGCGGGTTTTTTGGAACAATCTTGCCCACCACGAACCAGGTGATTCGCCTGCTGCCTGAATTGCGCCGAAACTTGTTTTCTTTTATTGAAGTGGTCGAAACCTCAATCCGATATTACAAACCCGAACCGGAAAGATTCCGACCGGTGGACCGGATGGTGGCGCACACAGGATATTTGATCTTCGCCCGACCTTTTCTCACTCCATTGGATGATTCAATGGAGTCTGAAGCCGGAGATCCACAAGAAAATAGCGGAAATAATCAATAACCTTATTCAGCATCTATGGATATCAATATTTCCAGAATCACTGAAAGACTCTCCAACTCGGACCACGGGGGTACTTTTATCGACGAGCATCGGATTAAAGCAGCGGTATTGATCCCGCTTTTTAGGCAGGAGGGTATTTGGCGGGTTCTATTTACCAGGCGAAGCCAGAATGTGCAGGATCATAAAGGCCAGGTTTCATTCCCTGGGGGAGCATTTGAATGGCTGGATGAAAACCTTGAAGCCACAGCGCTGCGAGAGACTGAAGAAGAGATCGGGATACCAACGGAGAAGATCACCGTGCTTGGCCGGATGGAACCGTTTGCTTCCACCAGCAACTACCTGATTACACCGGTTGTGGGTGTCTTGGAGTATCCTTTCGATGTGAGGATCGCTGTGGAGGAGGTGGATAAGGTTTTCTCGATTGAACTAGCTTGGCTTGCCAACGTTGGCAACCGCGAGGTCAGGGATTACACCCGATCGAACGGCTCAGTTGAAAAAGTTCTATTTTTTCGCGAATATGACGGAGAACTGGTGTGGGGAATTACTGCCAGAATATTGTCCCAATTATTGGATTTAATCGCTTCTTGAATTCTCACCGGGTCTGGAAAAAGTTCCCATTATTTCTAATAGGAAATAAAACAGGGCTGCCGCTTGAGCGGCAGCCCTGATCTTTCCGGACAGAAATTATTTCTACTCTTCCGGGACTTCTTCTTCCTTCTTGCCTTTTTCGATTACTTCAGGTTCTTCCAAGACAGGTGCGGCTTCCTCAACCACAACCTCATCCACCACGGGATGGGTGACGTGAACGATCATCTCTTGACCTTCCTGATGAAGCGTTACTTTGTCTGAGAGAACGATATCTTTCACGTAATAAGCGTCACCTATCTTTGCCAGGGCAGAAAGATCAACTATGATTCGGTCGGGCAGGTCCTGGGGAAAACATTCAACTTCGATCTCATTGAGTCCGGTGACAAGAACACCATTGTAATCTTTGACAGCCGGTGCGATGCCAGTCAATTCGATGGCGACGTTTGTGCGGATCTTCTCAGTGAGAGAAACGACCTGGAAATCGACATGTTTCAACAAACCACGGATATAGTCCTTCTGTTTTTCACGGACTAGTGTGGCGTGTTCTTTCCCTTCAAGTGAGATGGTAATAATGCTGCTGCCGGTAACAGAGTTGAGGATTTTAGTGGTCTCTTTCAAGTCCAGCGTGATGGGAGTGGAATCAAAATGATGCCCGTACATCACAGCCGGGAGCTTGCCTTCTCTGCGCAGTACTCCAACCTGTTTTCCCCGAATCGTGCGGGGAACTGCATTAATAACTACTTTTTCCATATTTCCTTCTTTCGAGCGCCTCTCACCCCGACGGGGTTACCTTCACTCTACGAAATGCGGTAAAACCGCTTGAATAAAATCGTGCCCGCGGCACGAGGCTTGATTTTATTACCAGGAGCAATTTATGTCAAGAAAACCCGAATTGTGACATGAATCATACCCAATCCAGTGTCCGTGTAACCGCCTTTTTCCAGGATTGAAAGAGTCGCCCGCGAGTTTCAGCGTCCATCCTTGGCTGCCATTCGGTTGATTTCGACCAGTTTTCGCGAAGCTGATCAAGGTTCTGCCAATAATCAACTGCCAAACCGGCTGCATAGGCAGCGCCTAGGGCGGTGGTTTCCATGATGCGGGGACGAACCACGGGCACGTTTAAAATATCCGATTGGAATTGCATCAGCAACTCGTTACCGACCATACCCCCATCTACTTTGAGGGAAGTCAGGGTCACTCCAGAATCAGCTTCCATGGCATCCAGAACTTCCCGGGTCTGGTAGGCTGTCGCTTCCAGAACTGCCCGCGCAATATGACCCCGGTGGATATAACGCGTCATCCCAACAATGGCCCCGCGGGCGTCGCTTCGCCAGTAAGGGGCGAACAAACCCGAAAACGCGGGAACAAAATAAATCCCACCATTATCATCGACAGAGCGCGCCAGGGGTTCGATATCGCCGGATTTCTCGATGATTCCCAGGTTATCCCTTAGCCATTGAACCAGAGCTCCCGCGATGGCAATGGATCCTTCCAGGCAGAAAACGGGATTTTCAGAGCCTAGTTTATAACCAACTGTGGTGAGAAGGCCATTGTGGCTTTGAACCGGGGAGGTTCCGGTATTCATCAGCATGAAGCAGCCGGTACCATAAGTATTTTTGGCGTCACCGGGATTGAAGCAGGCTTGCCCAAAGAGAGCAGCCTGTTGATCACCGAGGTCGCCAGCGATGGGGATATCCACACCGTCAATATGCGCATAGCCATATACTTCAGAAGAGGACTTTATAACCGGCAGTAAATTAATTGGGATTTGCATATCCTGCAGAATATCTCGATCCCAATTTAAATTCTCCAGGTTCATAAGGAGGGTACGAGAAGCATTGGTAACATCCGTGACGTGTATTCCTCCCCGATTTCCACCAGTTAAATTCCATATCAACCAGGAATCCACATTTCCAAATGCCAGCGCGCCGGATTTCAACGCATTCTGAATTTCAGGATCGTTATCAATCGCCCAGGCGATTTTTGGTCCAGAAAAATAGGTGGCCAGGGGAAGACCGGCTTTCTCCCGGTAGCGATCCAAACCTCCGTTGGAGGATAATTCCTGGCAAATCTTATCCGTGCGGGTATCCTGCCAAACGATGGCATTTCCGATCGGCTCCCCAGTGTACCTATCCCAAAAGATCGAAGTTTCACGCTGATTTGTGATGCCAAACGCGGCAAGATCGTTGAGTGTTAGGCCGGATTTGCGAAGCGCATTTCGGATAACGGTCAGCGTGTTTTCATAAATCTCGTAGGGATCATGCTCAACCCAACCAGGCTTAGGATAAATCTGGCGGTGTTCCTTCTGGTCGACGGCGATGATCTTTCCGGCTGAATCAAAAACAATAAAACGGGTGGAAGTGGTTCCCTGGTCGATCGCGCCGATGTATTTTGTCATGGATTATCCTCAGTTATTTTTGGATTCAGCTAAGAATTTTCTTGATGGCTGGAATGGCTTTATAAGCTGCAGATTTACCAGCATCAAGGATCAAACGAGCTTCTCGAAAACCAAAAAGCGAGTCAATTTCATCTGGGATGTCGGGTTGGATCAAGATATCGGGTGGATATTTCCGAAGCTTTAAAGTTGTTAATTGGCTGGATTGGATCATTTCAGACCGGTACATACTTATCAAAGAGTCAGGAATCAATCGTTTTGATGCATGCGAGAAATCCCAGGGTTTCCCGGGTCCTACACTCGGCTGGACGTTGACAGCGATAACCTTATCGGCACCAGTTGCGCGGGCATGGTCGACCGGGAGGTTGTTTAATACCCCACCATCAACGAGCAGCCGCCCCTGATATTCCACGGGATTGAAAATTCCTGGTATGGCGATGGTAGCGAAAACGGCTGTTAGAAGATCTCCCGAACCAAGGAGAATCTCGTCACCTGTCGATAAATCTACCGCGACCATGGTCAAAGGAAAACGCAAAGATTCAAATTGGTGGTTCCCCCCCAGTATTTTTTGAATATATGCCTTAACGCGGTTGCCTTCCAAGAATCCACGCCGCAGGGGGTTGGGATCCAACAAGCGGATAAATTCGCTTGTCCGTGATATGCGAATCGCTTCTTTTTCCAGATCCGCTGCGGTCAATCCCACGGCCAGGGCAGCCCCCACAAAACCACCGAAGCTCGTACCGCAAATGTAGTCAAAATTAATGCCAGCATCATCCAGCACTTTTAAGAAACCGATATGCGCGATGCCGCGCGCTCCCCCACCACTCAACGTCAAAGCCAAAGACTTACGGTGCATATCATTAATATTATATCCAGTGATTCAAGGGGTTACCCTGTGCAGGGTACCGAGTGTCTGGTAAGATTATAAAACGACCTCGACTGAAGTCCCGGGGTCGTTGATTGTTGTAATATCACAGGCAGGTGCAGGCAATGTTAGTGAAACGAATCGACCTCAGAAATATCGCCATCATCGCGCATGTCGACCATGGAAAAACAACCCTGGTGGATGGTATGCTCAAGCAAGCCAAAGTTTTCCGGGAGAACCAGCAAGTGGCTGTGCGGGTGATGGACTCGAATGACCTGGAACGTGAGCGGGGAATCACCATTCTGGCAAAAAATACCGCCATCACCATCCCAGATCGTGAAGGCAATCTTGTAAAAATTAATATAGTAGATACTCCAGGACACGCAGATTTTGGCGGTGAAGTGGAACGGGTGATGAACATGGTGGATGGGGTACTCCTATTGGTGGATGCAGCCGAAGGTCCCATGGCACAGACCCGATTTGTTTTGAAGAAAGCCCTGGCAATGGGTCACAAGGCAATTGTTGTAATTAACAAAATGGATCGAAAGGATGCTGAACCTGATCGATCTGTAAATTCGACGTTCGATTTATTTGTCGAACTGGGAGCCAGCGATCACCAGGCAGATTTTCCCATCATCTACGCCAATGCGATCACAGGTCAAGCTGGTACAGCACAGGAACTGGGTCCGAATCTGCAGCCGCTTTTCGACGCCATCTTGGATAACATACCTGCTCCGGAAGTGGATCCAGATGCTCCCTTGCAGATGTTGGTTACCAATTTAGGGTACGATGATTACCGCGGCGTCACGGCTGTGGGAAGGATTTTTAGAGGAAGGATCACCGCTGGACAGGATCTGGCTCGCATCACTGTAGAAGGACAAGTTTTAAAGGAAAGAGCGAGATATCTTTACGTTCATCAGGGGCTGGTCAAAGTTGAAGTGGAATCAGCGGAAGCAGGTGAGATCATTGCGCTGGCTGGCTTGGAAGGGATCGCAATCGGGGAAACACTGGCCGACCCGGAAAACCCGGTATCTCTGCCTCCCATTACTGTTGAAGAACCAACTGTAAAAATGACCTTTGGGGTGAACACCTCTCCATTTACCGGGAGGGAAGGGAAGTGGGGGACTTCCCGTAAACTGCGCGAAAGATTGTTTGACGAACTTAAGAACAATGTAGCCCTCAGAGTGGAAGAAACCGAAAGGCCGGATACTTTTATTGTCTCCGGGAGGGGGGAACTTCATTTGGCAATATTAATTGAGACTATGCGACGGGAAGGTTATGAATTCGAGGTTTCCCGCCCGGAGGCGATCTTCCACATCAGTGAAACCGGGGAAACACTTGAACCTTATGAGGAATTGCAGATCGAGACCAGTGCGGAGACTGTCGGCACGGTTGTAGAAATGCTTGGCTCGCGTCGTGGAAAAATGCTGGATATGCTCAATATGCCGGATAACACGGTTCATATNCGTTACCTGATCCCNACAAGAGGAATTCTNGGTTTTCGATACCAGTTCCTGACCGCAACCCATGGAACNGGGGTGATGAATACAATCTTCGATTCTTATGGGCCTATGGCTGGACCGATCGTTTCACGCACAACCAGCTCTGTTGTAGCCTGGGAATCCGGGACGACTTTTACCTTCGGATTGAAAAACGCGGAAGAGAGAGCAACTCTTTTTATTGGTGCTGGGGTCGACGTATACGAGGGGATGGTTGTAGGTGAGACTCCCCGTCCAACGGACTTGATTGTAAATGTATGTAAGAAAAAGCACCTCACCAACATGCGATCTTCCAACAAAGATATTGAAATTCGGTTGGTGCCACCCCGGCAGATGAGCCTGGATGAAGCCATCGAATATCTGGCGGATGATGAATTGCTGGAAGTTACCCCTCTAAACATTCGCATCCGCAAGCGGATACTAAATACGGAAGAGCGCGGAAAACAAACCAAAAAGACAAAAGAATTGATGCTTGAAAAAGAATAAATAAACCTGGAGGCAAATTCCGGCTTAACCCCCTCCAATAACCGCATGTAGTTCGATGCGATCCCCTGGCTGGATAATCTCATCCTTGTTTATCGGTTTCTGATCCACAAATGCAATGGCGACCAGGTCAGGGGGAATTCCGCAAACGGATAAAGCTTCTCTGAGGGGGATTCCACTGGGAACCTCAATGCACTCCCTGCCATTTACGTATTGTTTCAACATTCCTTTTGGACGTAATTCAGCGATTTGCATTAAATTCAATTAGGTCGACAACGCGAATTCGTCCAATTTCATTCTTTTCAATGTTTCTGGTTTTGGGATACCATTTGAATCCCATCCTCTTTGTTCGTAATACATATCCAATAATTTTTGAACATCCTCATATTTTGTGATCTGGCCAGCAGTCGGACCATCCGGGGGTGGATCGGTGTAGAAACGAGGGGAGGGGAGGTCCCATTCACGGCTAAATTCCGGATTTTCCCTGATCCAGAATAAACGGGTGAGATTCCATATCTTTTCTCCGACCCTTTCCAGATCTTCCCAAGTTCGAGAGACTCCAGTGATGGCTTCAAGTGCAGGGATATAGAGGTCCCGCTCAATGGATAGCTCCACCCATTGAAGCCGGCAAGAACCAAGCACATCGAACATGGGGCGGAAGTTCTGCAGCCAGATGATCCTGGCGACTTTTTCAGGGACAACAAGATCGCGTCCAACCTGAAGGTCATACGTTATTGCCCAGGAACGATTGTGATGTGCTCCAACATCGCAAGTCATGTATGCCAGGAGCATGGCTGTGGCATTGTGGGTTGCATAAGCGGATTGCTCCATTCCCTTCACGTGGACTGCAAATTTCTCGCTTCCGTTTCCAATGATCCCGGATGCTTTTTTAACTCCCTGGGAAAGCAGCTTTCCAAATCCTTGTTTGTTCGCGATCCTGCGAATCAATTCAAAAACGGTATCAGTATTACCGAAATTCAGAACCAATCCATCAGTATCCGCAGATGTGAGGATGCCTTTTTGATAACATTCCATTGCCCAGCCAATGACCCCGCCGGTGCTGATCGTGTCAATTCCCAGGTCATCACATAATCGGTTGGCTTCGGCCACGTCTTCAATATCCGAAATTCCCAAATTCGATCCAAGCAGGCCAATCGTTTCGTATTCAGGCCCTTCCACATTGGATTGATATTTTTTTGTACGGCTGTATTTACCACAAGGCGAAGGGCATCCAAAGCAGCCCTTATCGGTGACGACGATCTTTTCCCGCATGACCGGGCCATAGAGTTCTTTTCCTTCTGAAAAATGCCCGGAGATAAAATTTCTGGTCGGTAAAGCGCCAACCTCATTGCACCAACTGGTGACAATTGTTGTTCCGTATTGCTGCCAGGGAACCAGACCTTCGGCTTGTTTGCAGGCTTTGAATAAATCCAGTCCGGCTTTCCTGTACCCTTCAGGATCTGCAACGTGGATGGCTTTGGTACCATGCACAACGATCGCTTTAAGTTTCTTGGAACCCATCACGGCACCTACACCGCCGCGACCTGCCTGGCGACCGTAATCATGGTTAATGGAAGCGAATGGAACAAGGTTTTCACCACCCGGTCCGATGACAGCCACCTGGTAGTCCTCGCCATATTTATCCTTTAGGGATTTCTCAACTGAAATGGTACCGTGCCCCCAATATTCGGTGGCATCAAGAAGTTGAATCCTGTCATCTTCGATCAACAGGTAAACAGGATCCGGGCTTATCCCTTCAAAAATGACCGAGTCGATCCCCGCATATTTCAATTCAGAGGTCAGCATCCCCCCAAGGGAGGAGCTGGCATACCCGTTGGTGAGAGGGGATTTCGTGGTGAAATCCATTTTTCCGGCGCCCGGGATCATTAACCCCGATAGCGGACCTGTGGAAAGGATTAGTTTATTTTCCGGTCCAAGGGGATCCGCGAATTTGGGGACTTCGCTAAAAAGAAGATAGGCTCCAAAACCACGACCACCAATATATTCTTTTGCCAGATCGCGGGGTGTGGGAGATTTATTGATTTCGCCTGAGGAAAGATCTACTCGTAGAATGGAACCACCATAACCATTCATATATCACTCCCTAATTCAGTAGCTGATCTGAAATTGAAAGGGCGCTGGTTCCACAAACAGCCACGCAATCGCCACAAAGGTCGCATTTCCAGGCTGTCTGTGCCAGGTGATTATCCAGATACATTACACCCTCGGGGCAAACCGGAACGCAGGCTTCACACAATATGCACTCAGCGAATTCAACAAAAAATGCTCCATTTGGTTTTTGTTTTATAGCATCTGTAGGGCATACGGCGGCGCATTCACCGCACTGGGTGCAAACCATCATCCTGAATTTACCAGGATCGGGAAAGAGGGGTATTAGCGTAAGAGACGCTTTCTTGGGATTGTTTTCTCCGAAGAGGTTCATGGAACAAGCAACCAGGCAGGCTCTACAACCGGAGCACTTCTCATTTTCAACAAAAAGCCGCATGGGATCCTCCAAATTGGGGATTTCAACAATATTTATAGCAGATTTTCACGCTAATTCAAAACAGCAGTTCACAAACCCAATTCGAACAATTATTACCCAAATACTATGACAAGTGTTTATGAAGTGAGGGTATTTATGCAGTTATTTTGAAATTGGAAAACTGGTAGAATTATCCAGGCAATGAATATCGAAGTGGAATTCATCGGAGTTTCGCGTGTCCTTTCAGGGGTTTCAAAGGCGAATATCATCATCCCGGCAGGTGGAAGTTATCGAGACATAATTCATGAGTTATCTGAAAAATATCCAGCCTTCAATGGTCAATTGATCGATACTGAACATAATTCATTTATTGGATCGAGTATGTTCAACCTGGATGGTAAACGAATGGTCAAGCCTGGTGAATTGGATAACGCGCCAGACGAAGGCGGGCATCTCATCCTTATGTCCGTTCTTGCTGGCGG
>JGI20214J51088_10003201_pt1 | contig 10827 bp, 7 predicted proteins | sample WetSurMetagenome_FD_51088 | JGI IMG/M metagenome (IMG submission 51088) | reverse complement strand
CACCGCCGATATTGCGCAGAAGGTTAAAGATACTGGTAGCATTGCCCATCGCGTGATTGGGAATTGTATCCATTGTGGTCGTGGTTAGCGGGATAAAGAGAAGGGCAAAGGCCATGCCCTGGATCAGCTGCGGCCAGAAATAGTCCCAGTAGCCTGCCTGAAGGTTCAGAGAGGATAACGTGTAGAGTGTCCAGGCTCCGAGTCCGAAACCTAATGCCACTATCTTCCGAGCATCCATTCGTGCAATCAACAAGCCTACTATGGGCATCAGCAGGAGCGTGCCCAGCCCGCGGGGAGCCATCGCAAAACCGGCTTGCAGCGGTGAATATCCCATTAATGCTTGAAGCAGGATGGGGAGGGTAATCAGGCTCCCAAACAGGACAAATGACATTAACGTCGTAAGAACCACGCCCATAGCGAAGGTGCGATCTTTAAAAACCCACAAATCGACAATTGGATGTTTTGTAACCAACTCGCGGATGATGAAGAGGACAATTCCAGCCACGGCCAGAACCATCAGGATAGTAATCCAATCGGATCCAAACCAATCTTCCTCTTGACCCTGATCCAGTGCGACTTGCAGGGACCCAATACCGACAGTCATCAGACCCAGGCCCCAATAGTCCATACGCGCCGATCCCCGCCGGATGTAGGAGGGATCAAAGACATAACGACGTATCATGACGAGCGCGGCTATTCCAATCGGGATGTTAATATAAAACACCCATCGCCAGGAGTAGTTGTCGGTCAACCAACCGCCGAGAACGGGACCCAATATCGGGGCGACCACGATGCCAATCCCCCACAGCGCCATCGCTTCGCCTCGCTCGTGGGGCGGAAACGACTCGAGCATGATCGCCTGAGAAAGTGGCTGCATCATCCCTCCCGATGCGCCCTGGATAATCCGAAAGACGATCAGAGCCGTAAGCGTTGGCGCCAGGCCACAGAACAACGAGGCTAGAGTAAAACTGGCCACCGAAAGCATGAGGAGATTTCTGCGGCCGAAATAGTTGGCAAGCCAGCCGGTTATCGGCAAGATCACCGCATTCGCAGCCAGGTAGGTGGTCAGCGCCCAGGTAGTCTCTTCGATCGTTGCCGATAGGGTTCCTGCGATATGTGACAGGGAGACATTGACGACGGTCGAATCCAGAACCACCATGAAAGTTCCGGTCAGCACCGCTATGCCTGTGAGCCAGGGATTCACATTGCGAGCTACGGCCGCAGTTTCAGCGTTGGAGATGGCAAGAGACCCGGTTTCGGATGCACTCATAGCTGGTTTTGGTGGAGAATCTCCTCGGCACTGGAAGGTCCTTTCGATGCCAGTTCCGCTGTTGGAGGGACGTTACTTTGCCAAGACAGTTTCACGCTGCTGAGTAAGAAATCCTCAAAAGTCGGAGTCTACCCCAATCTGCGTCGATTGAGAAAGCGAGAAAAGGAGGCCGCCGCCGATCCCGGTAAATCCCCGGGCGCTCTGATAACTCGCCAAACCAAAAATTACTCGTTGAGCGCTGACGGCTGAAGGCGGATAGCGGGTGTGTTCCGTTTGACAAGCATTGCACCATGGTGGTATTGATGTCGCGTTACAAAGTTCTCTGAAATTCGCGTGAGGTGCCCCATTCGGGGGTAAAAGGGAAGTGGGTGAGAATCCCACGCGGTCCCGCCACTGTATTCGGAGAGCCGGCATCTGCGGCCTGCGGCGATTTGCCGCATGGAATTGCCCGCCACTCGTGGCTAACAAAGCACGGGGAAGGTGAGATGTCCGGCCAAGACCCGATAGTCAGGAAACCTGCCGCACGCTTCGTTCAGCACGCTCTTCGCGAGAAAGAGACCTGAAATGTCGGCAAGAATTCAAGTCCCCCGNCTTTTCATCAGGAAGATCAGGGGTTTTTCATTTCCCGATCCTTCAACCTGCGATCCTGCCAGCAGCTGCTGTCGTTTGCATATTCCCAAACTTGCATCCAAGATTATTCTCCTGACAGCGTTGCTCTGCCTCCCGGTTCTTAGCCATTCCCAGACGCCGGACGCAGAGATCGATGCCGGAAATCGGGCCTTCATCGCCCAAACGGTCTACACCGACGACATTGGGAGAAAGGTCGCACTCCCCTCGCATCCGTCGCGAATAATCTCTCTGGCGCCCAGCATTACCGAGACGCTCTATATGCTCGGCGCCGAAGGGCAACTGATCGGCGTTACCGACCAGTCGGATTGGCCGGAGTCCGCTAAATTGAAACCCCGGATCGGAGACCTACTAAACCCCAATTTTGAAATCATTCTCAATGCAAAACCAGACCTGATCATCGCGTCGACAGCAGGAAACGATCGTGCAGCTGTAATGAAACTAGCCGGGTTCGGGCTTCCGGTTTTTGTTACCGCACCCCGTTCGGTCGAGAAGATATTCGAGTCCATTCTGACTATCGGCCGGATCACCGGCCGCGAGTCGGAAGGAAAGCAGCTGGTCTCCCGGCTGAAGGCGCGTCTGGAGGCGGTCAAGCTGCGTCTCGCCGGAATGCCGGCGACGCGGGCTTTTTTTATCACCTGGTTCGATCCGCTGCTGGCGCCGGGGAAAAACACCTTCGAAAATGATGTCCTGCTCTTGGCCAACGCCATATCGATCACCGCTGAAGTCGATGAATTCTATCCGAGATTCAGCCTCGAGGAGGTGTTGGCGCTGGATCCTGACGTCATCTTGACCGTCGTACATCCCGGGAATCCGCTTCCCGATCTTACCAAGCTGGCGGGGTGGCGGAACTTGCGGGCTGTCCAGCAAGGGCGGATTTATTCCTTGAACGAAGATCTCCAGCACCCGTCGCCTAGATTCATCGATGGAGTCGAACAGTTGGCCAAAATTCTTTATCCAGAGCAATCTCAATGAACCGGCTCTCCCGCAAACGCATTCTATCGATCACCCTGACCTTGCTCGCGCTCTGGTGCGTGGCAGTGTTGCTCTCTGTGAACATCGGGAGTGTTTCGATACCTTTGGGCACGTCGCTCATCCTGTTAAAGGACCATCTGCTCGGCCGTCCCGGGACCGGCACACCCGCAGAGACAATTCTGTTCGCGGTGCGTTTGCCCCGCGTGCTCCTCGGTTCGCTGGTCGGCGCAGCTCTTGCTTCCGCCGGCACCGCCTTCCAGTCACTATTGCGCAATCCGCTCGCTGACCCCTATGTGCTAGGAGTCTCCACGGGAGCCTCCATGGGAACCATCCTATATTCTATGGCTGCCAGCGCCGGCATCGGCGTCCTCGGAGGAGGCATCGCATATGGGCGCCCTCTGGCCGCCTTTGTGGGAGCGGTACTCACAGTGCTGGCTGTTTACGCAATTGGCGGCGGGGACGGACGAACGGGCGAAGGCTCCCAACGCCTTCTCTTGGCCGGGATAGTCCTGGCGTCCTTTTTATCCTCGATAAACGTGTTTCTCCTGACCAGCACAAACCAGGCTGACCTGCGGGGCATTTTCTATTGGCTTATCGGTGATCTGAGCCGGCCCGCTGATGCCTCGATGTACGCTGTAGCTGGAGTGGTTCTGGTTGGGTGTGCCACGCTTTTTCTTTTCTCTCACAGTCTCAATCTGATTTCCATGGGGGAGGAGGATGCCATGGCTCTGGGGACCGAAGTTCGGCGCGTGAAGATCTCCGTATACATCGTGGCCTCCCTGATTACGGGCGCAGTGGTTTCCGTCAGCGGCCCTATCGCCTACATCGGACTCATCTGTCCACACATGGGACGCATGATGTTCGGCGCTGACAATCGGATTCTCTTCCCGGCTGTGTTTTTGTTTGGCGCAATCTTTACGGTACTTGCCGACACCGTGGCCCGTACCGTGCTGTCTCCCGCAGAACTTCCCATCGGCGTTATTACCGCCTTGTGCGGAGCGCCGCTGTTCATCTATCTCCTGCGAAGAAGGGGAGTCGGCATATGAATGCGCCAGAAACTCCAATGCTCGAAGCGCGCGGCATTAGCTTTTCCTACGCCGGCCCCGTTGTGCGCGATGTCTCGCTGAGCCTGTCGGCCGGGTCCATCACGGGGATTATCGGGCCCAACGGGTCGGGCAAGACCACCTTTGTGCGCATTTTGGACGGGCTGCTGCGCCCATCCACCGGAGAGGTTCTGCTGTGGGGCGACCAGCCGCTGGCAGGGATGAAGCGCAAGGAAATTGCGCGCCATATCGCGATGGTGCCCCAAAACGGAGGCATCTGGCACTATCAAAGTGTTTTCCAATTTGCGATGCAGGGACGGTCTCCGCACCTTTCGCTACTGGGTTTTGAAAGCAGCCGGGACGAAGAGATTGCGCGCTCGGCGCTCGAAATGACCCAGCTGACCCACCTTCAAGAAATGCGCGCATCGAACATTTCCGGCGGCGAGAGACAGCGCCTGCTCCTGGCGCGCGCTTTTGCGCAACAGGCTGAGATCCTTCTCCTCGACGAGTTTACGGCCAACCTGGACATCAACTATCAGGTGGAATTGATGCGCCTCGTGCATCGCATCACGCGCGAGCGAGGACTAGCCACTCTGGTCATCTCCCACGAAATAAACCTCCTGGCGGCATTTTGCGACCGCATCTCCCTGATGGCAGAAGGAAGGATTTTCTGCCAGGGACCGGCGCAAGAAATCATCACCAGGGAGAATCTGAATGATCTGTTCGGGCTGGATTTTTCGGTCCGTTCGCTTGCCGGAGGCGCCCTGGAAGTCCTGCCGGTCATCCACAAGGAAGTATCCCTATGATCTCAAGAAAAGTGGTCTTTATTGTCCTATTTGCGGTTCTGTGCGCTTCCGGCCAATTGCTGGCCCGGGACGACATGCCGACATCCAAGGAACTCAAGAAGATTTCCGGCCGAACGACAGACCGGAATGGAGCATCCCTGCCGCGCGTTCTGGTGGATGTAAGGAACGAGCCCGGAAGGCTGGTCGCTTCAACTCAGACCAATGGCCGCGGCGAATTTTCCCTGGAATTAGCCGAAGGAGCCTATAGCGTAAGCGCCAGACTTGGTGGATTCGCTCCGCTCGAGGGCAGAAGACTTGAGGTGACTCCATACACCGCGCCGCTTCAGCTCACTCTGGAAGTCTCCCCGCTTGAGGAGCAGATTGTGGTTACCGCTACCCGAACTGAAGCGCCGATGTCACAGGTAGGAAACAGTGTGACTGTGATCTCGGGAGAGAAACTTACCGGCGATAGCCTCTCTTCAGTGGCGGAAGCGCTCAGAGAAGTTGCCGGCGTAGCTCTGGTTCAGAGCGGACCGATGGGCCAGGTGACTTCTCTGTTCTTGCGGGGAGGAAATGCACAATATACCAAGGTTTTGATTGACGGGATTCCGGTCAATGAACCGGGTGGCGCCTATAACTTCGCCAATCTGTCTTCATCAAGTATTGAGCGGATTGAAGTGGTACGCGGCCCGCAGAGCGCCCTTTTCGGCTCCGACGCCGTTTCCGGTGTGGTCCAGATATTTACCAAGCAAGGAACCAGCGAAGGACTATCTCCCAAACCCGGCATCCTGCTGGAAGGAGGCGACTACGCCACCTTCCGTTATGGCGGGAGCCTCGAGGGGAGCGCCGACCGATTGGACTATGCGATTTCTTTTTCGCGCCTGGATACGGACAACCAGGTATGGAACGGTTCCTTCAACGAGGAGACCATCAGCGGGAATTTGGGCATCCGTCCTTCAGGAAAAACCGAATTGCGCGCAGTGTTCCGCAGCGAAGCCGGACGCGCGGGGACGCCTGGACCCTGGGCTTTTGAACGCCCGGACGCGGAGGATTACTATAGGCGTAGGGACGAAGCCGGCAGCCTGGCCCTCACGTATTTTGCCACCGTCTCATGGACGCAGAAGGTCTCCTATTCCGTAAGCGATTCCCGGCAACTTTCGGCCGATCCAATAGATTCGGGAAATTTTGTCCCCAAATACCAGGGAGTCCAAGCGCCCTATGCATTTTCCGATTATGTTTATCAGAACCTGAATCAAACCCGGAGAAAGAAGGTCAACTATCAAAGCGACCTGATTTTACCGGGAGGTCATTTGCTGACGGTGGGAGGCGATTACGAGCATCAATCCGGCAAGATTGGAGATCCGCAACAAAACCCAATCCTTGTTTCCCGACATAATTCTGGCGGCTATTTTCAGGACCAGTGGTCATTGAGCAACCGGTTCTTTGCGACGGGAGGGGTAAGGTTCGATCATAACGGGAGCTTTGGATTCTATGCCTCGCCGCGCGCCTCTTTGGCTTTTCTGGCACACGAGACCAAGCCGGGGAACGCATGGGGGCTGACCAAAATCCGGGCCAACTTCGGTCTCGGCATCAAAGAGCCGACTTTAATAGAGTCCTTCAGCCCATCACTTTATTACCTCGGCAATCCAAATCTGAGGCCCATGAAGGCAACCTGTTTTGACGCCGGTATTGAGCAGCAATTTCAATCGGGCCGCGCTGCGTTGGAGGTGACCTACTTTAAGTCCCATTTCAGGGATCAGATTGAATTCGACATTACGGATTATCAAACCTGGTCGGGATCATTTTTTAATCTGGGGAAAAGCCGGGTGCGCGGCGTGGAGACGGTTGCCCGCTATAGTCCGGGATGGGATCTGGAAATTTCCGCATCCTACACCTATCTGGATTCGAAGGTTCTGGAGTCTTCCAATAGTGTTGATCCCATCTTTGCCAAAGGGCAGGAACTTCTTAGGCGCCCTGGAAATTCAGGGCTTTTGGACCTGCGCTGGAAACCTGGACGCTGGATTTTGGGCGCCACGGGAGTCTACGTGGGAAGCCGCGCGGACTCAGATTTCTCCAATCTCGGGCTCACCAGGAACCGACGATACAAGGTCCTCAACCTTATGGCCGGACTGCAACTGGGGGGCGGCGTGTCGCTCTACGCCAAGGTCAATAATGCGCTGAATGAGAGCTACATGGAAGTACTGGGCTATCCGGCGCTGCGCACAAATTATCGGATTGGCCTAAACGCCGGCTTTTAAGCGCCTCCACTGAAAAAGCAGGCCACGAATTCCACTAGTTCGACAAATTTATTGCTCCCGGAATTTTTGAAGGGCTTTGGGTGATCCTTGGACTGAGTGGAAGTCGTGGACTGTTTTTATTTTAGTGCGATGAGATGCATCTTCATCAACTTGTCCAGCACCTGCAAAATTTCTATTTCCCTGAGCGGAGAGAGCATCACAATGGATTTCACATCCCACGTGCCGTTAATGCGCGAGGCGACAAATCCCTCCTCGTGCGTCAGGTTGTAACGCTGCAACGAGGCCTCGGGCACCAGAAAATAGGGGACTTTGGCACCCGGAATGGTGCCCCGGTAATATTCCTGACAGATCGCGGCCTCAGCCTGTTCGATCTGGTCATGAGCCAGCACGTTCTGAGGATCGGCGCGCAGCACCTCCTGGAATACCAATATAGCTTCGCGATGCTTGCCCTTCTCGACCAGTTTCAGGCCCTGGTTGAAGATCTCCTCCGGATCGTCAGCAACAACTGCAGTCTTCTGGATCTCCTTAATCTCAATGATGTCCTGATCGAAGAGCTGGAAGAGCGCGAAATTTACCTGAAATTCCGAGCCATGCAGTTCCAAGACAATTTCGGAGATGGATTTTTTCAAAGAGAGAAGAAACAGCAGTTTTTTCTGCAATGGAGTAAGGGTGAGGAGCTTCAGGTTGATCCCGGAGCGCTGTGCCAGCACAACATCGTTGTGGGGAAATACGCTGCGTATCCTGGCCCATTCATCTTTGCGCCGCACACCCTCAAAAATAAGGGCATTAATGTCCATTTTGACCAGAATAAGATCCTTGAGATCGTAGCCATTGACGGCAAAATGGAAGTAGCCATCATCCCAGAGGAAGAGATCGTAAATGACTTCCCTCGTTCGCGCTACTAGAGCTGCCTCGAGGTCTTCATTGGCGACAAATCCTTCCTGGACTAGTACCCGGCCCAGAATGACGCGAGACTGCATATGGATTTCGAAAGCCCGCTTGAGCTGGACTTCCGTAATTTTCCCCTGGAACAACAGAAATTGACCCAGCTGTTTGGCAGGTTCGTTCGAGCGGGAAGATATGATCTGCCCAGCGCGGAAATAAATGTAGTTTTTGGCCTTATTCCTTACGAAGGCGAGAGAACCGGTCTTTTTGCCCAATGCAATCCATTGGAGCAACTCGGCCAGATCCATCGTCTTGAGGCTTCCGGATAACGACATTCTCCGCCTAAACCCTTATGTTTCAAGACAACCAAAATCTTGAGATCGACAAACCACTCCCTATCCTTGTAAGCTTATCGGATTGGTATGGAGATAAATGAGCATTCCTTGCAAAGTGAAGAAGCGATTGGAATACCATAAGCGGTAAATACTGCTTATCCTGTTGAGCATCTCGACGGAGGGTGTGCATTGGTTTTGACTTACGCGAATCAATTGACCATCTTGCGGATAATCTTTATTCCTTTTATTATGGTCAACTTGATCANTGGCCATCCCAGGACGGCCACTCTGATTTTTATCCTGGCGGCCATCACCGACGGTCTCGACGGATTGTTGGCGAGAAAATTTCAACAGAAAACCGTTTTAGGATCCTATCTCGACCCGATTGCGGATAAGCTGCTGCTTACCTCAGCCTTCATCATCCTGACCGTGCCTTCGCTTCCGGTGCCCGTTCACATTCCCATCTGGCTCACCGCTATCACCATCACCCGCGATGTATTGATAGCTTTGATTGCCCTGATCATCCATCTCCGGACCGGCCATTCCCGATTTCCACCCAGCTTCCTGGGCAAATGCACCACCGCAGTGCAGCTCCTCACGGTGGGTATCTGCATGTTTTCCAGCTTTTACAGCAAGCTCGGCATGAAGATATTCCCCTGGGTGGTTTTTGCTGCCCTCTTCTTTACAGTGGCCTCGGGCCTGCATTATTTCTATCGCACCATGAAGCTGCTGGGATCCTATGAGAGCGAGTCCCAGAATTAGAATGGGATGCGCGCCTCCATAGCCCGTCGGAGGGATAAGTTGGCACTAAGAGGACTCAAAATAAATGAAGTGGAATCCGGCTCGCTGGGAGAACAAATCGGCCTTAGGTCGGGAGATCTAATACTATCCATCAATGGGCATGACGTACCCGATGAATTGGCCCTGAAATTCTATCTCGCCGAAGAACACGTTCGCCTGGAGGTTCGCAAAACCTCGGGGGCGCGCAAGACCTGCGAAGTCGAGCTGTCGGGCCGCTCAGGACTGGGCATAAGGACCGAGGCTTTTCGAACGCGGACCTGCAATAACTCCTGCTTATTTTGTTTTGTCAGCCAGCTGCCGCCGAAGGTCCGACCTTCCCTGAGAGTCAAGGATGATGACTACCGCCTGTCATTTCTCCACGGAAATTACATAACGCTCACAAATCTTACCGAAAAAGAGCTTGACCGCATCATTGAACAGAAACTGACTCCCCTATATATCTCCGTTCATGCAACGGATCCGGCTTTGCGGACGCGCATGCTTGGGCGCAAAAAGCCGGACCATCTCGAATCCAAAATGAAGAGGTTGATCGCAGGCGGAATAAAGCTTCAAGCACAAATTGTTCTGATGCCCGGAGTCAACGACGGCAGGCACCTCAAAAAAACCGTAACCGATCTCTTCCGGCTTTCCCCGGGAGTTGAATCTGTGGCTATCGTTCCTCTCGGCCTGTCGGACCATGGAAAGCCAAAAGATCATTGCATCGCCGTTTCTCCCTCATTCTGTCGCAGAGTTGTCCGACAGGTAAGCCCATGGCAGGACAATTTCAGGCAGCAGACCGGCAAGACATTTGCCTATCTGGCTGACGAATTTTACCTTCAGGGAGAAATGCCACTCCCTGTCATGAAATATTATGACGAATTTGCCCAGATTGAAGACGGCGTTGGCATGGTAAGAAGATTCCTGAATGATTTCGACGCTGAACTGCGGCGGAGGCGCAGGCAGCCGGGCCGGCTGCACGGGACTCTGATAACAGCCCAACTTTTCTACCCCCATCTGGCGAGTTGTATTGACCGCTTCAACAAAAAATTCGGCTCTCAGCTTCAGGTCTGCGCGGCTGAAAATCAGTTCATGGGGAAAAACATCACCGTGGCGGGATTGTTGTCAGGCGGGGACGTAGTTGCAGCCTTGCGGGGCTTATCCCCCGGGAACTTTGTGATCATTCCGAACGAGGCGCTGTCGCAAAAAGATCGGATTCTGCTTGACGATCTAACCATCGACCAGCTCTCAAGCCGGCTGGGTATTCCCGTCTATCCAAGCGGGCGCACTATGAGAGATTTCTTTGATCTGCTCTGCACCTTGCGGAAGCCGATGCGTCAACGAAAAGGCCGTGCGGCCTGATTTCGATCCAGGAAGCAATAACTGCCGGCCGATTCCACCAATTTCACCAAAATAAACCAAAAGATTTTTGTGTTTGGACACTCATGGAACCAGAAAAAACGGACACAGAAGTACACCGGCGGCAAAAACTTCCGCCCGCGGATAAATACGATGCGGGCTGCGTCCGGAGGCAGCGTCCTTCCGCGTCAAAAACAGAGTCAAACCTTTTCATATGATTGGACTTGTAAACAGCGCATCTCTCTTGCAGAATTGATCCCCGCAGCCCGAGTTCATGCTTTCTGCCATAATGGCAAAGGTCGGCATGCCGCTCGGATGTTGGCAGAGGAGAGCTCAGATGGCCAGGATAATTCAAGGGAAATTGGATGCCAAAGGCATTCGCTTCGGCATTGTTCTCAGCCGATACAACTCGTTCATCAGCGACCGTCTCTTATCAGGCGCACTCGACGCATTAGAACGGCATGGCGCAGCTCCGGACGATATTACCGTCGTCTGGGTGCCAGGTTCTTTTGA
>JGI20214J51088_10003200_pt1 | contig 10830 bp, 7 predicted proteins | sample WetSurMetagenome_FD_51088 | JGI IMG/M metagenome (IMG submission 51088) | reverse complement strand
AAAGGGAGATGATGAGGAATTCGGTCTTTGTAACCCCAAGGACATAACTCATCAATAAAACGCCGGCAGCGCTTAAGAAATGATAGCGCAGATGACGCTGCGTCTTTGCAGCGTGGAGTATACCCTCAATTGCGAAATTAGCGCTCTTTAGCCATTGTTTGAAAGGCATAAAGGTTTTATCTCCAACTAATGACATAATCGCAAAAAGTCCTTTTCATGGCTGTCATTCCCGAAGCCTGCCCTCGAAATTCGTTATCGGGGGTCCTTAATCGGGAATCCATTCTTTTCAGGAAGTTGCGCGCACCTGGATTCACACCTTCGCCAACAGTAGGTGCATTAAGCACGGGAATGACGACTTTTTACGAGTTCATCAATAATAATTATCCCTGCAAAATCCCCGTCAGCTCTCTGATCAAAACCGCATTTTCCCTGTGAGATTTCAAGGCTATTCTCAAGTATGTATTATCCATTCCCTGAATATCGGAGCAATCCCCGAGCAGCAAGCCTTTTCTCTTTAATCGCCGGTATACTTCTTCCGCCTTGTCCAGTTTCACAAGATAGAAATTTGTTTCAGACGGGAAAAAATCAATGCCCAATTTCTTAAAACCTTTCTCAAGTAACTTTTTCTCCTGCAGGACGACTTTGAACGTCTCTTTTACGTAAAAAGCGTCCTTCAGCGCTACAACTGCGGCCCTCTGGGCAAGGCTGTTTACCATGCTCAACTCCCCGCATCTCCTTATCTTATCGGCAATATCCTGATGGCATACGCCGTATCCTATCCCCAATCCGGCAAGGGCATAAAAAAACGACATCGTCCTCAGCACAATTAAATAAGGATTCTTGCCGACTTCATTAACTGCCGAATTATCAGGGCAGAAGTCTATAAATGATTCATCAACAACAAGATAACATTTCGATTCCTTTGCGGCATCAGCAATCCTTTTTACATCTTCCTTTTTCAACAATCTTCCGGTCAGAAAGTCGGGATTAGGGATGATTATCAGGGATGAAGGATTAGGGATGAAGGATGAAATAAACCCGTCAACATCAAACCAAAAATTGTCTTCTTTTTTTAACTCATACCACGCAACCTGTACCACGCAACTCTCGCATACCTTTTTATACTTGGGATTGGATGGCGCAACGACAAATACTTTTCGTGGTTGCAGCGTACGTATTAGCAAATGCAGGACACCGGTGCTGCCGTTTCCGCAGAGTATCAATTCCGGGTCTATGCCGTGATACTGCCCAAGCCGATTTCTCAACCTTCTTGCTTCAGGATCAGGATAGGCGTTAAGATATTTCAGGTGTTTCCGCAGCTCAGCTTTTATCTTTTTTGATACGCCGAGAGGATTTGAAGGCGTGCTGAAATCCATGATTTTCCTTTCCTGACAATTCAGCTCCTCTGCAAGGCGGTAAATATTGCTGCCGTGATTAAATTCATTAAAATCCATGCAAAATCCTTTCGATAATTGATACATTAAGTATACTCTATTCCACGTTCAGAAACACTCCGGCGCCGTATGCTAAACTAAATTATGAAATCAAACAGCTCCCTTGTAAACGACCTGCAAAAACTTTACACCGCCAGGAAAGATGAGATCATTGATCGTTTAGAAGAATTCAGGCAGTGTTGGAGTAAAAGCAGTGACGAAGAGATATTCAGAGAATTGGCCTTCTGTCTTCTCACCCCGCAGTCAAAGGCCAGGTCCTGCTGGAAGGCTATAAGCCAAATGAACGAGGATGACGTCTTGCTGAAAGGCGACGCCGACAGGATCAAACCGATACTGAAAAAGGGCGTCAGGTTTCATAACAGGAAGGCGGAATATCTTGTCAGGGCAAGGACCCTGTTCATGAAGGACGGCAGGATTTCCATCAAAAAGTTCCTGGAAAGTTTTCCCGATATTTATGAATGCCGGGAATGGTTAGTGAAAAATCTGACCGGCCTCGGATATAAGGAAGGAGGCCATTTTCTGCGTAATATCGGATTCGGAGAAAAGATCGCCATACTTGACAGACACATCCTCAGGAATCTCCATGCACTGGGCGTTATAGATGAATTACCTGAATCTCTAAGCAATAAAAGGTATCTGGAGATCGAAAAAAAGATGGCGGAATTTGCGGGAAGGATACATATACCGCTTGATCATCTGGACCTTTTGTTGTGGTATAAAGAGACCGGGGAAATATTCAAGTAACCCTGAATGCTGCAAATCTTTCCTTCATTTGCGAATGATTCTACAACGTGACTGTGAATTCCATGGCATGATAGCCTGAGAGGAATTTCTTGCGGTAGACCTTTATTTTAATCGTGTCCCCCTCTTTCCTGTCGAACATGAAAATCTTCACATCATCGATGGTTTCCACCTTCGAGTCGTCAAGCGAGAAAANGACGTCGTCTTTTTTAACTCCCGAATTCTTTATCCTGCTGCCGGGGATTATTTCCTCAATCCTTAAACCGCCTTCCNCTTCTCTAAAGACCACTCCAAGCTTAAGCGTCGCAGGGGCTTGCAGCGGTTCGGGGAAAAGCACATAGTCGGCTATGTCCTTCTCGGGAGTTGCCGTTGAGGGTATGAGCGTAACAAAATCTTTGCCGTTTAGTCTGAACATACGTTTCGGGATACCATAACCGTGCATAATATGGCCTACCCCTGCAAGGACTACTATCTGGTGGTCGGGGTTTTTCTTCAGAAACTCATCGGCAGTGTGGGCCATGGTTTCGTCCCAAAGCAGTTGCGACTCGTAAAAATAATCGAAATTCGCGCTCTGGTGCTGCCGGTGCGATTTAAAAACCGAACTGAGAAGGCTTCTATATTCTTCGTCAGCCATATCCATGCCTTCGGGGATTTCCCGCTTCTCAAGAAAATCAAGACCGTCAAGCCCTTCTTTGGCAACTTTTTTTGTAATTTCCGACCATTGGTTCAAGGCCACAATGGGTATATGCTTCGCCTTTGCAAATTCGATGATCTCCCTGTAAAGGTTGTAATCAAACTGCCATCTTTTAAAATATTCCGTGGATTTTAAAAACTGCTTTTCATTGATTGCTCCGTCAAGATAATCGTTAATCGNCTTTTGAAAAGGTCTCTGGAACATCTCCATACNGACGGCTAAACTTCCTGCCTTTTTCATGCAGCCCCATGATGACCTTAAGCTGGATCTTATGGTCTTCGTAATTCCCGTGTCTTTCTCCGATNTAAATAACCGGCTTTTTATATATCTGGGAAATGATCTCATCGAGATGCATGGCCTTTTTCGGCTGGATACCCTTGACGGAATCGTTCAGNATAAAGCTCATTCCCTGTTCGGTTTCTCTAATNCTTTTCCCAACATTCCTCCCCTTTTCAAACCTCAGGGAAGAATATTTTCCGTAGTGAAATATCTTCCCGGCAACTGCATCGGCCTCGTCTTTTGAAGCGGCGTCCGCTATTGCAATGACCCTTGAAATATTCATAGGGTTTTTCCTGACTTCCAGAGAAAATCCCTGCCCGGGTTTTCCCGACATGCCAAAAAGCCTTTTAAGCACCGGACTGTCGAGACCTAATACAAGCAGAGAAGATGATTTAATATCCTCATCCGTTATCTCTCTTTCATCCTTTACGGCAAATCCTTCGCCTTTGAAGACTTCTATAAATGAAGCATAGGTATCTTTCTTTTCTTCAGGAATAATGATAAGTCTATTTTTGTCGCCAAGCAGTCCCGAGATGACGGGAGGAAATTCTTCCTGCGACACTCTTCTCATAACGTCATAATCCGCATCGATAACCATCTCCAGTGGGTTTCCGTCCGATGGTATTTCGATTGTTTCTTTCCCTTTATCTATATGTATATTTTTATTCAATGCTCCCTTATCGGTTTTTATGCTCAATGAAAGGTCAAGGGCATAAGGCTCATCCTTCTGTATGACATGGAATGAGACAGTGGGAATTCCCTTTAAAACAATAACTTTCGGGTCGTCGATCTCAATCAAAGGCATCCCTTTCCGGTTGACCCACTGGTTGAAAAACCCTTCGAGGTCCTTTCCTGATTGCCTTTCAAACATCGACATCAGATCATCCCATGAAGTCTCCTGAAACTGTCGTTCTTTGACAATCCCTTTCAGGGCATTGAAAAATACTTCATCGCCGACAAGCTTTTTTAGCATATGGAAAACCATGGCGCCCTTGCCATAACCGACGGCCTTTGATGCAAAATCCGTTCTGCTTATAAAATCTTTTAGCGGAGACTCTTTTTCGGCATAAACATAATTTGCATAGTCTGTCAGGATATTCTTTCTATACTGCCGGCCATTCCCTTTCCGGTCCTCATACAGATGGTCCGAGAGATAGGCTGTCAGACCTTCAGACCAGTTCCCTTTTTTAAAATCTACATAAACACTGTTGCCGAACCATTGATGCAATATCTCATGGCCCAACGCGGTCTCGACAATAAAGGGAAGTCGCACAATATCCTGACCGAGCAGAGTAAACGCAGGCATGGAATATCCTGTAGGCAGGAAATTTTCCACCACTGAAAAACGTTTATACGGATAGGGGGTGATAAGACCTTCATACAACTGCAGATATTTCTTTGCATACTCAAGGTATGTTTTTCCAAGCCCGGCGTCTTCGGGGAAAAAATAGGCATAAATGCCGACGCCGTTAAAAGAGTCCTTAAACTCGGTATATTTGCCTGCTGCAAGGGTTATCCCATTCAATGGATTTGGAAAGGAGAAGGAAAATTCCCTCCCGGTTGCGGTCTCTGAAGCGGTAACGTCATCGGCTTCTGAAACGGCAGTGAATCCCTGAGGCATAAAAGCCTTTAGGTTATACAATGCCATTTCTGCAATCGAAGGATACCACATACGGGTGAGAGATATCCCTTTGCCACCGACAAAATTCTTTGTTACAACCCCGGTATTTTCAAGGCCGCCTGATTCATAGCCGTCACCGAAGGTCGCCTCATAATTGATTTCCACCGAACCTTTGCCTTTGAGTTCAAGTACATGGTTTTTGCTCTCCGTCGCAACCGGCTGGTCGTTCACCTTTACAGACAGAACCTTTAGGTCTCCGAGGGCTATCGTCATCTCTCTCTCTTCCGTCAGGGTGATTACCGCGGTTCCCTTGAGGAGATTCTTCTCAACATCAAAAGAGACGGACAGGTTATAGATAGGATAAGGCCCGGCTGCATCCGCCGTGGATAAAAATGACAAAAGAACAAGAAACAAAATAATATATTTTTTCATTTAATATTTTATTATAACCTAAATACAGGAGGTTCTTTATTAAATTCCCGGCAGCCGCAGGCCAAACCCTGCGGGAGCTATTTATTCGGACGATTCCGGCGTAACTTTTTTGAAGCGGTGCGACGCCGTTTCAAAATTGTTCAATATCTCAAACGCTCTCGGACTGCCGGTATATTCATAGTGTTTTTTCAGGAGAGCTTTCAGTTCCTGCAACTCCTCGCCGCCTGCAAGAAGAAGGGGCTGGACATAGGAATGATTCAACTTATTGACAAGCGTGTCCGACTCATCATATATATAAATGATGCCGCCGGACATTCCGGCGCCTACGTTATAACCCACATCGCCTAAAACCACAACCGTTCCTCTTGTCATATATTCGCAAAGGTGTTGCCCCGTACCCTCGATGACGGCAATAGCGCCGCTGTTCCGGACTGCGAAGCGTTCTCCGGCTTTGCCGGATGCGTAGAATTCTCCGCCGGTTGCGCCGTAAAGCACGGTGTTCCCGACAATGACATGTTGATGCGGTCCGGAAATCCCCGCCGGTCTGATAACAATCCTTCCTCCGTACATTCCCTTGCCGGCATAGTCGTTTGCCTCGCCGATCAATGTCAGGGAGAGTCCCCTGTGATTAAAAGCGCCGAAGCTCTGGCCTGCGGTACCTCTGAAAATCAGGCGTATACTATCGGACGGCAGACCGTTGTCCCCATATTTTTTTGATATATGAAAATTGAGCCGCACCGGCACGCTTCTGTCTATGTTCCGGATTGCATATTCTCTTTCAACGGACTCGGCTTTCACGATATACGGGAGCAAATCCTTAACAAGTATATCGTTCATTGATGGCGCAGGGTTATCGTTCCTTGCGTCCAGAGATCTTCGCGGACGGTCATCATGTCCAAATCGACAAAGGCTGTTAAGTTTTATTTTCTTTGCCGCCGGATGTTTATCGGACACATCACATGTCAGCAGGTCCGTCCTGCCTATGATCTCCGCCAGGCTCCCGGACCCCATCTCCGCAAGGAGTTCTCTCACCTCCCGTGCAACGGCCCTGAAATAAAGGATGACGTCCTCCGCCTTCCCTTTGAACCTTTTCCTCAGCCGTTCATCCTGTGTTGCAATCCCTGTCGGGCAGGTGTTTGAGTGGCACTGCCTTGCCATGATGCAGCCCGCGGCAATCATCACGGCGCTGCCGCAGCCGAATTCATCGGCCCCAAGAAGGGCTGCGATGATAATATCCCGGCCCGTCTTTATCCCGCCGTCGACACGTACGGTAATCCTGTCTCTCAGGCCGTTTTCCACCAGCGCCTTCTGCGTCTCTGCAAGCCCCGCCTCCCAGTAATTGCCTGCATTTTTTATGGAGGTGATCGAAGCGGCCCCGGTGCCGCCGTCACAGCCGCTTATCTGAACAATATCCGCATAAGACTTGGCGACCCCTGCCGCGACGGTCCCGACGCCTGCCTCAGATACGAGTTTCACACAGACCCTCGCATCCGGATTTGCTTCCTTCAAATCATTGATAAGCTGCGCGAGGTCTTCTATGGAATAAATATCGTGATGAGGCGGCGGAGATATGAGGATCATGCCCGGACTGCAGTGCCGCAGCTTTGCAATATATTCCGTCACCTTCTCGGGAGGAAGGAGTCCTCCTTCACCGGGCTTTGCGCCCTGGGCCATCTTTATCTCAAGTTCGCGGGCGGAAGCCAGATACGCCGGCGTCACGCCGAACCTGCCGGAGGCTATCTGTTTTATAGCGCTGTTCTTGATGGTGCCGTATCTTGCGGAGTCTTCGCCGCCTTCTCCGCTATTGCTCCGTATGCCGAGTCTGTTGCACGCCTCGGCAATAGTCTCATGGGCCTCAGGCGAAAGCGCCCCGATAGACATTGCGCCGGAGAAAAACCGTTTAAGGATATGCTCTTCGGGTTCCACCTCCTTTAACGGAAGCGGATTGCCTTTTTTGTAGCCCATGAGATGCCTGATAAATACAGGCTCTTCATTGGATGACCTCGAAAAATCTCTGTATGCCTTTTCGTCTTTTTCTTTGAGGAACTTATGAAGTTTTGCGATGTTGGGCGGAGACCAGGCGTGCCGCTCCCCGCCTTTCCTGAATTTTATCGTCCCCGTATTCTCAAGGATAGGCCCGGATACATCAAACCCTGCCGCATGCCGATACAGGAGCGACTGCTCTATCTCCTGCATACCGTCTGCTTCAATTGTTACCGGCGTACCTGTGAAGTATTCTTCGACAAAATCATTGTTGAGGCATATAGTATCAAACAAATGGGCGCCATAGTAAGAGCTGAGAGTAGAGATGCCCATTCTTGAGATTACACGGTAAAGGCCTTCTTCAAGCGCGGTTTTATAATTCAATGCCGCAGTCTCATAAGGGCCGTCTATCTCGCCTTTGTCGCACATATGCCTTATCGTCTGCAGAGCAAGATATGGATAAACCGCCGACACATTGTATCCTATGAGACATGCCATATGATGAGAATCTCTGGCCTCTCCCGTTTCCATTATAAGGCTTGCCCTATTGGCAATCCCCGCTTGTTGCAAAGCCTTAAACGACGCGGCCGCGGCTAAAAGACCCGGAATGGCAAGCCGTTCTTTCGAGATGTCCATGTCCGAAAGGACAATGATTTCCGTTCCGCTTTTCACAGCGCCTATAACCTTCACCTGCAACTCTGATACAGCTTCCTTGAGATGCAGGTCCGAAGCCGCTTTTTGAAATGTAATCGGGATCTTCATCGTCTTAAAAACCTTTTGGTCTCCGATCTCGTTCATACCGGCTTCAAGTAAAACAGGGGTCTCAAGCCTGAGCCTTTTTGCATGTGCAGGTGTTTCCTTGAGGAAGTTCTTCTTGTATCCAAGGTTCATCCTCAATGACATGACCATCCGTTCCCGTATGGAATCTATGGGCGGGTTTGTCACCTGTGAAAACCGCTGTTTAAAGTATCTGAAAAGCANCTGGGGCGTTGCGGCGAGGGCCGGCAAAGGNGTATCGTCTCCCATTGAATATGTAGGCTCCTTTGCCTTCATAGCCATACCTTTTAGCGAGAAATCAACCTCTTCAGAGGTATAACCGAAGGCCTTCTGTTTTCCGACAAGATCGGAAGGTACCTGGGAATTATCTTTACCTCTGGTCTGTAATTCCACAAGATACCGGTCCGTCCATTCCCTGTAGGGCTTCCGGTCTGCAAGGCCGCAAATAATCTCCTTTGTATGCCGTATCTCGCCTTTCGCAAAATCTACGGTAAGTGTGCCGCCGGGGACTATCCTGTCCTTTTTGGATATGACCCTTCCCTCAAGATCGATCATCCCCGCCTCGGAGCCGATTATAATTACGCCTTCTTCGGTCACGGCATATCTCATGGGTCTGAGGCCGTTCCTGTCAAGGTGGGCGGTTACGGAATCACCGTCGGACATAACAATAGCCGCAGGGCCGTCCCATGGCTTCATGAGGAAAGACTGGTATTCAAAAAATGCCTCCGCATTTCCGCGTTTTCGACGGTCGGACAATTCGCAGCATTCCCATGCCGGAGGTATGCAGAGATTTACGGCATGTTCAAGGGAAAAACCGGAAAACACAAGGAGCTCGATAATCTTATCAAGAGAAGCCGAATCGCTCTCTTCATCGGACAGGACCTGTTCAATGAGTTCATTGTCATCACCGAATATCTCGTGCCATAAATCGGGCCCGATTGATTTTATCCAGTTCCTGTTTCCCTGAATTGTATTTATCTCTCCGTTGTGGGCAAGCATCCTGAAAGGCTGGGCCAATGTCCAGTCAGGGAAGGTGTTTGTGGAAAATCGCTGGTGGAACAAACAGAAGGCCGATTCAAAGCCTTCGCTTGTCAGGTCGGGATAAAAGCGGTCGAGATACGGCGCTACAAGCATCCCCTTGTAGACGATAGTTTTGGAAGATAAGGAAGAAATGTATAATGTTTCGCCAAAGGCTTTTTCAATCGCCCTCCTGGAAAGATAGAGCGAAAGCTCTCTCTTGTCCTTTTCAATCCCTTCCATATCCAGAAGAAGCTGCTTGATGACGGGTTTTGCAGAGAGCGCGGACTGCCCGAGTGCGTCATCGTTTGTGGGGACGGTCCTCCAGCCTATCGGCTTGATCCCTTTCTTTTTCAGGATGGATTCTATTTCATTTTCTTTGTTCTTGCGAAAGAAAAAAGAACCTACCGCAAGGTTGTCAACGTGAGAGATTTTATATCCGGCCTCCCCGATCTTTTTTAGAAAGAATTTTTTCGGCAGTTGCAAAAGAACACCCGCCCCATCCCCTGTCTTGCCGTCAGAGCCTACGGCCCCCCTGTGGGTAAGGTTCTTGACCGCCTCAATTCCCAATTGAACAATCCGACGGCTTTGCTTGCCGTTTATATTGCAGACAAAGCCGACTCCGCATGAGCCGGAATTCCGTGTGCCGGAAGCTTTATTCATTTAAAAATTATATCAAAACCCTCTCGGCAATTATACGTATTTTTGCCGGCAAATTTTTCCGGTTATAATATATAATTTAAGCAATAAATTAATTTCCGATAATAAGGATATATAAACATGAAGGATGAAAGCAAAACGAAAAAACAGCTTGTTAACGAACTTGCCGCAATGCGGCTGCGTATTGCGGAATTAGAAAAAACCGTGACGGAATTTGCAGCGGCGAAAAAATCGTTGTCCGATTCCGAAAAAATTTACCGTAATATCTTTGAGCATATCGCTATCCCCACGATAATTATCGAGGAAGATATGACTATCTCATTGGCAAATAAAGAGGCTGAAAAACTCTCCGGCTACTCAAAGGAAGAAACCGAGGGGAAAAAGAAATGGACCGAATTCGTCACGAAAAACGAACTTGAGCGTATGAAAGAATATCACCGTTTGAGGAATGTAGAACCTGATGTGGCCCCGAGGAGTTATGAATCCCGGTTCATTGACAAAGAGGGNAAAATGAGGGACATTTTTGTTGTAATCGATATGCTTCCGGACTGCGGGAAAAGAGCGGCCTCCCTTTTAGACATCTCGGAACGAAAACAGACCGTAGAGGACCTGCGTAAAAGCGAAGAAGAGCTTAAAAAGAAATTAAAGGAATTCGAACTGCTATACGAGATCGGCATTGACAAATATACCTGAAAATCAGGGCTGCAACCGGTATCTATATTTCCTTGACGAAGTCTTAGAGGGTATGATATTGTATAAACAGAATTTTAGAGGTTTTTGCGTTCGTAAGAGGCCCCAAAGACTTTTGACTTTGCGGCTTTTTTTTATTGGGACCTTCTAAGATTTGAGTCTATTAATAAGGAGGTAAAAGAAATGACACAAGGAACTGTGAAATGGTTTAACGACAGCAAAGGTTTCGGCTTTATCGCCGCCGAAGACAGCACTGAATTATTTGTACACCACACATCGATCCAGGGCAACGGGTTTAAGACCCTTGCCGAGGGTGACAAGGTCAGCTTTGATACCGAAAAGGGCCCGAAAGGTCCCAAAGCAATCAATGTTGTTAAACTCTAATTAAATAACTAAACGGGCAGAGAAGGTCAAATCTCTGCCCGTTATTTTTATTGAATCATTTGTCGCACTAACTTTTAACGAAGCATTTTCCCCGCTGC
>JGI20214J51088_10003199_pt1 | contig 10833 bp, 10 predicted proteins | sample WetSurMetagenome_FD_51088 | JGI IMG/M metagenome (IMG submission 51088) | reverse complement strand
AGCAGGAGCTTCACGATCTCCATATTCTTTTGAAACATGGCGGCGTGAAGGGCCGTTCCGCCATAGGAGTCCCGTGCATCCGGGTTCACCCCCTTGCTCAAAAGCTCCTGGACTCTCTTGATATCGCCGTTGTAGGCAGCCTTGTGGATTTCCGCATTCTGCCCGTAGACCAACCCCGGCCAAACAATCAGCAGAAAAAAGATCAGAAGACTTTTTTTCAATAGATGCCTCCTCTGCTTGAAGATGAACCGTGGGCAAGACCTGATTGCGAGGCCAGCTTGTGCACCTCGACACGCGGTGAAATTCGCAAAATCATGGGCGTCCCTCAAATCCATTTCATGAATCACGCAAATTCATCCGCCTAGGCGCACTCACCTTCGAGACGCTCAACGAGGTCGACATACTGACGCATGGCTTCCTCGCGGGATAGGCCCTCACGTGATTTCCATGCATCCCACTTGGCACGTCCTTTGAAATCAAATGCGCCCGGACGCTTGCCGGTTGCATCGCCCATGGTGGCCTGCTTGTAAAGACTATAAAGCTCGAGCAATTGCAGGTCAGAAGGTCGGCGGGAGAGTTTGTTCACTCGTTCCTGGGCTTGGCTGAATTGCTCTTCCAGCGACATGTTTCCCTCCTTTTTCAAAACCTGGTATCCCGAATCCTTGCCCGACCCCAGCCCCCCACCCCTTGGATTAGGCTCAGTACCTAAAGGCCGTGATCAGCCATTTTTCATTTTCCTTTATCATCTCGAAAGTGGTCCGTGTCACCTGGCCTTTGGTTTTCATATCTATCACGACCGTCGCCTTTTCTCCCTGTACATCCACTTTTGTTATGCTCAAACCTAAGGAGGGGTTGGCTGTAATACGCTGAGGCAGTATGCCCACATATTCTTTCTTGGAGGCGATACCCTTTTGGTTGCCCCAGCCATACATTATCTTCGCATCCGGATGATACATGTCCAGAAGCGCACTCTGGTTGTTCTCATTCCAGAGCTTTCTCCATTGATCGATAACCTCCCGCACTTCTCCCTCTGCCTTCTTATCCGGCTCTGTTTGAGCCTGAATAGCCATAGGGTAAAAGATGACAAAAGCTAGAGCCAAAATGACTGCGATGATTGTCCTTTTCATAGCGACCTCCTCCGATTTCATCGGCTGCCGCAAGGGTTCTTGTCCTGCATATGAACATGGTACACTTTACTATCTTAGAAAATACTTCACCCTGTGCCATTCGAGATTATCCTGAGCAGGCCAGTATTGGTTTTCGCCAGGAGTGAAGATGTGCCTGTCTCTGAGAGTCAGGGAGACTATAGGGGACGTACATCATATTATAAGTTTCCCTCACAGATCCGCCTTCGCCACTCCCACAAGCTCAGGGCTACGGCGAGACACAAACGCGGCAAGGGGGAGAAGGCTGAACAACGGGAAAGGCGCTGAAACAATCAAATCAGTCCCTTAAGGACCTTCATACCAAGGCCATCCTGCCTTAAGTTCAGATTTTCCAATGCGCCTCGCTTCAGTTCTTGAAACGAGAATCTAGCAGCATCCATCATTTCGCACAGGTTCCACAGGCTTTGTGAGGATATGAACATTCCCGGATAGGGTTCAACAGGCCCTATTCTCTCGTTGTCCCGATCCAGGAATCGGCAAGCCCTCAAATCCCCTAGAACGCGGGACACTGTCGAGTCATTCGTGCACAGCAGCCTCGCAAACTGAGTCCCCTTCATCCCGAAGCCTTTGACTTGCGTCAGGGCAATGATGTCCGCACGAAAACCTGTGCCATATTGCAGCCGGTTTCGGATCATGATAGAGGCGTCGGCCACATTCTCAAGGGTGTTCAGCTTGCGCTCTCTCATTTGAACGGTCTTGCTGACAGCCTCAGAAGACGGTTTCAGGTTGAAAATATCCCTAATCGATATGGGAGCACCGCGAAAAGGAGATTGGCTCACCTTTTCCACAATCTTCGACCGATGTTGGCCAGGCATTGTGTTGAACATCGTCTTCAACTTCTGATGATTGACCAGACCGGAAAAGCGGTTGAGCCACGCCGGCAGGTCCGTTGCTGTGCGATCTTGCTCCATGAGCAGCAGAGTGGTCATTATCAGAGCCTCTACATCGATGATCCCCTCGAGCCTTTCATCGGTCATGGGGACATCAAAAGGGATGCCGATGGCTACCCACGCGCCTTTCACGGAGGGGCTTGCTTTTCTTTGCAAGGTTGTGATGGATTTCATCAAAGTCATATCCTAGATCCTTCACGTGGAGCCAATCGGCAAGCAGTTTCAGGTTCTCCACAATTTCATTCTCTTTGAGTGGCTTCACCATTTCATTTGGTTCCCGTAAAATCTGTCAAACCGTCTGGGCAGCATTGATACCATGAAATTGCGTTAATTGCAGGTTTTTTTGCGATTAACGCAAGGGACATAAACCCTTACATGTGTGTGGGGACGTTCTTGATTTCTTGCGTTTCTCTAACCCCACGAGTACCTTGGGGACTCCCACCCTATTATAAGTTCCCCTCACAGATCCGCCTTCGCCACTCCCACAAGCTCAGGGCTACGGCGAGACAAGCCTGCTTCCGCGACACCCTCCGGTCTTCCCTTTTCCATACTGCGCTGCGGCTTCCTTCGCTTCAAATCCGATTTTCTTCCTTGGCGGATCAGGCGGAGTCATGAGCTGATGGATCGCTTCGAAGATGCTTTGGATCTGTTCGTCGTGTCCTTCCAGGCGTTCTTCCAGTTCTATCAGCTTGAAGGCCAGTTCCTTGTGCGTCGCCATCATCTCCCGGAGTCTCACAAATACCCGCATGATGGCGATGTTGACCTCAATGGCGCGTTCGCTGTTGAGGATGCTTGATAACATCGCCACACCCTGCTCAGTGAACGCAAAGGGCAAGTACTTGGAATACCGACCTGGCTCTAAGATCACATTTTGTGATCTTAGAGATCGATTCTCCTCTTTGGTGAGCTCGAACATAAAATCACTGGGAAACCGTTTTCTGTTTCTCCTGACCGCCTGTTTCAGCACTCTGGTCTCCACACCNTACANNGCTGCCAAGTCAGAATCGAGCATGACTTTCTGGCCGCGGATAAGCAGAATCGCTTTCTCAATGCGTTCAATCGGGATTGACAATTGTTTGGAGGTCATTGGCAACTCTCTTTATCTGCAGGGCTCCCAGAAGTGGTCGCAGATCTTGACTGGTCCAACTTGAAATCACAATTTGTGACTTCAAGTTTTCGCACGAGCGCCAACGGAACTCCCACGAAAGACAAAACCCCATGTCCCGGGAATTGGGAGATGGGGTTTTGCTTATGTTCTATAGGGGCCTTCGTGTTCAATCCTCCATGATCTCAGAGAGGGTTACGGGCCAAAAACATTGAATGCATGATAACCAACTGTCCGGAAAAAATCTAGGATTTTAATGGAATAATGGAATACCGGAGGAGTGGAATGATGGGGAAAACAGCCGGGCCAAGGAAGGGTGTCAGGTCTTGACATTGGACATAGCTCCTGAACGCCCGTCGCCATCTTCTTGCCAGCCGGGGTCTTCCCTGCCCGCCTTCTCCTATTTTTTCTTGTTACCCTTCCCTCCTCGCGGCAAAAACTTTTTCACAACTTCGTCGAACTCTTCGTCTGCTGCCGCTGCCTCCTCAGCCAAACGCCGTTGAGTGAACCTTTCGTATTCTTCTGCCGCCAGGGCACGGGCTACTTCCATCGACACCTTGCCGGGGCTCTCCAGCACCTGCCGTTCATTGAACCGAAGAAACGCATCGAGCTTCGCACGCCAGTCTCGCATATAGAGGGGGCGATGCCGGCGTGCCTGATCCTCTGCATAATCGAGATACATCACCACCNCCCGGTTCAACTCATCGATCTCCGCGGCATTCAGATAGTTCTTCGCCACTGTCACATCAGCCTGGCGCACCTTCTTGCCTCGCCAGCTTGTCAGGCCCATGTTCGGCTTTGACGCGTTTGCGCGCTCGGCAATGAGTTCAGCGGCTGTCTTTCCTGTCACAGCCCAATGGAGCTTGTTCTGGACAATCTGGAAGAACTCCAAGGTCTGCTCCGCCTTGGGATCATAATCCACTGATAAGGCGTAAATATCCCGGATCTTCTGGTAAAAGCGCTTCTCCGAGGCGCGGATATCCCGAATGCGCTCAAGCAGCTCGTCGAAATAATCGGCTCCGAGACTGCGGCCCTCCTTCAGCCGCTCGTCATCCATGACAAATCCCTTGACCAGATATTCGCGCAACTGCTCCGTGGCCCACTGGCGGAACTGCGTGCCCCGGTGAGACCGGACGCGATAACCGACAGAAAGGATAGCTTCGAGATTGTAGAATTTCACTCTGTACTTTTTGCCATCTGCCGCAGTTGTCAAGTATTCCTTGACAACTGAATCTTCCCTGAGTTCGCCTTCCACGAAAAGGTTCTTTAGGTGCAAGCTGATATTTTGCTTTGTAGTCTGAAACAACTCCGCTATGAACACCTGGGTTAACCAGACGGTCCCGCCCTCCAACCTGACTTGAATCCGGCTTTGGCCATCCTCGGTTTGATACAAAATGATTTCGGAGCGCCGCTCTGGGAGCAGTTCACTCATCCCTTCACCTCCGCCACCGGCTCTCGACAACAAATTCGATCCACGACTCACTGATCCACTTCCCGCTCCTCAAGCCGCTGCATGGCCCCGTTCTATGAACACTCTCAGCATATTACTTAGCCAGCCTAACTTGATGTTCTAAAATGGAACTTCCAATAATTGCACTTGGGGCCACATAGGGGTGCCGCTATTCAAAAGACAAAGCCCCACGTCCCTTGGCTAGGGAAATGGGGCCTTGCATATGTTCTATGTCGGGCCTTCGTGACTCACGCCTCCTCAATCAAAGCGCGGCGTAGCCGCTGCCAAATTCGAAGCACGAAATCCGAAGCACGAAATAAATTCCAATCACCAAAATTCAAATGGCCCAAACAAGTCGAAAACAAAGATGCGATACACCAACCANGGCCAAAAACTGTGAATGCATGTTAGCGTAATGANCAAGAAAGGTCAAGGAATTTGGGGGAATAGATGAGGCAGGATACAGAAGTCAGTAGACAGAATGAAGGCCGGATTCTGGGTGCTGGATCCTTGATACTAGATGCTGGACACCCGTAGAAAAGACAAACAAAAAGGCTGAAGGAATGATCTCTCGCCCCGGTGAAATCATTGAGCCAAAGCCATTTCACAGGTCGAGCAGAGACTCAGGGAAGCTGCGAATGACCTAAAGGCAGGGGCGTGTTCTCGAAAGTAGGAAGTAATGCCTAAAGATTTCGAGGTGAAAAGAAGCCCGCCCTAAATGATTCTGAAACCTCCTTTCTTAGCTCCCTGTGAATCACTGCTTCGAAACCTCTGCAAGCGCTTGGCCCAGGATAGAGAGACCCTTTTCAAGTTGCTCATCAGTGATGACAAAGGGTGCCAAGACTCGGACGACATTGCTGAATGTTCCACAGATAAGAATCAGAAGCCCTTTCTCCAGGCAGAAATTTTGTATTTTCTTCGCCTCCTCTGGGGCGGGTTCTCGGTTTGGCCCTTTGACAAGTTCAAGGCCAAGCATAGCGCCCAATCCGCGGATCTGGCCGATGACCTGGAACTGTTTCTGCCACTTCTCGAAGCGCTCCTTCAGCTTATTTCCAAGGGCCTGTGCCTTCCCCAACATATTCTCTTCTTCAAAAGCCTCGAACACAGCCAAGGCCGCAGCGCAGGCCACGGGATTTCCGCTGAATGTTCCACCTAGACCCCAAGGGTGAACTGAATCCATAATTTCCTGTTTCCCTACTACAGCGGCAAGAGGCATTCCAGCTGCAATACTCTTGGCAACGGTGATCAAATCAGGCTCCACCCCCCAATGCTCCATGGCAAACATTTTGCCGGTACGTCCCATCCCGGACTGGATTTCATCCGCCACCAAGAGGATGCCATAGTCTCGGCAGACCTTCGCCATTTCCTGGAAATACCCTGGAGGTGGTGCAATAAATCCCCCCTCTCCCTGAATCGGTTCGGCCACGATGGCTGCGACTGTCTCTGGCCTCACATGGTTTATTAAAAAATCCTTGAACTTTTCGGGGCCCACCACATCGCCGAATGGCATGCGGTAGATCTCCGGTGCAAATGGCCCGAATCCGAATTTGTAGGGTTTCACTTTGCTCGTCATGGTCATGGTGAGCAGCGTTCGACCGTGGTAGGCGTTATCAAACACGATGATCGCCGGCCGCTTGGTATAATACCGAGCGATCTTCACCACATTTTCTACTGCTTCAGCCCCGCTGTTGACGAACAGAGCCTTCTTCGCAAAATTTCCCGGCGCCAACTGACAAAGCTTTTCCGCAAGCCTGACAGCTGGTTCATATGGATTGACGATGAAACAGGTGTGAGTAAATTTTTCGGCCTGGTCCTTGATGGCTTTGACTACTTTAGGGTGGCTGTGGCCGATGTTCATGACGCCGATTCCCCCCCCAAAGTCGATGTACTCCCTACCCTCCACGTCACGGAGAATAGCGCCTTTTGCAGATTCAATATATATGCCTGTCACGCTCGAATGCCCTATCGCGATGACATTAGATTTTTTCTCCTGCAATTCATTATTGGACGAACGATACCTCATGTAAAAACTCCTTTCCTGAGAGAGCCACTGACTCTATGCTAACCGGTCTCTTCCGCAAGACTCCTTCTCTTCTTAAAACGCCTGTAAACCTCTCTCCAAGCGGGATTGATGCTCGGATCAGTGAGCATCGTCGGTTCGGGACGCTACATCTCCAAGTATGCAGATGCTTCAAACGATGCGCACATCTTCAATATCCCAGCCCAGCCTGACCTTTTCACCCACATTCAGTACTCCCTGACTGGCCCGGTTCGCCTGCTTGATGGTTATCAGCTGTTCCTTGCCAATTCTTACAATGTATTTCGTCAGTTCGCCTGAGTAAACTATTTCTTCAATCGCCGCATCTACCACGTTGGGAAACTTCCCCGGCGAGTCGTTGATCTGCACTCTCTCCGGCCGGATCGCAAGGCAGACTTGGTCCCCGTTCATAACGCCTTGCCGCGGAGGGACCTTGAATAGAGATCGATCTCTGCTGAGCACCGTAAAGTAACTCTTGCCGCTCTCGATAACTTCTCCTTCTAAGAAATTGGACTCTCCGAGAAAATCAGCCACGAACCGATTTACCGGGTTTTCGTACAAGAGCCTGGGACTGTCCAGCTGCTCGATTTTTCCCTTATCCATGACTGCGATGCGATCTGACATCGTGAGAGCTTCCCCCTGGTCATGCGTGACATAGACGACGGTCATGTTGAGAGTCTTTTGCAAGTGTTTGAGCTCCAGCTGCATGTGCTCGCGAAGTTTCTTATCCAGGGCACCTAGTGGTTCGTCCATGAGCAGGATGCGGGGTTTGAAGACAAGAGCCCTCGCTAAGGCAACACGTTGCTGCTGTCCGCCACTCATTTGGCTTGGGAGACGGCCGCCAAGCCCCGACAGGCGGACCAATTCGAGGGCTCCACCTACTTCCCGCTCGATGATGTCTTTAGGTATCTTGCGCATTTTGAGAGGGAAAGCGATGTTCTGTTGAATGGTCATGTGAGGAAACAGGGCATAATTCTGAAAGACCATTCCCACATCCCGTTTGTTGGGAGGAACCAGGGTTATGTCCTCGCGGTCAACATGGATCGAGCCACCGTGCGGGATCACAAAACCGGCAATCATCATGAGCGTCGTTGTCTTACCGCAGCCGCTTGGCCCGAGAAGAGTCAAGAACTCCCCGGCCTTAATGGACAGTGACAAACCATCCACTGCTTTGACCTGACCGAAGTATCTTGTCAATTCCGCTATGTCTAAACTAGCTCCAGCCAATTGAGGCCTCCCTGGCGGTTCCTCTTCGCTGCATCGGCGCAGGACCCTCTGCATCATCCACAAAATGTCTTCTTCGCGAAAGCATCTGGGTTCTTTGGGCCATCAGGAATCTTGTCCTCCCTGGAATCAGCTTAGGACCGTTCTTTATCTGGAAAAAGTTCATATATAACCCATAACTGCGTCGATGACGGACAGAACCCTCTATAGAAGGCGACCTGTTCATATGCCCACGCACGCCTACCAGGGTTTGAAGGTAGGGGCTGCGAACTCCTCCAGAGTCTTACCGGAGTAGTGATACTCCTGGAAAGAATCCCAAACCCGTCTTGCAGAGGCCTGGACGTCTTCGAGAATCTTCCTCTCGTCCCATTTCTTGAGTTTACCCTTTTCGACCAAAATCTCTCCGTCAACAATCACCGTATCCACTTGATCACCTGTTCCGCAGAATACCAGCGCTTTGATGGGATCGAAATAAGGACCGATTCTCAGCTTCTCCAGATCAATGAGAACGATGTCTGCCCTGGCCCCTGGCTGAAGNCGACCCAAATCTGTCCTGCCAAGGGCGCGCGCCCCGCCCAGGTTGGAAGCAATGAAAACGTCCCTTGAATGAGCCGGTTCATAGCACCTGTCAGCNACTTTTCCAAGAATCGAAGCCCATCGCATCTCCGAGATCATATCCTGAGGAAAAGAATCAGTTCCGAGACTGATATTGATACCATGGTCTAAGTAGCGCTGAAAGGATTCGAGAATTTCACCGCGGCGCGCAAACACATAAGGAGAATGGGAAACCGAACTGCCGGCGCCGGCCACAGCCTCCAGGTCTCCTTTGAAGGGGAAAGCAGTGTGACTGTGCCCTCCAACGAATAGGCAGTGNCCTAAAATAACCTCTGGTCCCAAAAACCCTATGTCCCTCAGAAATCCGACAGGCGTTGTCCCCTTGCTTTTCACTGTTTCCTGGAACTCGAAAATCGATTCCGCCACATGGATCGTTATGCCCACCTTCAAGCTCTTGGCGGCTTCTTTGGTTTTGAGCAAAAGAGCGGGGGTGCTCAATAGAGCTTCCACCGGAACCAGAATACCTTTGATTCTCCCATTGTAAGCTCCATCGTAGTCTTCAATAAACTTGATCGCTTTCTCAAGGCCAAGAAAGCCCTTTTCCTCATTCCAATCCAAATGAAGCCGTCCTGCTTCGTCAAAATAGTAGCTGCCCGCTTCATACCCGGGAGAGACATAGAGTCTGATCCCAAATTCTCCTGCCAGATCGACCATGGTGCCTACATTACCCCCGACCTCACCGCCCATCTCGATGACCGTCGTCACGCCCATTCGAAGCAACTCAGCCATGGCATGTTTGATTCCAGGGATGGGATCTTCATGTTGCAGGAAAAATGGCCCGTTCTTTCCCTTGCGAGGAAGGTAATTCAAGAAACCGGCATTAAAGAGGTCCCGGCGACCGGCATCCGCCATCATCCGGTCTCCAGCGTGGCTGCAAAGGTGGGCATGAGAACTGATGAACCCGGGAACAACAAGCCGCCCCTCGGCTTTAATCAAATGGTCCACGGGCTTTTCGTACCTCTGACCAACAAAGGTGATGGTATTCCCCTCAAAGACAACAACCCCATCCTTGAGCAGGCGATGTTCGTTTCCGTCGAATCCGACAATCCAAGTCGCCTTGATCATCGTGGAAGGGCTTTTATCACCTGCTGCCGTTGTCTCTTTTTCCATAAGCTTTTCCCTTTTCTTCTACAGGCTTTAGGTCCACGAAGATGTATCACTTATCTATGCAGTGCTTTCCATCGCAACCGCTGCTCCCCGCCTTCTGAGAAGTTCAACGGACAGCAGGATGGCAATCGACATCCCAATCAAAAGCGAAGACACGGCCGCAACGGTAGGGTCGGATTCTATTCTAACGCTTTCCCACATCTTCTTGGGCAAAGTGACCGCACTGCTGCCGCTGATGAAAATGGCAATAATCAATTCGTCGAAGGATGTTATAAACGCCAGAATCCCACCAGAAACTATCCCGGGCCTGATCATGGGAAGAGTGACGTAGAAAAAGGCCTGAAAACGATTTGCTCCAAGATTCAGCGCTGCCTGTTCTATGTTCTGATTCAGCCCTTTTAACATTGCGGACACGTTGATAACAACAAAGGGAATCGCCAATATGCTGTGCGCCATAACAAGACTGACCTCGGTGCCGATAATCCGCATTTTGGCGAAAAGGAAATAGATTCCCACTGCGATGATGATGGGCGGTACGATCATAGGAGAAAGAACAAAGGCGTTGACAGTGGCAAGCCCTCTGAATTTTCCCCTAACCAGAGCGAGTGCACCGGGAGTGCCCAGGCAAATAGACACCAAACTGACGAGAAGCGCTACCCTTAAGCTGAGGATTGTCGGCCCGAACCAATCGGATCTGCCAAAAAAGTTAGAATACCACTGAAGAGAGAAGCCTGAGGGCGGAAATTCGAATGCATCCGATGTGTTGAAGGACATGGGGATAATAATAAAGATGGGAAACAGGAGAAAGATAATGACCAAACTGCAGATAACGTACAGGAGACTTCTTCTTTCCGGTTTCTCTCTCCGCCTATTCACGGCTAAAAATCTCCGACTCATGGTCACAACGCATCATAATTTAGCGCCAAAAAGCCTTTCCGCTTTTAGTGTACGGGTGCTGACCAACAGGATCAAGAGCGTCGACGTTAAGAGGATAGTCGACAAAGCAGAAGCAAATCCCCAATTCAGCAGCGCGTTGACATGAGATTCTATAAGCATGGATATGGTCATGTTTTTCGTCCCACCGAGAAGTGAAGGCGTGATGAAAAAGCCCAGCGAAATGATAAAAACCAGCAGACATCCTGCAGCAATCCCTGGGAAGCTCAGCGGTAGAAACACTCTTATGAAAGCTTGAAGCGAGTTCGCTCCGAGATTCTGGGCGGCCAGCATGAGATTGCGGT
>JGI20214J51088_10003198_pt1 | contig 10837 bp, 8 predicted proteins | sample WetSurMetagenome_FD_51088 | JGI IMG/M metagenome (IMG submission 51088) | reverse complement strand
AGTAATCCGGAATCATATTTATCTTTAAGGGAACTCCAGATGTCCAAACTTGTCCTCATATATTCAGAGGTTTCTTCGCTGGATATTTCAGTCACTTCTGGAAATAATCCGCTTACATGAAATAGGATACTCTCAATTTTTTCTACTGTAAGATTTTCAATTGATTTAAATAATTTAATATCAGCAGACTTACTTAACTTTAACATTGCATCCTTGTTTTTAGAATAACCGAGTGCTTCAAAAATCTCTTCATAAAACAGTTGCTGCCAATGCCTAATGTGTTCAAAATCTTTTTGAGTAAATTTTCTTTCGCCAATTTCTTTGCTAAAATCGTGGTAAACTTTTGGTTCTTTAAGATTTAGTTCATCAAGTATAATCAGTTCTTTAAGACGCTCAATATTTTTTTCACATTTTTTTCTAAAACGAAGTAACCCAAGATTTTTAATAAAACTTAATTTATCTCTTCGCTCAACTCTGTTGTTTAACTGTGCACACGGCATATTAATTTCTTCATCGGCTTTTATATTAGAAATATCCTGTTGCAGATTTTCTTTTATTGAGGAAGTCAAATATTGTTTTAACTCCAGTGTTGGAACTTTTCTGCCATTTTGTGTAACAACAAACGGATAAGAAGAATCATTGGATAATACGACATGCAAAATTGTACTATTATAACGCTGATTTAAATTATGACCATGATTTTTCCAATCCGAGTGAAAAGTATCAATTTCAACATCACCTGTAAAAGTTATGTTACCAATTCTAATTCGTGTGTGGTGGTAATCGGGGCCCGCTTCATCGGTATTCCTAACACCTAAATCAATTACTTCAATTGATAATCCTTCTGTAGTCGCAAGAGAAGAATTAAAACGTTTCTCTTCCCAGATTTTATAAATTAGTTCTTCCGGAATTTTAGGATTGGTTTTCAAATGATTATTATGATTTAAATATGATTAACATTTTAAGGCTTGGATTAATATTTCTTTTAAAAATCCTCATTCCAAATCTATTATTTTTATCAGTATATCTAAAGGTAATTAATTGCGTATCAATCAATTTGTAAAAGTAATTATTTGTTGATTGAACAAATTTTATTCATCGAAATAATTTCTTCCCGTGCAGCTTCCGCAAAATCTGCATTATTGCTTTTATAAATAATTCCACGACTGACATTAACTAAAAAATTCTTTCTATCATTTTCTTTAAAAGCAGTACTAACATCTTCCAGGCTTCCTCCTTGTGCGCCGACACCCGGCAGCAAAACTGATAACTTACCAAAATCTTTAAGGTTGGATTTCAATTCTTCAATTTTAGTGGCACCAAAAACAATTCCACAATTATTTTTTCCATTCCAATCATTAACCATTTCCAATACTTTCTGATAAACAAATCTGCCGTCATCTAACTTTAGTTTTTCAAAATCATTTGCCCCGGGATTTGAAGTTAATACTAAAATGTAGTTCATTTTATCTGGGTAATCTAAAAAAGGCTGCAAAGAATCCCTGCCCATGTATGGATGTAATGTTACAGCATCAAATCCAAAATGCTCATAGATAGATTTTGCGTACATTTCCGAAGTATTTCCTATATCTCCGCGTTTAGCATCCGCAATTGAAAGGAGATTCGTTGGAATTAGTTCGACAGTTCTTTCAAGTTCATTCATCCCTTCAGACCCCGCACGTTCATAGAAAGCAAAGTTAATTTTGTACCCTGCTGCAAACTCTTTAGTAACTTCAATAATGGATTGATTGAATTTGAAAACTCCATCGCTGTCATTTTGTAAGAATGAAGGTATTTTAGAAATGTCTGTATCCAATCCAACACAGATGAATTTTCCTTCATTATTTTTTGATATGATTTTTTCTTGTGCTGTCATAAACATTTTATGTATAATTTTTCCGATTGCGAAAAACATTTGCAATAATTCCGAGCATAAACATGTTCACTAAAAGAGAACTGCCGCCATAACTAACAAATGGAAGCGGGATACCAATTACAGGCAAAATGCCAACCACCATTCCGATATTAACCAGGTAGTGAATTAAATAAACCGATAAAATCCCGATCAGAGTTAAACTTAAAAATTCGTCTTTGGTTGTTGAAGCAATTTTTAATATCCTCAAGAACAAATAAAGAAATAAGATTAAAACAATCATCGATCCGACAAAGCCAAATTCTTCGCCGATGACGCAATAAATAAAGTCGGTCCATTGCTCGGGAATATATTGCAATTGAGTCTGATTACCGTGGAGAAATCCTTTACCAAATAATCCACCTGAACCAATTGCAACCTTAGCCTGTATCGTGTTATAGCCTGCTCCAAGTGGATCAGTGTTTGGGTCGATAAACGATTGAATCCTTTTTTGTTGATGCGGACTTAATGCGTTGTATAAGTAATCTGCAAAGAAACCTGCCGCAAGATTTAACGCAAAGATAGATGCGCTAAAAAAAATATCTTTACGAAAAAGTAATATTGTAACTATAACCAGCAGTAACGAGCCGATGAAATAATAAAAGCCAAAAAGTGCTGAGATTGCTACAAATCCTGGTGAAAGTACAATGAATAATCCAAATAAGCTGATACCTTTCCAGAATATTAATATTAAAATCATGCTTAAAAAAACAATAGCCGTACCCATATCAGGTTCTAAAAGAATAAGCATAACGGGAATGAAACCAATGGATAACGAAATCAGAATATCTTTGAAAGAATCAATATCGGTATTTTTTCTACTGAGGAAAGCCGACATCGCAAGAATTGTTCCTATCTTTCCGAACTCGGAAGGTTGAAAACCAAATGGTCCCAAATCTAACCAGCTTTTTGCACCCGATACTCTTCTGCCTACCACTATTACTACAACAAGAAGCAATAATGAAAACAAATAAGCTGGCGTGGCAATCGTTCTGAAAGTATTTGTCGGCAGCGAATAAGTGATAAAAAAAATAATATACGCAACTAAACCCCAAATTAATTGTCTTTCAAAATTTCCACTTGCAGTTGGATGATTGAATGTCGAACTGTAAATAGCTGATAAACCTATCGCAATCAATATTGAAACCGGAATAAAGATTCCAAAATCAAATTTATCACTTAGTTTGTAATCAATCCTCAATATTTACTCCGGCGATGGTTTGATTATTATCTTTTTTGATTTCATCTTTTTTAAGAGTTTCTTTTTTCAGATAAGCTTCAATCATGGCCTTAGCAATTGGTGCGGCGTGTGTTCCACCAAATCCAATATTTTCAATTACAACCGCGATCGCAATTTTGGGATCTTCTGCTGGAGCATAACAAACAAATAACGCATGATCTTTTCCATGAGGATTTTGTGCCGTTCCGGTTTTACCTGCAATATTTATATCCGACATTTTAATATGGGTTGCAGTACCTGAACCGTTGACAACGAGAAACATTCCTTCTTTTACGATATCAAAAACTTCTTGTCTTATGCCGGTTTTGATTTCGGGAAATTTATACGGTACAATTTGTTTTGTGATATCATCAAGATAACCTTTAACGATGTGTGGTTGAAATGAATTACCGTTATTCGCAATCAATGCAACATACTGAGCTAATTGTAATGGAGTGACACTAACTTCGCCCTGCCCGATTCCCAAACTTGCCATAATACTTCTCGGCCATTTTTCACCGTACATTTTTACATAATAATTTTCACCTGGAATAAAACCGGCAGCTTCTTCACCAATATCGATGCCTGTTTTAGCTGAGAAACCAAATTTAAGTGCGTACTTTTTCCAATTATCCAATCCAATTTTGTAAATTAAATGGTAGAAAAAGCTATTGCAAGATTTTTCAATTGCGTGCACGACATTCACCGTACCATGGTTACCATGACATTTGAAGAACCTTCCAAAAGTAAATCCACCGCCGCAATTATAAGTAGTGGATGGTGTTATGATCCCTAAATCTAACGCAGCAATAGCTGCAAGCATTTTAAATGTAGAGCCAGGTGGTTTTACTGACATTGTTGCCCGGTTAAAAGAAGGTTTATCGGGATCGTTATAAAGTTCTTGTAAAAATTCTTTTGATGTAACATAAGAGAATTGATTAAGATCATAATCCGGGGCACTAACCAAAGCTAAAATCTCTCCAGTTTTGGGTTCGATAGCAACAATAGCTCCACTCTTACCAATCATTTGTTTTTCTGCAACCTTTTGCACATCAGCATCATAAGATAAAACAAGATCTTTTCCCTTCATCGAGTTCCTGTCCGCAGATCCATCTTTATATTTACCAATTTCTTTACGCTTTGAATTTACAAGTACGTAATTAAATCCCTTTATACCGCGTAAATCTTTTTCGTACTCCTTTTCAATTCCATTGTGTCCAACATAATCACCGGGTACATAATAATCTTTTTCTTTGTTTAACTGAGTTGGAGAAATTTCTTTAGTATATCCAAATGAATGCGATCCTTTGATGCCAATTGGATAACCACGCTGCATCTCAACAACATAATCAATACCGGGCAGATTTTCTTCATTCTCTTCTAACCACGAAACAATTTCAAATCCAATCCCACGTTTAATTCTAATGGGTATGTACTTTGAGTAGATTCTATTTTTTTTCAATATCGAGGCAACAAATCCTGAATCAGCTCCTAATATTTTATCCAACAGCGGATTTAATTTTTGATCATAATCGGCTGGAGTAATTCTTAATGTGTATGCCGGAATATTATCAACCATTACCTTTAAATTTCTATCATAAAACACTCCGCGAAAAGGAGTTTGTTCGATAGCTTTGATACTATTATCAGCAGACTTTTCTTCATAAGATTCCTGGTTTAATATTTGCATTTGAAAGAGTCTGAAGAACAGAACACAAAATAGAATTATTAGGGAGGCATAAATAAAAGTTCTACGATTCGTGGAAGCAAAATTTTCTGATCTCAAAACATTTTCCTTTTAGGATAAAATATCATGCCCATTAAAGCAATGGATGCTGTATATATTGAGGGTAAAAGCGCATGCTGGAAAAATATCATAAAAATATTTGTAGTAAAATTTATCGATGAAAAAAAAGCATTTACTGTAGAATCAACAAATGAGCACAGCAGCACAATCAGAGCAAAATTGTACGACACTAAGTACTGATCCTTTTTATTTTCCGATGAAAAATATCCTGCAGTAAAACCTGCTAAAGTTTTTGCAATCATTGCACTGCCTAATAAACTTCCTGTAATAATATCAAACAAAAAACCATAAATAAAACCTAAAACAGATCCATAAATTTGTCCTTGAGTTATGGAGTAGTACACGAGTAATATCAAAATCAAATCAGGGATTACATTATCAATAGCTAAAAAAGGTACTATGGTGGTTTGAATTAATAATAATGGGAAAAACAATATTATAGAAATAATGTAATGCTGCTTTATCATTGTTTATTCAGAAAATTAAATTCAATGTTATCTATCTCTTTACTTTTTACTATACCAAGGATGAACAAGTTCTCAACTTTTTGAAAATCGATAAAAGGTTGAACTTTAACTTCATTAAAAATTCCTTTTTCAACATTGCCAATTTCATACACAACTCCAACCGGCAATGGGAACGGAATGATCGAGCTTATTTCTGAGGTAACAATTCTATCACCTTTTTTCAGATCATAAGTTTTAGGAACATTTACCATCACAAGCCAGTCGCCATTCCATTTCATCACGGCATTTTCTCTTGTACGTTCACTTTTAACTGTAACTTTAAGATCAACATTGTTTAAGGTTCTGGCAATCGAATAATTATCAGAGGTATTGTATATAATGCCAAGTAACCCTTTATCTGTAATTACCGGCATTCCAACCTTAACCCCTTGATTTCTTCCGGCGTTAACTGTTATTGTACCTTGAGATTTAGTTAATGATTTAGAAACAATCGTTGCAGGGATAAGTGGAAAATTTGAAGAATCTTTTAGTGCAAGCAAACTTTTTAAATCTTCATTTACAATTCCGTATTCTCTTAACCTGCTTAAATGAAGCATCATCTCAGCATTTGTTCTGCGTAAATTTTCGTTTTCATTTTTTAGGTTGCTGACATTAAAAATATCTGTAAAGATCGAAGTGACTGAAGCGAAAGTCCCAAATGCAATTGAACGTACTTTTTGTATCCCCTGAGAACTGTTTTGAGAAAGCAGAATCAGACTGGTAATTAATAAAATTACTAAAACGATATACTCTTTAAAATTTTCCCAAGCCGAAACAAAAAATCTTATCATCAATATCTTCTGTTACGAATTAATACCTTTGAATAGTGGTTAAGATTATCAATTACTTTTCCTGCACCACGTACGACCGCAGTTAGAGGATCTTCTGCAACATGCACCGGAAGATTTGTTTCCATCCTTATCCGCTCATCTAATCCTTTTAATAGTGCGCCACCTCCTGTAATCATAACTCCTCTATCCAAAATATCTGCAGATAGTTCAGGGGGAGTTCTTTCAAGGGTTTGTCTTACAGCATCTACTATTTGAACAACAGCTTCACTAAGCGCTTCACGAATTTCGACCGAACTAACCTCTGTTGTTTTCGGAATTCCACCGACCAAATCTCTGCCCTTAACCTGTATAGTAATTTCTTCTTTCAATGGTACAGCCGAACCAACTTCGCATTTTATGGCTTCCGCAGTTCTTTCACCAATAAGAATATTATGATTTTTTTTGAAGAACTGCATAATTGCATAATTCATTTCGTCCCCGGCAATACGAATTGACTCTTCATTTACAATTCCTGATAAAGCAATAACTGCAATTTCTGTAGTACCACCGCCAATATCGATGATCATATTCCCAACCGGAGCTTCAACATCAATCCCTATTCCAATAGCAGCAGCCATCGGCTCTGCGATTAAGTGAACTTCTTTTGCACCGGCATGTTCAGCACTATCCCTTACTGCTCTTTTTTCAACTTCAGTTACTCCACTCGGCACAGCAACTATTACTCTTCTGCTCGTCATCACACTGCCGCCATGCACTCGTTTTATAAAAGCACGAATCATTCCTTCTGCAATTTCAAAATCTGCAATTACTCCATCACGCATGGGACGTGTAACCTTTATTTCTTTGTGTTCCCTTCCCTGCATTTCTTTTGCCTTATTACCCAATGCAATTATGCGTTTGGAATTTTTATCAAAAGCAACGATGGAAGGTTCATTCAAAACAATACCCTTACCTTTAACATAGATAAGCGTGTTTGCAGTTCCTAAATCAATTGCAATATCGTTTGAGAAAAAATCAAATAAGCCCATTGTTCCTCTTAATGTTTAAAGTGCCTTATTCCGGTAAAAACCATAGAAATTTTATTTTGATTTGCGGCATCAATCACTTCCTGATCGCGAACTGAACCGCCGGGCTGAATTACAGCAACAGCACCGCAATTTATTATTTCAATTAATCCATCTGCAAAAGGAAAAAAAGCATCCGATGCTGCAACAGAACCTGTTAAATCCAATCCGTGTTCTTTAGCTTTCATCACTGCAATTTTAGCCGAATCAATTCTGGACATTTGTCCTGCACCAACACCCAATGTTGCATTATCCTTAACATAAACAATTGCATTGGATTTTGTATGCTTCGCAATCTTCCATGCAAATTTAAGATCTTCTAATTCTTCTTTTGATGGTTTCTTATCTGTAACAATTTTTAATTCATCTTCTTTTAATGAAACCGAATCAGAATCCTGTGCAAGAACACCACCTGGTATTGAACGGAAAACTTTTCCTTCAACTAACACAGATTTTTTCTGAAGTACAAGCCTTCTATCTTTTTTCTTTTTTAAGATTTCCAAAGCTCCATCACTAAAAGAAGGAGCACAAACAATCTCTAAAAAAATTTTATTTAATTCTACAGCCGTTTCAATATCAACTTGTTTGTTAAAAGCCACTATTCCACCAAAGGAAGAAACAGGATCACATTTTAATGCTCGAATATACGCTTCAAATGAATTCTTACCAATAGCGGCACCGGCTGGATTATTGTGTTTTACTATTGTACAGCATGTTTCTCCAAGGTCTTCACAAAGTTCAACTGCTGCAACTAAATCAAGAATATTATTGTATGAAATTGCTTTACCATGAAATACTTCAAAGAATTCATCAAAGTTTCCATAGATGCCGGCACTCTGATGTGGATTTTCTCCATAGCGTAGTGTTTGACTTATTTTTTCATTAACCCGAATATGGGACGGTTGTAATGCAAATTTATTTTCTAAATAATTAGCAATGTGCGTATCATAATTTGCTGTATGAGAGTAAGCAGCAACAGCAAGTTTTTTTCTTGTTTGTTCAGAAATTTTTCCACTATTTAATTCATCAATAAATGAATCATACTGTTCCGGGTTTGTTAAAATGGAAACAAACTTATAATTCTTTGCTGAAGCTCTAACTAAACTTGGACCACCAATATCTATATTCTCAATAACATCTTCTAACGTTGATTTTGGATTTGAAGCTGTTTTGACGAATGGGTAAAGATTTACGCAAACAATATCAATGGCTTCAATTTCATTTACTTTTGCTTGTTTGATGTCTGACTCGTTATCACGTCTGAAAAGTATGCCGCCAAATATTTTGGGATGTAATGTTTTTACACGACCGTCAAATATTTCAGGAATCCCTGTTATAGAACTGATTTCAATTACTTCGATTCTATTTTCAGAAAGGATTTTTGCAGTATTACCAGTAGCGATTATCTGATAACCATTTTTAACCAATCCATGTGCAAACTCTACTATTTTTTCCTTATCAGATACACTTAATAAAGCTAACTTTTTCAATATCGATTTCCTTTTAAATGAGGCTCTCTTATCTGTCAAAAATATAAGATTGTCATTCCCATCCCGATTTACATCGGGATAAACTCCCGTGGGAATCCATATTTAATTATGGGTTTTGGATTCCCGTTTTCACGGGAATGACACATATAACTCAACTTATGAGACAGCATCTTATTTTATAATTACAATCCGTTCGGAATCAAACTTAACTTTATCTTCCGCAAATGCTTTAACAACTTCGGGCAGCAGTTGATGTTCTATCTTCAAAACTCTGTCAGCAATTTCCTCAGGTGATTTAACATCAGAAATATCAACACATTTTTGAGCGATTATTTTTCCGGTATCAAAGGTCTTATCCACCGAGTGAACTGTTGCACCGCTTACTTTTGCTGAAGAATTAAATACAGCGCGATGTACATTCATTCCGTACATTCCTTTTCCGCCAAATGATGGAAGTAAAGCAGGATGAATATTTATTATTCGCTTTTCAAAATTTTCAATCAAATCTAAAGGTACAAGTCTTAAATAACCAGCAAGAACAATTAAATCTACATCAAGTTTCTTAAGTAATCTTGCTAATTCAGTTTGTTTAATTTTACCTGCCCCATCACCAACAGAAAAAGATTTTATTCCATATTCTTTCGCTATCTCAAATGCTTTGCAATCTAATTTATCACTTATCACAGCAACAACTTCAATGACATTTTTTAAATCAGGATAATTTAAGATAGCTCTTAGATTTGAACCTCTTCCAGATACAAAAACTGCAATTTTCAATTAAAATGCCTGAAATGTTGGTGAAAATTAGTTAATCAATAAAAAAGAAGCAATGAAAGAAATGACGAAATTATATTATTTATTGCTTTCTTCGGGCAACAGTCTTAGTAATGAGTAGATTTTATTTTCCAATGAATTCCGAAAATCAAATTCATCCAGATTATTAATCTGCAACAGGAATAATTTTGCATCAACATACTTTTTCTGCTGATAGCTATTCCACGCGCCAATATAATAAGCGTAAGCATGAACCCATCGCTCTTTTTCGATTTCAGTTTTAATACAATCGACAGCAAAATCTAACGACTCTTTATAATTCTTCTGCAAGTAACAAATTTCCGAAAGATATAACATAGCTTCGGCTTTTAATTCATTACTAATCTTGTTCTGCCGGATATAATTTATTAAAGAATCTTTAGAGGCCGAGAGTCTATTTTGTTTAATCAGGTTTGAAAATTTAATTAATCTAATTTCATTTGAAGTTAGCTTTCTTTCCTCATATTCATCTCCCTTTCGTTCAGCGTATAAATCTTCTTCGATATCAGAATTTCCATCCGAAGACTTTGCATAAAACTTAATTGCTTCTTTTCTATTTCCAGTTAACTCAAAACATAATCCAATACGAAAGTTGGCATATCCTTTATAGTCATCATTGATCGCAGAAATTAAATAATTTTGGTAATACGTTTTTGCAGAATCAAACTGATTACGTGCAAAAAAAACATTGCCTAAGAGATAATTAGAATTGGAAACTACAAAAGGATACAAACTGTCTTTTGCGTTGATAACAAACCTTAAATGTTTTTCAGCACTGTTAAGATCATTTACTTCTTGTTCAACCCAGGCAAGAGAAAAATTAAACAATAAATTTTTTGGATATCTTTTTACGAGATTACTAAGTAATTCTTTGGCAGATGGATGATCAACGATAACACGAGAATATAATTGTGACAGATAATACTGTGCATCTACTTTGGAAAGTCTTCCTTTCTGAACAGTCTTTTTAACATAATCCAAACCCATCTCTTTATCAGCAGTAATTCCAACAAGATTAGCAGCCCACTCCAATGTGGAAGGAATTTGTGAAAGTGCAAAATTGTAAAGACCTAATCCAAGAAAAGCGTCGTAAAAATCCGGTTTAAGTTTTACCGCATCTTCAAGATTTGATTTCATCTGGTTGCTTGTCCACAAAGCTTGAAGGTAGTTCCCGCCTCTTGCTTCAGCAATAGACTTATTATAATAGATTGAACCAATTAAGTAACAAATTTCAG
>JGI20214J51088_10003197_pt1 | contig 10839 bp, 12 predicted proteins | sample WetSurMetagenome_FD_51088 | JGI IMG/M metagenome (IMG submission 51088) | reverse complement strand
CTTTCTGAATCTGTTCATGAGTGGCAGGCCAGCCTAGGATGGATTGGATTTGCGTAACGATCTCCTGCGAAACTCCTGAAGCCTTGGCGATGTGCGGCTGCTGAGCCAGGTATTGGGTGAGCAGCTCGCGGGTTGTATCGATGGCTCTGTCGTGATCCAGATCCACCGAGCAAACCACCAATTGTGGGCGATCGATGGAATCGAAATTGCGTCCAGCTTTTTTGGCGCCGGCAGCCAGGAGCTCCAGGGCTTTGATGTTGTATTCAGGCGGAACACAGTAATTCATGACCACTCCGTCTGCGAGCTCGCCGGTCATTTCCATCATCTGGTCGCCGGTCGCGCCGATCATGATGGGCACGTTTCGAGGCTCCCGCCGGCCGTGAACAACATCCAACTCAATTCCATTCACATGGATGAATTCTCCATCAAAAGTGACCCTTTCCATATTCAGGAGACGTCTCATTACAGTGATGGTTTCCTTCATGGCGGTCAGTGGTTTGGTTCGATTGATGCCCACGTTCTTGGCTAACGGATCCCACCAGGCGCCAATCCCACAAATGATGCGGTTGGGAGCAAGGTCATCTAGGGTTAGAAAAGTCGAGGCGAGCAGACCGATGTTGCGTGTCCAATTATTGATCACGCCTGAACCTACTTTGAGCGTTTCGGTCACAGCCGCATAAGCTGCCATGGGTACGATGGCATCGCGCACCAGGCGGCTCTCCGCCTGCCATACAGCCTCAAATCCATGTGCCTCCGCGTAGCGGACGTAATCCAATCCGTCTCGAAGATCGTGCGCGTCCTGAAGGTATAAAGCAACTCTTTCGGGCATTTCGTCATCCTCCGTTTTGAATATTGTTTGTCAGGATTAAATCCTGGTAAAGGTCCCAATCCTCCGGAAAATCGATGTCCAACTCCATCTCGGGATTAAGATTAATTGCAATCCGATAATTCCTGGCAAGCGCATTTTGTTGATGTATCTTAAAGGAATTTTGCCCAAATTGGAAATTGAATCCATTGAGGGGATTGATAAGCAGCGAGTTGGTGCCTTCCTTCCTGCGGTCTGGAGTGATCACCATCACTGGTGGTTCCGTATTGTTTTGGAGAATGGATTGGAGCGCCTTTTTATTGATCAATGGCAAGTCCGCGGGAAGGATCAAAACCTCAGTCGCTCCTTTTTCATAACATTTCCTGCATGCGGTTGAAACCGCATCGTTCAAAGAAAACGGAGCATGTTCATGAAGAAACTCGAAACCGAAGGATAGTGTGAGTTCGCGGACAGCTTCATCATGGCTTGTGACCATCACCCCGGAAAATTCATGCCATTCACGCAGGGTTTCAAGCAAGTTGGTCAGCATCGAAATATTCAATTTTTCCCGCTGTTCGCTCGAGAGGACGCCAGCCAGCCGGGATTTACCGTTGTGAATGGATTTTACAGGGATGATGACCCAAAGTGCCATGGCTTACCCTGAGAGCTCTTTTTGAATAAATTCGATAACCTTCCTGGCGAGAATCACCCGATCCGAGGGTGATTTCATCAGTGTGTCGGTAACCAATGTGATTATATCCCACTGATCTACTTGCGCAGAAAGATCCCGGTCGATGGAATCCATGACGTACCCGCGGATCAACCCCCGATATCCTTCCGCAACCGTTGCTGCGGAAGGCAAGTATCCCAGTTCCTTGTACATTTTTGCCAAGGGACCTTTTACGGTTTTCCCCCCAATGATCGGCGATACAGCAACCACTCTTTTTTTAAGCAATGCTTTCCGAATGCCTTCGACGCGCAGGATTGGTTCGATGCTCACCAACGGATTTGAAGGTCCGATGATCACAACGTCAGCCTCATTTATCGCATCGATCAACCCGACCGCAGGTTTCGCGTCGGATATTCCCTGGTATTGAAAACCACGGACTTTTGGTTCGCAGCCCTTTTCCACGAAATATTCCTGGAAGGGGATAAAACCGAATTCTTCAGTGTCCACCAAAGTGCGAACAATCTGGTCACTCATCGGCAGAACCTTCGCCTGGATCCCGAAACGGGAGCAAGTGCGGGCAGTGATTTCAGTGAGCGTGTATCCTTCGCCCAGCTGCCGCGTGCGTTCCAGATGGGTCGCCAGGTCCTTATCGCCCAGTTTGAACCAGACCGGTCCTCCCAGGTCGGAGATCGCATTCAAAACTGACCAGGTTTCCCCCGCCTGCCCCCAACCAGTATCAGGATTTTCTCGGCCTGCGAGCGTGTAGCATACCGTATCGAGATCTGGTGAGATATTCAAGCCAAAGAGGTTGAAATCATCCCCTGTATTGACGCAGACGGTCAGGTTTCCCTTGGGGAGCAAGCGGTAAAGGCCATCTGCGAATTTAGCTCCCCCAACCCCACCCGATAGAACGAAAACGGTTGGCTCAGGATTCATTTTTTGATTGGGATTTCAAAGAGAATCTGCGCAGTATCCCCGGTATAGCGACCCAAGGCAAGATTATTGATTTCCACCTCAAAATCCACTTTGGTTTCCGAAAGCACCTGAATGGCTTTCGGAATTGATTGTTGCTCATTTTCATCGGAAACGATGGTGATGTGAGGTATCCAAATCTCGGGCTGAAAAAATCTGGAGGCTTCCTTGCTAATTGGTTTCGCGTGAGAAATGATCTGTTTCTGCATATGAACCAGTGCAGGAGTTTTAATCACTGGCAAGTACAGGACCTGGACTTTTCCGGTGAACATACCGATCCCGGTCACGCGCACCCTGGTTTTTTCCCAAGTGGAAGCCAGTTCCAACAAAGATTTTTCCAGTTCCGGGATGGCATATCCTTCGGCAGAGTGCCATGTGATGTGCGGNTATTGCCAAATTAAAGGGGCTTGATCTACCAACAACGGACGCACGATTTCCATGATCCTGTGGATATCGCTGGTTTCGGACTTCTCGATCTGAGAAAAAATGGATAGCATTTTATCGGAAGAGGTCCTGATCGGACGGACGGATCAGTTCGCGGAAGGATGATTCGCGCAGCGGGTAAGGGAATCCCCGTGCGAGGACCACCGGCAAGGATTCATCTGCCTGACCCATCAACAATGAGGCGGATGCAGCCAATTCATCGGCGGCTGCGATCTGGGTCACCTTGAGCTCATAACCGAAAAGGTCCTTATGCCCACGCATATCCACCAGTCCGGGCACGCCTGAATAGCCGATGGCCACGCCTACGATCCCCATTCGCCAGGAGCGGCCATGGGAATCGATGATCATCACCCCAATTTCGCAACCCGTTTCTTTTTCGAGGCGTTCACGGATCTTGGCAGCGGAAAGATCAGGGTTTTCCGGAAGCATCAACATCCAATCCTCGGTAGTGTTACTCAGACTCTCCACATTGGAATGATCGATACCAGCATTCGCGCACACGAAACCCAGGCGATGCTCCACGATCAGAGTATTTGTTTTCGCGCGTAATACCGATCTGCTTTCCTGAAGCACAAGTTCGACAAAACGGGGGTCTTTGCCGGTGATGCGGCTGAGTTTTTCCGCATTATCAGAGGGAATCACCTTACTTAAATCCCTATAGCGGTTTTCTGCTTTTGAAACAACTTTCTGAGCGATAACCAGGATATCGCCACTTTGAATCTGCAGGTTGTTTTCGGTGAGAGACCGCCAGATCAAATCCGGCAGATCGTCGCCGGGTTTGACGAGGGGGAATGCTTCCAGTGCGGTAAGGTGGAGACTTTTCAATTCATTGCCTGGTTATTGCGGAATCCCGGTAATGCGGATACCGGAAGCCTCCACGCCATGTTTTTTATTCAAGTAGATCAAAATGGAGGTTAATCCCTCGGCTACGATGGAATTTTCAATCGGGCCGGCATCCCAGCCTTTCATACCCGCATCTTGAACGAGACCAATGACCGCCTCCCGTGTTTCCTTGTCTGTACCCGTCACCAGTACATCACAATCGATCTCCTGGTTGTTGAGCAGTCTCTCGTAGGATATATTCTGAAACGCGGAGGCGACCTTCACGTCCTCCCCCAGGAACTTAACTGCTTCCAGTGCAGCACTCCCTGCTGCGGGAATTTGCACGCGGGAGACCTTGGGTGGTACCAGGGGAACGGTTACGTCGATGAATATTTTGCCTTGAACGTGCGGCTTTATTGCCTCAAGCATGGATTGATGGACCGCATAGGGGACGGTGAGAACGATGATCTCTTCGGATTGTGCGGCTTCTTCGTTCAGCGCTGCTCCAATTTTTTTGCCTTCAGGGAGCGACGGCGCCAATTCTTCAACGGCAGCCTGGGCTTTTTCCAGCAGCCGCGAACCGATCACAACCTGATGCCCGGCGAGAGCCCAGCGATAAGCCAGTCCTTTACCTTCCTTGCCGGTTCCGCCCAGAATGGCGATCTTGTATTTACCTAAATTATCCATTTTAAATTCATCCTTGAGGAACCCGTTGATATTTGGACCAGACCGTTGGCGCGTAAGCCAGCGCTTCAGCAGTGACCTTCTCTTCATCCATGGTTAATAATTCCCGGTTGCGCATCAGGAATTGGCCGTCGACCATCGTGGAAGTGATCATGCCCTCATCGAAACCAAACACGATATGCCAGGGGAAATTGCCCTCGGTAAGAGGCGTGTATGGATGGTAATCCACGAATATTAGATCCGCCCTCCCGCCAGGCTGTATTGCGCCAATCGGAACCCCGAATGCCTGAGATGCCAGAGCTGCGTTGTTGATCACAGCCATCCGGTAAATTTTATCGGCAGGCATTCGGCGAGGATCGCGGTGCCAAAGCTTGTGAGCAAGATAAGCCGCCTTCCATTCCTCCCACATCTGATTTGAAAAACCATCGTTGCCCAGCCCCACCCGAATACCTCCAGCGAGCATTTCCTCGACCCGCGCCATACCCACCCCGTTATTCATATTGGAGCGGGGCTGATGTGTGACCCAGCACCCAGAGTCTGCGAGTATTTTGATCTCTTCATCGCTGAGGTGGACCCCATGCACGATGATCGAATTCTCTCTCAGGATGTCGAATTTTGATAATCTTTCAACTACGCGCATACCATATTTATTTGTGGAGTTCTCCTGATCAGAGCTGTGTTCAGCCACATGGATATGGAAACCTGCGGTTCGGGGAGCTGCAATTCTTGCCTTTTCAAGGGTCTGATCCGAGAGCGTCAAACCTGCATGCAGACCAAAGTAAGCTGCCAGCCGATGTTTTGTCGAGTCGTTTGTACTATTGACCGATTGGTAGAATCGGATATTTTCCGCGATGCCATCATCCGCCTTATTTTCCCCATCCCGGTCGGTCACTTCGTAACATAGCGCACCGCGCACACCACTGGCGATAATTTCCTCCGCGATCGTATCCAAAGATCCATGAATGAAACTCTGGGAGGCATGGTGATCGAAAAGTGTGGTTGTGCCATGTTTTATGGCGTCGATCAGACAAACCTGGGCCGAAAAACGGATGGAATTTTCATCAAGAGCTTTATCCAACGGCCACCACAGTTTTTGCAGGATTTCGGGGAAATCTTTGGCCGGACTGCCTGGAATGGACATTCCCCGGGCATACGCACCATAAAAATGCGTATGAGCGCAGATGGATCCGGGTAGAATGTATTGTCCCTGCGCATCTATGATCTCATCTCCCCTGCCAGCCGGCGGGTAGTCCGCATCCGGGAGTATGGATTTGATCGCTTCTTTTTCGATCTCGATCGTGTAACCGTCCAGAATCTGATTTTTATCCGTACCTGTTACGATTTTTGCGTTTCGGATTCTCATACGATTCACCTGTGCTGAAATTCTAACATAAACGCTTTTTGAATAAAAATAACCTGTCCGTTATAATGTGGCAATCAACTAAACGAGGATTTCCCATGTCATCAACTTTGGAAAAGCAAATTTCTTTCGCCCACACCCACCATATTGATACCATAAATGATCTGATGGAGTTGGTGCGAATTCCGTCCATTTCCACTGAGCCGGAACACGTTGCAGATATTCAAAAAGCGGCCGCATGGATTGCGGAATATCTTCGGAAGATGAACGTTCAAAACGTGCAGATCATGCCGACAGGCGGGCATCCCGTTGTTTTTGGTGAACTGAAAGCCGCTAAACCCACCGAGCAAACAGTACTTATTTACGGTCACTATGACGTTCAGCCTCCCGAGCCCCTCGATCTGTGGGAATCCGACCCCTTTGAGCCAGTCATCCGGGGTGGGAGGTTATACGGCAGAGGAACGTCCGATATGAAAGGACAATCGCTGGCCTGCCTGGCTGCTGTTAAAGCGCTGCAGTCCACCGGAGAATTGCCAGTGAATCTGAAGTTTATATTCGAGGGAGAAGAAGAGATCGGCTCCCCCAACCTGGCAAAATTCTTAAAAGCGAATAAAGAGCTCTTCCAAAGCGATTTTGCATTGAACCCAGACGCGGGAATGATCTCTGTTGATTGTCCCAATATCGTTTATGGTTTGCGTGGGTTGGCTTATTTTGAGCTGCGGGTTTACGGTCCCTCGCACGATCTTCATTCTGGCACCTTTGGGGGTTCGGTGCTTAACCCGGCAAATGCCCTCAGCGAGTTAATTGCAGGGATGCACGATGAAAATTACCGGGTAACCCTTCCTGGGTTTTACGACAAGGTCCGGTCGATCACACCCAAAGAACATGCCGAATTTGCGACCTTGCCGATGGATGAAAGCTATTATTTGGAACAAACCGGAGTCACTGAACTTTGGGGAGAGAAGGGTTTTTTACCCGCAGAGCAGGTTGGCGCCCGACCCACCCTGGATGTAAATGGTTTATTGGCCGGATTTACTGGCAAGGGGTCCAAAACCGTCATCCCAGCCTGGGCAATGGCAAAGATTTCCATGCGCCTGGTGCCGGATCAGGACGCAGGAGAAGTCAAAAAGCAGCTGGAGGCTTTTCTAATTGCGAAGGCTCCCAAGGCGATCCGTTGGGAGCTGGATCAGATGGCCTCCGGGCCTGCATGTGCGACAGATCCTTTTTCCAAAGCTTCGAACACGCTTTACAAGGCCTTGGAAGAAACCTGGGGAACCAAACCTGCCTACAAACGTGAAGGGGGCAGTGTTCCCATCGTCGGCGAGATGCAGGAAATCCTTGGATTTGATTCTGTCCTGACTGGTTTTGGCCTGCCTGATGATAATGTGCACTCACCCAACGAGCGCCTCCACCTGGAAACATTTTATAAAGGAATCGAAGCGTTAATTCGATTTTTTAACTATCTGGGGGAAGAGAAATAATGGCAAGTGATCCATTGCGGATGCCCAATTATGGCGGACAAGCACTGATTGAGGGTATTCTTATGCGCGGCAAGAAAACTCTTGCCGCTGCATTCAGAACCCCGGAAGGAAAGATCGTTGTTAAAACTGAAGAATTGGCACCGATATATTCGAAACCCTATTTTCAATGGCCGTTTATAAGAGGTTTGTTGCTTCTGTGGGACGCTATGATTCTGGGTTATCGATACCTGACCATCGCCGCTAATTTCCAGACTGAGGAAGATGAGAAGATAGAAGGTCCATTGTTTTATGCCACCATCGTCTTTTCCCTCGGGTTGGCTGTGCTCTTCTTTTTTGTGCTGCCGGCTTTGCTTGGAAAATTGCTGGCCAGTCTTCTTGGTTGGGATGCTTCCCTGGTTAACCTGCTTGAAGGATTTATCCGAATCGGGCTTGTGATATTTTATCTGTGGATCATCGGACGGTCCAAAGAAATTCGCCGGGTATTCATGTACCATGGGGCTGAACACAAGACCATCAATGCGTTTGAAGTTCGCAAACCGTTGGAAATAAGTTCAGTTCAGCAATGCTCCATGCAGCATCCGCGCTGTGGGACTTCATTTATTCTCACGGTTATGATCGTCTCGTTATTTGTGTTCTTCTTTATTGGCAATCTTTCCCTCCCGATGATGATTCTCACCCGCTTAGTGCTGCTAATCCCGATTGTGATGATATCGTATGAGTATATTCGCTGGACAAGCAGCCATCTGGATAATGCTTTCGTCCGCTGGCTGGCTACCCCGAACCTTGCGCTTCAAAAATTGACTACCAGCTCCCCCACTGACGAAATGGTGGAAGTGGCGCTGGCAGCCTTTAAGAAAATGCTGGAAATTGAAACCTCATCCACAGATGGGGCTGAAGCAATTTGAAAACCTGGCAATCCATATTTCTTGGCGTCACCCTGGGTTTGCTTTTTTCAGCGAGCATCTATATTATCCTCAAACCCAGGTACCTCCAAACTCCCATTCTCCTTCCCACCAAAACCACAGAAAAATTGACGGTTCATATTTCTGGGGAAATTCAAAACCCTGGAATTTATGAGCTTGGAATCAATACAAGGGTAATGGACGCTGTAAATGCAGCCGGAGGTTTTTCCCCCATGGCGAACCAGGAGGCGGTCAACCTGGCCGCACTGCTTGAAGATGGCGATCGCATCGTTATCCCTGGTGAAAATTCTCAAACCGATCAAACACAAAACAACGCGCAAGGAACGCTGATCAATATCAATACCGCCAGTGCTCAAGAATTGGATAAGCTTCCCGGAGTCGGGATGGTAAAAGCCCAGGCGATCGTAGATTACCGCGAGAAGAATGGGTATTTTTTATCTATCAAAGACTTGATGAACGTACCGGGCATCGGTCCAGAACTTTATGATCAAATCAAAATTCAGGTAACTGTCAATCCGTAATATTGGAGGTGAAATGTTAAAAAACGATCTCGATCTTGCCATGAAAGCAGCCATGAAATCTGGCGACACGATCCGCCGGGATATCCTGCGGGTGGTGCTCACCAACATCAAACTTGCTGAGGTGGAAAAAGGCGCGGCTTTGGATGATGCCGCCGTAATTTCTTTGCTCCAGAAAGAAGTAAAAACGCATAAGGAGTCGATCGACGGCGCTCAAAAAGCCAACCGCCAGGACCTGGTGGATCAATACACAACCGAAATGCATATTCTGGAAGAGTATCTTCCTGTGCAGATGAACGAAACGGAATTACGAGAAATCATTAAAGCAGCCATTGCTGAATCTGGTGCAACCTCCACAGCAGATATGGGCAAGGTCATGAAGACTGTGCTGCCCAAAGTGGAAGGAAAAGCCTCGAATAGCGATGTTTCCCGCATCGTCCGGGAAATGTTAGTGTAGCAGGATCTAAATAAGTTAACCTTCTTAATCAGAATAAATGAGTGCAATAAACTTCATAAAAAAAGGGACTGAACCTTCCAGCAAGGAATACTCTCGTTTGCGAAGGATTATCGGGGCAACCTTGAAAAACGAGGTGTTGGATCCTCATAGTTGTGAGCTCACAATCGTGTTTTCAACAGACGAGGAATTGCAGCAGCTCAACGAAACTTACCGGCATATCTCCAGGGCGACGGATGTGCTTTCCTTTCCGGCTGATGATCTTGACCCGGAATCAGGCCGAAAATACCTGGGGGATATTGTGATCTCTATGGACCAGGTAAACAACCAACATCAGAAGTATGGCGACCAGAATTTTGATATTCTTTGCCTTCTCATTGTGCACGGCATTCTGCATCTTCTGGGATTGGACCATGCCAACAAAGCAGAAAAAAAAGTCATGTGGGAAAAGCAGACTCAGATCCTCGATCGATTTGGAATTGTTGTCCATATTTTAGATGATTAAAGGATCGAAGGAGGAAGTATGCGCTTCGGAACTGTAGGATCTCCAAAAAGCACCCCGGTGAAACCTGGCGGAAGCGTCGGCGCGGTACGGCAGATCGCAGAGTTGGGGCTGGACGCCCTTGAGTTGGGTTGGGTCCAATCGGTGCGGGTCTCGGAAGACACTTGTTCAGCGATCAAACAAACTTCGCAAGAAACCGGCGTCGCCATAAGCGTCCACGCGCCATATTTTATAAATCTCAACGCCGATGAAACCGAATGGCCTAAGAGCAGAAAGCGTTTGTGGGATGCTGCCTTCTACGGAAACCTGGCAGGCGCAACTGATATTGTCTTTCACCCTGGTTCGTATTTCACCCGCCCACCAGAGGAAGTGTTAAAGGTGGCTATCCCAAGACTGAGGGATCTTCAAAATGAATTGCTTGGCAACGAAATTAGGGTGAATCTCCGCCCCGAGACAATGGGAAAACAGGCTATGTTGGGATCGTTGGCAGACACATTGGAAATGAGTAAATCCATTACGGGTGTTTTACCCTGTGTGGATTTTGCACATTTATATGCCCGTTCGGGGGATGGAAAACCAAATGACCAAAAATCCTGGGAATATCTTCTAAAGGACTATCAGAATGCCCTTGGGAAGGATTCTTTGAACCACCTACACATTCATCTATCAGGAATCGAATTTGGTCCGAAGGGCGAAAAGAACCATCTCGCCGCGCGGGAATCCGGGTTGGATTTCGATGCCTTGTTCAAAGCGCTCAGGAAATTTGCCTGTGATGGGCGGGTAATGTGTGAAAGCCCCATCCTGGAAGAGGACGCACTCTATTTCAAAGAACTCTGGAATTCTTTATAAAGCTAATTATTAGGTATATTCTCTCAGATTGTGTTGAACGGCATACGCTGCCGCCTCGGCGCGGTTACTGACGCCCAGTTTGGAAAGAATGCTACTTACGTAGTTGCGGACGGTGCCTTCCCCGAGGAACAGGATCTTAGCGATCTCACGGTTGGTTTTACCTTCGGATACCAACAACAATACATGCCGCTCCTGCTGGCTGAGGCTTGCAAAGGCTGACGCCTCCTCTTCTTTCACAGCGCGGCGCACTTCCTGAAACACGCGCTGGGTGACGGCCGGGTCGAGCAGGGCTTCGCCCTTGCCGACGCTTTCGATGGCTTTGACCAGATCTTCCGATCCAATCTGTTTCAGGACA
>JGI20214J51088_10003196_pt1 | contig 10842 bp, 15 predicted proteins | sample WetSurMetagenome_FD_51088 | JGI IMG/M metagenome (IMG submission 51088) | reverse complement strand
TGAAGAGCGCAGAATCCTTCCCGCTCACAGTTGCCACAGCCGATACACGGATGTATTTTTTTGCTCGCTACGTCAAGGGTAAAGGTTTCCGAACCGAGCTGGTGCGCTTCCGCTAAAAAGGCAGAAAGCAACGTACTGGAGTTTCCTTGTTTTCGAGGGCTGCCCTGGATGCCAAGAAGATACATGGTAATGGCGTTCCTTTGGTGCAGGTATCATTTTTTTTGATAAAGGGGAGACATTTTTCTCAGCGTATCAACCGCTTTCTTCAGCACTTCCAAAAATCGGCCAATGTCATTCTCGGTAGTATCACGACCATACGTTATCACCAACGTTCCCTGGGCATCAGCGTAATCTCTCCCAATGGCAATAAGCACATGAGAAGCACGAAGCGATCCCGAGGCACACGCTGATTTCGTTGCAACCGCAATATTTTCTTCGTCCAGCATTAAGACAATGCTTTCTCCTTCAATATACTTAATGGATAAAGAAATAAGATTGGGTAAGGAGTAATCTGGATGTCCATTAAAAATAATATCGTCAATATTTTCCCTTAACCCGTTCGTCAACCTTTCTTTTATCCTTTTGAGGTGATTAATGCGTGATTCCATTTCCTTGAGGGTAATCTCCGACGCCACTCCCATGCCGATAATCCCAATCAGGTTTTCAGTTCCCCCGCGTCTTTTATTTTCCTGCCCACCTCCATCGAGTAAGGGCCAGAGACTTGTTCCTTTACGGACATAAAGGCCACCCACTCCCGAAGGACCATTAAATTGATTAGCAGCAAAGCTGAGTAAATCAATCCCCAGGTCATGAACGTCAATAGGGACAACACCCACTGACGTGACGGCATCACAATGGAAGGTTATTTTTTTTTCTCGGGCAATTTGTGCGATTTCTTTTATGGACTGAATGGTGCCGATTTCATTGTTTGCATGCATAATGCTGATGAGAACTGTATCATCCCGTATCGCTTTTAGCACATCATCGGGTTTTACCCTTCCGAATTGGTCAACGGAAACCGACGTGGTATCATAACCCAAGGTTCGTAATGTCCGGATAGGTTTTAAAACGGAATTGTGTTCAATATCCGAGGTTACAATATGCTTTCCTTTATCTTTTTTAGCGAAAGCTACCCCTTTAATTGCATGGTTATTCGATTCAGTTCCACAGGAAGTGAAAATTATCTCATCGGGCGATGCGGTAATGAGCTTAGCAACTTTCTCTCTCGCTTTTTCGATTTCTTCCGCAGCTTCTTCTCCTAATTGGTGTGCACTCGAAGGATTACCATAGTCCTTTTTAATTGCTTCAATCATAGCATTCTTAACTTCAGGCAACAGCGGATTACTGGAAATATAATCTAAATTTATCGTGTTCATCAGTGTTCTCCTCCCAATCACAGGTTACATGCTCAGCTTAATCTCGATTTTTCGACCACACATCGCACAGGTTTTCTCTCCTGTATGCATTTCCGAATCGCAATAAGGGCACTTGCAGCTTTCTTCTTCCGTATAACAATGATAACCTTCGGTTGTATCCTGCTCCCTGACTTTCCCGGATTTTCTGTTTTCGTAATCCTTGATTGCCATGTGGAGGGCATCGGCGCCTAAGTTAGAACAATGAAGTTTATTTTTTGGCAGGTCATCCAGGGCCTTAGCTACTGATTCTTTACTGATTTGTTTTGCTTCATCCAGGGTTTTCCCCTTAGCCATTTCAGTTACCATGCTGGAAACGGCAATCGCTGCGCCACATCCAAAAGTCAAAAATTTGATGTCCTTGATGCGCTCATTAGCGACTTTGATGGTTATTTTCATCATATCACCGCAAATAGGGTTTCCTACTTCGCCCACGCCATCAGCTCCCTGAATCTCGCCTACGTTGCGAGGGTTTTTAAAGTGATCCATGACGGTCTTAGAATACATGCTTAACCTCCTGTATCAAAAAAACTCAAAAAACAAAACACATTGCTGCTTCTTGTCAATAATTAAACTTTTTTGATGTTCTCTACAAGCTGGGAAATTTGGGCGCCCAGATAAACACATTGTTTCCCTTCCATGCACGCATCCGCATCCTGTAATTCCAAATGAGTTTTAAGATGATGTGAACCCTTTTTCAAATCAACGATCCAGGCTTTTTTATTCTCATCGAAATTCGTCTCCACGTCAATCCCACACGCTCCTATTTCTGGATAGAGTGACCTTATTTTTTCACATAATTTTTGTTTTTCCTGCATAATATTCTCCTCGTGAAGCTAATTTACTAACACGTCTTTAAAAATGATTCTAATTCTTCTACCTCAGTCATTGGTTTTTTGCAACTAAACTGTTCACATACATATACCGTTGGTTTTGGATTAAAAGAAATCATTGGGGTTATAAAAGACGAAAGTTTTGCAAGCCGTTTTCCGTCATAACCTTCGGATTGCAACAGCACGATCTTATGCGGAAGAAAACTTTTTTGAACCAACCTGATCATATCCTGTGTGGTTTGATTTTTTTTGTCTCCTCCAATGACAATCTCCTGAGCCGGGCCTAAGGCGAAGTCAAGCGCCTGCAAAAAATGAGTTGAGGTAAGAGGGTACGCAGAAATCTGAGAAGAAAATGTTTGCACCATGCGCTCCACTTTTTTTTCTAAGTCAACATTTCCGGTCATGCGACTCAGTCGCGCCATTGTTAACGCAGCAACTGAATTGCCGGAAGGGATGGCACCATCATACGCTTCCTTCCTTTGCGCGATCAGTGTCTCATTACCCTTTCCGGAATAAAAAAAACCGCCTTCTGTCTCATCCCAAAAAAGTTCTATCATATCATTATTAATAATAACTGCTTCTTCAAAATAGTCAATCTCAAAAGTAGCTTCATAGAGTTCAAGGAGGCTCCAAACTAAAAAAGCATAATCTTCCAAATAACCGGGAAAAGCAACCTCTTTTTCCCGAAAGCGTCTCAAAATTCTCCCCTCGGGATTTCGTAGTTTTTTCAAGATAAATTGAGCACTTTTTCGAGCAGCATCAGCATATCTTTGTTCACCAAGGACTTGATACCCTTTCGCGAACGCAGCGATCATAAGCCCATTCCAGGATGTGATGATCTTGTCATCTTTTAAAGGGTGAATTCGTTTTTCCCGAGCGTCGAAAAGCTTTGCCCGTGCAATTTCCAAATTTGTTTCAAGTTCTGTTAAAGCAATACCTTCTTGCTCAGCAAAAGCTTTCGCAGGAGTTGTTTCATGGGGAATATTAAGTCCAGACTCAAAATTGCCTGTAGGGGTAATGTTATAAAAACGGCAAAAAAGTTCCCCGAGTTCCTGTCCTAAAACCGTTTTTATCTCTTGTGGTGTCCACACGTAAAATCGGCCTTCTTCTCCTTCACTGTCCGCATCCTCAGCGGAATAAAAGCCGCCCTCAGGCGACGTAAGATCCCGCAGAACATAAGTAAAAATTTTTTCCACCGTCTGTTTAAAATCATTGTTGTGGGTTATTTGAAAAGCTTCAAGGTACCCAAGAGCTAATAATGCTTGATCATAAAGCATTTTTTCAAAATGGGGAACCAACCACTTTTCATCCACAGAATAACGGTGAAAACCAAACCCAACCTGATCGAAAATGCCGCCTTTTCTCATTTCGTTGAGCGTCTTTTCTACCATTTTTAACGCCAGAGGGTCATTGCTTCGTTTAAACCAGCGCAAAAGAAAGGTTAAGTTATGCGGAACGGGAAACTTTGGGGCTGGACTAAAACCGCCCCACATTGGTTCAAAGTTATGGGCTAATTGTTCAAAGCCAAGTTTTAACGTGGTCTCATCCACGGTTGTGTTCTCAGCTTTTGGCGGCGAGGAAAGTTGGATGGCATTGGTAATCATTTCACCGGATGTTTTAATTCGCTCCCGATTTTTTTTCCATAGGGTTGCGATTTGTTCAAGGATTTCGACAAATCCTGATATACCCATCCTTCCTTTTTTTGGAAAATAGGTGCCCGCGAAAAAAGGCTTTCCTTCGGGGGTCATGAAAATCGAAAGCGGCCACCCTCCTCGACCAGTGAGCGCTTGGCACACAGCCATATAAATCTGGTCGATGTCAGGACGTTCTTCTCGATCGACCTTTATAGCTACGTAATTTTGGTTGAGAAGGTCAGCTACCTCCGTATCTTCAAAGGATTCATGGGCCATGACATGGCACCAATGGCAGGTGGAATACCCGATGGAAAGAAAAATCGGCTTGTCTTCATCGTGAGCTTTTTGGAACGCCTCGTTTCCCCAAGGATACCAGTCTACAGGATTTTGTGCATGTTGGAGAAGATAAGGACTTTTGTTCAGCGTTAACCGGTTAACGGTGCATCCCCCCTTTCAAGAGGCTTGTCAATTTATTATACGTGTCCTTCTAAGTTGCATTGGGTAAAATCAATTTCCTTTTTGCACTTCTTACAGATGTGTTTTTTCTCAAACTCGTCGGAAAAAATTTCTTTTTCTTCACCGCAAAGAGGGCATTTACAGATAAAAGAACTAAGGTGTTTGATTTGTTCGAACCCTGGGCAATATTTGGGTGTCGTCATAAAGCGACCTCCTGCAGAGTTATCGATTAAGTGTTTATTTTTTGGCCAATCTCCCGGCCATACGCCTGTGCCACCGGCGTATGAGCAGCGGAAATAGGACTTTTGATGCGTAAAGAATTATCAGCCATTTTCATGTTAAAGATATTTTTCATGGTCTGGTAAATCCGGTCCGGGGCTTCTCCGCTCCACCCGTAAGACCCAAAAGCACCGCCAATTTTTCCGTCGAGGTTGGCTTTTTCTGCTATAAAGAGCATGGTTTTCATGGCCTGCATCATCTCGCCGTGATAGGTGGCAGAGCCAAAAGCATATCCGTCATACCCCATAAGATCTGACGGGCAATTAATACTCTTAACATCAACAACTTTAACCTCCACCCCCGCTGCTTTTATCCCTTCCGCAATCTGCATGGCGATCGTTTTGGTGTCTCCTGTTCGAGTTGCGTAGACTAACAGTGCTTTTGGCATACACCATCCTCCTTTTTTAAAAACTATTTTTTAAGCGATGATAATTTAGCACTCAACAAAACAATATGTCGCATCTCTTCTTTTATTATTTCGTCAATTCTGTCCCGATAGATTTTTTTATTGACGCCATTTTTCATGCCGAGATAAAATGCGATGGATTCCTTTTCCAAGCCCAAGGCAACAGTGAGAATGCCTTCCATGTTCTTTTGATCTTTAATGCGCGTCACCGGATCAGATTTCATGTCAAAAACATGTCCATCAGCCCAGGCCTTAAGATATGCCGGGGCTTGTTCGTCAGCATTAAAATCAATTTCATCCTTTTTTAGATTCGCTCTCATTTTTGAGAATACTTTTTCGTGCCCTTCTTCCATTGCGGCAAGACCTTGCAGGAGTTCACGTACCCCTACATCTTGAGCTCCTTGGGCGGATTGGCGATAAAACCGTGCGCCGTTTCTTTCAATTTGTTCAGCCATTTCGAAAACCTCATCAGGATTAAAAAAGATGCTCATCACAGTCCTCCGTTCAAATTCGAAAACACAAATGGTCTCTTAANTTTTCCATAACCCGTGCAAATTACAGTATTCCCGTGCACTAATGTTGTTAGCTTGGATTGCAAACGTTGTTTCCGGCGCATCACCCGGTTTAAGAAATTGGCGATAGGCTTTGCCATCTGCGATTATTTCGATCCATTCAATATAGTGCTTCTCTTCCATAGGATGGGCGACACTGCCCACTTTGACCTTCACTCCGGTCGATGTCTTTTCAATCACCGGTACATGTTTCTCGCGAGCAGCATCCACGGTGTTTTCGACAAAAAGTTTCATGGGCTTCCCGCAACACACCAGTTCGCCATTGCCCTCATGAACTAACTCCACGATATTTCCACAGACTTCACATTTATAAATTGATAACTGCTTAGGCATAGATAGTCTCCTTTCTCATGAACTAAAGTTATTGTGCTTAATGGCCTGGTCCGCCATGCGTTTCATCGAAGCGTTTTTCCGACGATACCATAAACCGATTCATTATGATCTAAGGATTTATTAATTCGTAGGGCTTTGCCCGCAATGCCCATTCACTTTGCGGAAATTCTTTTTTGAGCCTCTCCAGCCCTTCACGTAATGGCTTCGGGTTATGGCTGGAAAGATACTGCGCGACACCCAGATAAAAAATCGCTTCTGGCACCGCACAGGTCCCTTTATATTTTTCNGTTACATCATTGAGACACTTTATAGCCAGATCATAATTTTTCAAGGCAATCTCAGCCTTTGCTCCATCCAGGATAATGCGGGCACATAAATCTTCAGGTGTTAAAAATCCGGTAAAGCGATAATGTTCTCTTCCTTCACCATCCCAAATGGTAATCGTGGGAGTCCAGGTTACCAAATACTTACCAAAAAGATCTCCTTGTTTGTCACCGGAGATTCTTACCGGAATGAACCAATCCGTTACGACCTTAACCACCTTTTCATTTTTCCAGGAAACAGCATCCAGCTGCTGGCATCCAACTCACCCCGGGTTAAAAAAATCTACTAAAACTAGTTTCTTTTCTTCTTTTGCCTTTTTTACGGCTTTTTCAATCGAGTCTCCCCAGGTTATCATGGTAAGCCTCCTTTATAAAAACATTTGGCAAATTTTCTTTAAGCCAGCTTTTCAAACTGGCTTTTACTTGCTCCACAGACCGGACAAACCCAGGTGGCAGGGATATCCTCAAAGGCAGTTCCGACGGGAATTCCGCCATCAGGATCGCCTTTTTCCGGATCATAGATATACGCACAAACCGAACATTGGTATTTAGCCTTTGAGACCGGCTTTTGCTCTACTTTAACATAGGTAGCGGCAGTTTTTGGTGTAGTCCCTCGCTTTACCTGGTGGTAGTAAGCATAGGTCATGGGTTCGCCTTGCTTAAGAATGCCAGCATCTGTGATCTCGCCGATAAAAATAGTATGTGTACCAACATCAATGTCTTTAATTACTTTTGCTTCTATTGAGGCAAGAGCATTATCTAAAAGCACGGGAGCTTGAGAACTGCCGATCTTGAAGGTTACCCCCTCGAACTTATTTTGATCTCGGCCTGATTTAAAGCCAAAGGTGCCAATAAAATTCAAGGGAGTGTCTTGCGAGAGTATCGCGATTGAAAAGATCTTACTTTCTTTTATGTATTCGTGCGTTAAGTTCTGTTTATTGATACTTATGGCAATAGTTGGCGGCTCTGAAGTAATTTGCATTACCGCGTTGGCGGTTTGGCCATTGATCTTATCTCCCTTCTTCGAGCAAATTACATAGACGCCATAGCTTAATTTAAACAATGCAGTAAGATCCATTTTTTATCCTCCTTAATAATTAATTATATTATTTGAATGAATTGCTTTTCATACGCTTAGCTGCTTAATGCGGCATCAATTCGGGCAGTATCAAAACCAACAATAACCTCTTTTCCAATTACAATAACCGGCACACTTCGCGCACTTGACACTCTGATCATTTCTTTGGCCGCCTCTTTATTTTTCCCCACATCAAACTCCTGATAAGTGATCCCCTTTTGCGAAAGATACTCTTTCGCTGTTTTGCAGTGGGGTCAGGTGGGAAGCGTGTAAACCTTCACGTCTTTTTCCATAACAAACCTCCGCTTAAACTATCTTAAAATTACTGATTAAATTTTTCAAGGGCTGTGGCAAGCGCATCGAGTGGTGGTCGTTGGTTAATGTCATGAACGTCTATGTATCGAATAGTCCCTTTTTTATCAATGACAAAAAGCGCTCGTTCACTGACTCCATTTGACCGAAGGACACCATATTTTGATGCTACGTCACCATGAGGGTAAAAGTCCGAAAGCACCGGAAACCATAATTTTTCACCCGTATTGCACATTTGTTTGGTCCAGGAATAAAGAGTAGGTATATTATCAACCGTAATACCGAGAAGGATGGCGTCATTTTTAACAAAAAGATCTTGAGCAAGATTATACCCAGGCCATTGGTCAGAGCAAACCGGTGTCCAAGCGGCAGGAACAAAGGAGATAACGACGTTCTTTTTTTCTCGATACTGACTCAGGGTTATGGTGCCCCCGTTAACCGCGGGGAGAGTAAAATCAGGCGCACTATCTCCAGGTTTGAGCGTGAGAACACTGTCTCGCGGTTTGAGCTTTCCTGCGGGATAAATATTGTCCTTAAAACTACTCGATTGCGCATAAACGGTAACGGTACCCAAGAAAATCAAAAGGACGCTAAACAACCATGGGCTGAGTACATATTTTTCTTTGATCATTGCTTATCCTCCTGTTTTAATCCCGAGAGTTTAAGAATTTCAGATAAAAAATTAGCAGCGTCAGTTAATTCACCTGATGTGAAATAAAACTGTTCAGTAGTTCCGTCACTATTGATCTTAGCGCCAATGAACGTAGGGGTGCTGGACGCCCCAAGCATCTTACTGATGGAACCGTCTTGATCAGGGACAAGGGGAAAGGGAACTCCGTACTTTTTTTTAAACAAATCAACTTCATAAGGGCTATTCCCTATCCCAATACCGATTATTTTAATTTTTTGTTTTAAATCCGTTCGGCCCTGTATAGTCTGAAAAAGGTCATTAACGAAAGGTGCTGAGCGCTGACAATGGGGACAATACATGTTGAAGACCTCAATGATAAGAACGGGACTGTTAATTTGCGTAACCTTACAGTTGCCAGAACCAGAAACTCCCAGGTAGTTTTTCTCCCATGCGTTTTGCGGAACGGGAAATTCAAATACCGGCAAGGTTGTTTTTTCCTCTGGAGGGGGTGAGGGTTTTGTCGGAGTAGTGATGGATGATGATTTGGTTTCGGAAGAAACGCATCCAAAAGAAAACAAGAGGATAAGAATAGATAACACAATACCTCTGTGGATATTACGAATTTTGTGGTCTTGATGCGCGTGGGGCATCATTTCGCCTCCCTTTCCTTGTTCTATTATTATAGGTATATAAAGTTTGTTTTTGACTTAAGAGCGCACAAGGCTGAATTGAAACAAGCAATTTTGTTTAGTGCGAATGCTTTTTTTAAGAATTAAGGTTTCTTACAGTTGACACAAAATCCTAAAACCTCTAACCGGTACCCCATAATTTCATAATCAGTAACTGCGCGAAACGTTTCTTCGACTACTGAAAAGGGCTTAATCAGGACATCTTCTACGCGGCCACAGTTCAAACAACGAATGTGGTAATGATTTTCAAAATTTCCATCATACCGTTTTTGCCGGCCCGACCAGTCAAGCTTTTGAATCGTCCCATTTTCAGAAAGAAGCTCGAGATTGCGGTATACCGTTCCTAAACTTATCCGGGGTAACCGTTGTCGCACCATCAAAAAAACTTCATCAGCAGTAGGATGTGAAGCCGTCTTCTTGAGTTCTTCTAAAATTACTTGCCGCTGTTTAGTAATAAAAATTTTTGCATCTGATTTCACTGTGTATTCCTTTTAGCAACCAAAGGGCACATGATGTGTCCGGTTGATTTATTATCATTCAACCGGAAGAAAACTTTTTTTGGATGCTCCGCAAATAGGGCATTTCCAATCTTCAGGTAATTTTTCAAAAGGAGTGTCCGGGAGAATTTTACCTTTTTTGTCGCCCTTTGCAGGGTTATAAATATATCCACAAGTTGCGGTTTGGCATATCCACATAATTTTCTGTGTTTCCTTTTAAGAAAATATGTTGTTAAGAGAATGGATGCCTTCTTACCGTTCAGGTTCTTTATTTATCAATTGCGGGTCGATATTGCCTGATCCGGGTCCACCACAGTCCGGAGTGTAGCAGGTGATATCAATAAAAGTACATTCTTTTTGACAAGATGGACATTTGGTTGGAGGAGTATTTTCCCGGAGGATGTAGCCACATTGATTACATTTCCACGAGTTTTTCATGGAGTTCTCCTTTTGAAATTTTTTTAGGAATAGAAAAATTCATTCATCCCAACTTATTTATATATTACCAATTTTCTGATAAAAGTTCAAAGTACGCACCTTGGCAATTTCCGTAAAACCTTCTGTGTCTGCAACCCTGGAAAATTCTGGGTACCAAGTGCTCCACTTGTGATTTTCCCTTATTGCAGCTGCCTCAAGATTTTCGGGAGTGCTGGCAATTAAGCCTGCAGGGAAACTGGCAGTAACTTCAACATCTCCGCCTTCAAGAAACTAAAAAATCTTTTAACATGCTCTTTTTCATTGTCTGCAGTTTCGATAAAGAAGGAAGATGTTTGTTAAAAATTTTCTTTTTTTGCTTGGGAAGCAAAAAAAGAATAACGATTTCGAGCTGGTGCCTCATCAGCAAATGCTGTCAATAATTTTTTTCAGTTTCGCTGTCTTTGAATTGCATTAGATCCAAAATTAAGATTAATAATTATTATTATTTCTAATTGAATTTTAAATTTTGTCAAGTTATTTTTAAAATAATATAAAATTTTTTTTAATAAATAATTTAATAAGATAGTTATGATACTTACTGCCTTGCTTTTGTTCTTCTAAAATGCTATGAGATAAACTATTTTTATTTGAATTAGAGCATTCGCACAGGAGACCTGTTTCATGGCTAAAACCATTCAAGAGATAAATGAAAAGATTAAGAAAGGGGAAGCGGTTGTTTTAACTGCAGAAGAGATTATTGATTTTGTGGCTGAGGAAGGAGTTAAAAAAGCTGCCCAAAAAGTTGATGTGGTTACAACCGGGACCTTTGGCCCCATGTGTTCCTCTGGGGCTTATTTCAACGTTGGACATACCCGGCCGCGAATAAAATTGGGGGGTGGGAAGGTCCATCTTAATGACGTTCCTGCTTATGCGGGGCTTGCTGCAGCTGATTTTTATCTGGGGGCTACTG